>Ga0247722_10000811_pt1 | contig 18162 bp, 22 predicted proteins | sample MSEWelMarce3H_FC_FD_189094 | JGI IMG/M metagenome (GOLD analysis project Ga0247722, IMG submission 189094) | Subsurface sediment microbial communities from gas well in West Virginia, United States - MSEEL Well Study Marcellus 3H_FC | ecosystem: Environmental > Terrestrial > Deep subsurface >... | reverse complement strand
ATAATTTTTATTATGAATTATAGTTTAGCAAGGGAAATTTATGGTTTAAATCCATGGTGTGTAGATGCTATTTCGATGCCATCTTTAACGGCAATTTTAAAAAACATGCAAAATGGTGTTTCACTTGAAATTCCTGAACAAAAATACAATTCGGTTTCTCTTTTAAAAATTGAAAACAAAACACGAACTATTAGCCAAAATTGGCAATTAGATAATAATGATGAATTTGAAGCTATAGGCGTTATAAATTTAGATGGTCCAATTACAAAAGGAGGCGGCGCTTCTAGTTATGGAACCAAAGATTTAAGCAAAATGATGCTTCAAATGTCAAAAGATGATCGTGTTAAAGGTTTTGTTTTGAATGTAGATTCAGGTGGTGGTTCTAGTGCGGCAGTTCAATTAATGGTAGATACTATTAATGATGTAAAACAAACAAAGCCAGTTTATGCTGTAGTAAGTAAAGGCGGAATGGCTGGAAGTGCAGCTTATGGTATTGCAAGTGCAGCAAATAAAATATATTCAGAAGATGAAATGAATATTGTAGGTTCGGTTGGTACTATGATAAGTTTTGAAGGTCGCCCGGCAAACTCAACAGCTCCTGATGGAACAAAACATATTGTTCTTTATGCTACAAAGTCAACTGAAAAAAACAAGGCTTTTGAAGAGGCTTTAAATAATGATAACTACAAACTTTTAATTAATGATTTATTAGACCCAATGAATGAAAATTTCATCAAAATGGTTGGTTCAAATAGACCTCAATTAAAAGAAACAAGTTTTGACAATGCACATACTTTATTTTCAAAAGATGCTATAGGAACTTTTATAGATGGAATAGCAAGTTTTGACCAGGTTGTTGAAATGGTTATGAATGAATCAAAAGTGATTACAAATAATAATAATTCAAGTTTAACTAATTCTCAAAAAAAAATGACAAAAGAGGAATTGAAACAGTCGCATCCAGAAGTACATGCAAGTATTGTAGCTGAAGGTGCAAATGCTGAACGTGAGCGTGTAGCTTCATGGATGGTTTATGCTGAAACCGATATTGCAACGGTAACGCAAGGTATTGAAAGTGGTGCGGAAATCACCGCAAGTCAAAGAGAAAAACTAATGGTAAAAATGAACTCAAAAGGTATGTTAGAAGCTTTAAAAGCTGACAACCCAACAGAGGTTATTCCTGCAGAATCTCCAATTGAAGCTGACCCTAAAAAAGAGGCAGAATCAAATGAAAATCCGTATTTAAAATTTGTAAAATAATAAGGTATGAATGACGTTAATCAAAGAAATGTAACTCGCAATCAATCGACTGCGGATTATCAAATTAAAAGAATTTTTGTTTTTGACAATCGTTTTGAAAGCGGAAATTACTTAAACAATTCTGGAGCTACTGCTACAATAGAGGCTGGAATGTTAGTTGCAAGAAGTACAACTGTCGCTGGTGGTTTAATTCCTGTTACAAGTGCTAATTTAGCAAATGTAATTGGTATTGCTGCGCTTGAAGGTGCTGTTGATTTAGCAAATGCAGCAACTTTATCAATTACTTATGGTACAAAAGGAACTATTGACGGAAATCAATTAGTTTTACCTGCTACTGTAACATTAGATACAGTTGTTGGTCAAAAGACTTTAAGAGATGTATTGGAAGGAATCGGATTCCATGTTGATACGTCTAGTGTAGAACATACAAAATTTGATAATTAATCATGATTACATTAAATCAACACAGAGCAAGTTTAACGCAAGCGTTAGTAGCTCAATTTTTAGACCAAGCCAAAGTAAAAACTGGTTTTGGTGCTTTTTTTCCTGCTAAAACTACTCAAGCGAAACAAATTTCAATTGAAGTAGAAAGACATGGTAAGCCAATTGCCGTAGATGTGCAAAGATGTACAGACCCAATTAGAAATGTTTTTAGTAAATCAACTGAAAAGATTTTTGTTCCGCCTTATTTTCATGAAAGTTTTGATTTTACATTATGTCAAAGTTATGATGTAACTTTTGGACGTGGTGTTGTCCCACAAGGTTCTTTCACGCAATCAATTTTTCAAGAAGCAAATAAAGAACTTTTAGCAATTCAAAATAAAATCAAGAGAGCTGTATTATTACAACAGGCTCAGGTTTTAATCAATGGAATTGTTACTTTGAAAAACGGTGATAACATCGATTATAAAAGAAAAGCAGGTTCTATGGTTACCAAAAGTGTAGCTGCTGAAAAATGGACTGCTCCAACAACTTCTGATCCTGTAAAAGATTTGAAAGCTGCTGGTGAGTTTTTACGTGGAACTGGTAATTCTGGTGCTTCTGAATTGAACGCAATTATGGGTTCTCAAGCTTTTGAAAATTTTATGGCTTCATCAAAAGTATTAGCTTTAGGTGATATTAGAAATGTAAATCGTGTGGCAATTGATATGCCAATGATGGATAATGTATCAGGATTAACTTTACAGGCAAAAGTTGGAGCCGGTGATTTTATTGTTTATGTTTGGACATACAATGAAACTTATGAAAATGCAAGTGGAGTTGAAACTCGTTATTTAGATACAAATACAGTAGTTGTTTTACCTACTGATTTTGTTGGAAATACAGTTTATGCTGGTTTACCTGCTGTAATGGGTGATGCAATTTCAGGACAATATATTGCTAATGTAGAAGCTGAATTTTTAGTTTACGATGTAATTGATCAGAAAAAAAGAGCTTGGGAATACATTGTAGATTCTGCTCCTTTAGTTGTTCCAGTTTCAGTTGACCGTATTTATACACTTGTAACAACTTCATAGTATGAGAACGTTTAAAGTTTTAGTAATCGGGCACCAATTAAAAAATCAAGTTATTGCTAAATTTGGGGATTTAGTTGATGAGAATCAATTGTTAGGTAATGCTGATGAATTGGTAAAAGCTGGTTTTGTTGAAGAAATTTTGGAAGCAAAAAAAGGTAAAAAATCAGAAGAATCTGAATCAGCTGAAATTGAAGTTGAAAGTCCAGAAATTTTGGAAGCAAAAAAAGGTAAAAAATAATTTACAATGAGTGGTGATATTTTACAGTTAGCAAAAAGAGATTCTAAATTCTTTGTTACAAATGGAGGGTTTGAAGTTGATATTGAGTTAGTAACTCCGACAAATGATAGGTCTCTTTTGCTAACTGGTTTTGCCACGAAACATTGGATTAATTTTGATACCGATGGCAATCCAGTAAATTCAAAAAACGTCCATATTTGTATTGATGAAGCTATTTTAGTGTCTAATGGTTATCCGCATAGGTCAAAAAATAACGAAATATTTTTGAAAAATCATTATGTTTCTTTTCCTGATTCTAGTGGTTTTCAAAAAAAATATGTTGTTCGTGAGAATTTTCCAGATGAAACATTAGGTTTAATAGTTTGTATTTTAGGTGATGTTAATTTTTAGTAGATGAGTGTTTTAATAACGGAAAAAATACCAGTTCAAAACTTCGAAATTGTTAAAAACAACCTCGAAGTTATTTTGTTTAAAGAACTTGACAATCAAGTAAAAAAACAATGTACTGATTTAGATATTCAAGTTTTTACAGAACGTCAAGAGCCTTATGATAAAGGTGAAGATGTTGTAGTAAACGTTTCATTAAATAACATACCATATTCTGGAATTGACGAAAAAAATACAACGGGTAATTTAAGTTTTAATATTGATATTTATGCTAGAGGTTTTACTACTTTAGATAATGATGGAAATAAATTTTCAAGAAGTAAATTAGAATTGGTTACAGGATGGATTCGCTACATTTTAAGTTCTACTAAATATTCTACTTTAGGTTTTCAAAAAGGGATTATAGGAGGCACTTATGTAGATTCAATTCAATTTGATGATAATTATGGAAATCAAGATGGTGCATATGTAAGAATGGCCAGATTACAATTTTCAGTTAGAGTTATCGAAAATCAATCTATGTTTGACGGAATAGAATTACTAGGAAATGATACTATCATTCGTTTATGTGATGGTTCAAAAGGATATAAATTAACTTTTAATAATTAGAAAAAATGAGTACAATTTCAACCGCAGTAGGTTTAGAAAGACGTTCAAGAGTTTCGGGATATAAAATCAAAAAAGGTTTTTTTTCGAATGATACTCAAAATTTACCTCAGATTATTGCTGTTTTTGGTGAAGCAAATACCGCTAATCAATCAGGCTTAACAGCAAATAAAAAAGAGGTTACAAGTGCAAAAGAAGCTGCCGAACTATATGGGTATGGTTCTCCAATTCATAGAATAATGAGAATTTTACGCCCTATTTCAGGCGATGGTGTTGGTGGAATCCCAACAATTGTTTTTCCACAGGTTTCAGATGTAGCAGCAACTGCAACAATAAGATCATGGACCGTAACAGGAACAGCAACTTCAAATGCGACACACGCTGTTGTAATTAATGGGCGTGATTCAATTGATTTTCAAAGTTCTTCATTTAGTGTTGTTGTTGGTGATACTCCGACTATTATTGCAGGCAAAATGAAAGATGCTGTAAATTCTGTTTTAGGAAGTCCTGTAAGTGCTACAAATACTGCCGGTGTTTTAACTTTAACATCAAAATGGAAAGGAGCTACTTCTGCTGAAATAAATATTTCAATTGATTTTGGAAATAATTCTGCTGGAGTTTCTTATTCTCAAACAACATCAACTAATGGTTCAGGTACTGTAAATTTAGCTAGTTCATTTGCTCAATTTGGTGATGATTGGTACACTACAGTAATTAATCCTTATATTGATAAATTAGGAGAATTTGAAACGTTCAATGGGTTTCCTGATGAGGATGCACCTACGGGTCGATATAATGGTTTAATTTTTAAACCTTTTATGGCTTATTTTGGTAGTTTACTTACTAATAAAGATAATTTAGCTACAATTACAAATGATTCTGCTAGAATAAATCAATGTACAAATGTACTTTGTCCTGCACCAGGTTCATTAGGATTTACTTTTGAAGCTGCTGCTAATGTTGTTGCTTTATTTGCTAGAATAGCGCAGGATTCTCCGCATTTAGACGTAAATAACAAGTCTTATTTAGATATGCCTGTTCCTTCTAATGGAAATATTGGTGATATGTCAGATTATAATAATCGTGATTTTTTAATTAAAAAAGGTTGTTCTACTGTTATTTTAGAGAATGGAGCTTATAAAATTCAAGATTTAGTAACTACTTATCATCCAGAAGCAGAAACGCCATTACAATATTCATATGCACGTAATTTGAATTTAGATTGGAATGTTTCAGATGCTTATAGAACATTAGAAACTATAAGATTAAAAGATAAGACATTAATTCAAGATGGTCAAGTTTCAGATGTTTCAGGAACTGTTAAGCCAAAAGAATGGAAAGCTGTATTGTTTGATTTGTTTGAGGATTTAGCTACTAGAGCTTTAATTAATGATCCTAAATTTTCAAAAGATAGTTTGTTAGTTCAAATCAGTTCTACTAATCCGAATCGTTTTGAAACGTTTTTCAGATATAAAAGAACAGGTATTGCTCGAATAGAATCTACTGATGTTGAAGCTGGTTTTTAATTTAAAATAATTATAAGATATGTCAAATTATAGTTTTGGGGATGTTGAAGAAATTGTATGTCAACATTCATTGGGTGAATTTAGATTTTATCCAAAATCAAATGAAAGCTTCACGCTTGACAAAGGAGGAGTAAGAGCTAATGACGATGCAAATCAAATTACATCAAATGGTCAAATGATGTCGCAAATGAATCGTGTTCGTTGGAGTGTTGAGGGGCCAGTAGCTGTTGATACCATTAATGATAAAGAATTAGAGGTTGTTAACAATTTGATGGCTCATCCTGATTTGGGTGTTTGGACTTTTTCAATGTTAAATGGTTCGGTTTACAAAGGTAAAGGTCGTCCAGTTGGTGATGTTCAAACTGATTCAAACGCAGGAACAATGACTTTAAAAGTTGCTGGCGGTGGAGTTTTAGAAAAAATCTAAAAAAATATTATTCCCTCGATTTATTTCGGGGGAATTTTTAAGTTAAAACAAAAAATAAAAACAAAAAACATTATGTCAAAAAAAGAAAATCAAATTTCAGAAGAAATTGCAATTCAAGAGGTTTTAGATTTTGTAAATTATTATTCAAAAAAACCGATTAAATTAGAAGAGGTAAAGGAACAGTATTTGTCTACAGTTGAAGCTGTTCAAAGTGGTAATTTAGTCTTTGAAGGAGAAACTAAAAAGCCAAAATATACATTGGTACACATTTTAAAAAATGAGGAAGGTGGTATTTATATGGATGGTATCGAGTTTAAAACAAGAATTAAACCAACAACAAAAGCTGATTTAGCAAAAGGATTAGATTTACAAAAAGATTTAGCTAATTATTCATTACGTTGTATTTCGCATATTATTGGAACTACAGTAAAAGAATTAGATAAATTTGAGCCTATAGATTACGATGTAATTTCAGAGGTTTCTGCCGTTTTTATGGCAGGTGGTCGTTAGATATAAATGATTCAATGCTTAAAAGCGTTGTTTTATACTTCGAATGGCCACCAAACATAGTAGCCGAAATGTATTGTGATGATTTTGATTTTCAAGGGATCACATACTGGTACGATGAGGTTAAAAAGATTGATAAAAATTTTAAAAAATAAGAATGTATGGCTGCAACAATGAGAATACCTACCGAGTTTACCGCAGTTGATAAATTTACGTCAGTAGTCAGTAAAATGACTGCTGGCGTTTCTAATTTTAGTAAGTCGACACATTCTGCAATTGACAGAGTTAATTCAAAAGTTAACGGTTTGTGGAGTTCTATGGATGGATTTAGTCAACTTGCTTTAGGTGCTGGTTTTGTTGGATTGGGTGCGGCAGGTGTTAAATCCGTAATGGAATATGAAGATGCTTTAGCTAGTTTTAGGACAATTGTAAGTGATTTAAGTGATAAAGATTTTGCAAAATATTCAAGTGCTATTGGTATGGTTGCAAATGAAACTAAAAAAAGCACTATTGATGTGGCAAAATCATTTGAGAAAATTGCAGGTTTAAATTCAACTTTTGCGCAAACAGAAACTGGATTAGCTGCTGTTTCAAAAGCATCTATAACATTAAGTAAAGCTTCTGGTGATGAATTAGGAGTTGCTGCTGAAAATTTAGTTGGAATAATGAACCAATTTAATTTAGGTGCAATGGAATCTGATAGAGTAATTAATGTTTTAGCGGCTGGTCAAGCTGTTGGTGCGGCTTCAATTACACAATCTGCAGAAGCTTATAAGAATTTTGGAGCTGTTGCTAAAGGTGCAAATATTACATTAGAAGAATCCCAAGCTTTAGTTCAAACATTGGGTAAGTTTAATATGTTTGGAGCAGAAGCTGGAACAAAATTAAGAGGCGTAACATTACAGCTTCAAAAAGCTGGTTTAGGCTATGCAAGTGGTCAATTTAATATTAATGATGCTTTAGCGGATGCTGTTAAAAAAACAAATAGTTTACGAAGTGCAAGGGAAAAAGATGCTTATATTTTAAAGACATTTGGAGCTGAAAATATTACTGCTGGTAAAATATTGTTATCAAACATAGATGTTTATAAAGATTATGTAAAAGGAGTTACTGGAACATCGGAAGCTCAAAAAGCCGCTAAAATTAACACTTCTACTCTTTCATCAAAATGGGATGAATTAAAAAATAGTTTAATTAATGTTCTTACAACTAATGATAAAACAAATGGTGTTTTAGATACTACAAAAGGTGTTTTAGGTTTTATTTCTAATAATTTAAGCACAATTTTAAAAGTTTTAGGTTTTGTGATCGCTGCTTTTGTAACATTTAAAGCTATAGTTTTAGCATCAACAATAATTTCAGGTGCTTATAATATTGCTTTGGGTGTTATGGGCGCATTATCAGGAAAGGCTGCAATTGGTATAGGAGCAAATAATATTGCTTTAGGAGCTTATAGAGCTACTTTAGGAATTGCAACAGCTGCTCAATGGGCATGGAATGTTGCGATGACAGCCAATCCTGTAGGTCTTATAATTGTTGGCGTTGCTGCTTTAATAGCTTTAATTGTATCTGCTATTGCTTATTATGATGAATGGGGAGCTGCTATACTAGCTTTAATGGGTCCATTTGGTTCTATTGTAAATTTGATAATGAGTTTACGTAAGCATTGGGATTCAATAAAAGAGGCTTTTGCTACTGGTGGAATAATTGCTGGATTTAAGCGTTTAGGGGCTGTTATTTTAGATTCTGTTTTATATCCAATTCAACAACTTTTAGGAATGTTAGCTAAAATACCAGGAGTTGGTTCTATGCTTGCACCTGCTTTGAAAGGAGTTGAAACATTACGTAAAAATTTAGGTGTTTCAGATGAAAAGAAAGTTGAGATTGTAGCACCCAAACAAGAAGCAATGAAACAACAATCTGCTGGTCAATTAAACGGTAACATAAACTTAAATGTTAACGATAAAAATAAAAATATTTCAAATGTTAAAACTGATTTTTCAGGTATTCCTGTTAAAACAACAAGTACAATTGGTCAAAGATGATAACAAAAGATATTAATTTACATGAATCTGGAAACGGTGGCGAAATGGCTATCGTTTCTAATGATTTATTAATGGGTGAAAGTTTATTTCAACAGGTTTATTTAGCGTTGTTTGGTGGGAATGTAGAGGCTAATACTTTAGGAAATGAATTGATAATTCAAGAGCGTTATGATTGGTGGGGAAATCCTTTGTTTTTTTCTGAAAATCAAAGTAAACAATTCAATTCTAATACCGAAAGAACGATTAATAATGTAGCTTTGAATAGTCAGGGTAGATTACAAATTGTAAACGCTATAAATGAAGATTTAAGCTATTTGAGTGATCTTTTAACTTATGATATAAATGTTCAATTATTTGAAGTAAACAAAATAAGAATTATTATAAATTTTGTTCCAAAATCTAATCAAGAAAATAGGGTTTTACAATTAGTTTATGATAATGCAAAAAATGAAATTTTAATTGAAAAAATGGTATGAGAGAAATTCCAAGTTTAGTAGATATTAAATCTACAATTGCAAATGATTTAAAAACAAAATTAAATCTTACAGATTCAAATTTAAAATATGTTTTAGATGCTATGGATAGTGTTTTAGCTGCACAATTCAAACTTGTTTATTTATATTTATCGGATGTTCAAAATAATATTTTTCCAGATACAGCCGATATTGAAGCAAATGGCGGAACTTTAGAAAGATTAGGGCGTATTTATTTAAATAGAAATCCTAGACCTGCTACAAATGGAATATTCAAAGTTTCAGTTACAGGAACTGCTGGAGGTTTTTTAAGGAGTGGTTTAACGTTTAAATCAAACGAAAATTCTAAAAATCCTGGTCAGATGTTTGTTTTAGATGCTGATTATACTATGACAGGCACTAATGATGAAATAGAAATAAGAAGTTTAGGTGCTGGTACTGATTATGATTTAAATTTGAATGATCAGTTAACTATTACCGAACCAGTTATAGGAGTTGATAATTTAGTTATTGTTTTTGAAATAGTAGAACAACCAATTGCAAGTGAAAATATAGAGGTTTACCGTCAAAATATTTTAGATGCTATTCAATTAGAGCCGCAAGGTGGTTCAAGAACAGATTATAGATTATGGGCTAATGATGCCCAAGGAGTTAGGAAAGTATATCCTTATGTAGAAAATGGCAATGCTGGTACAGTTCAAGTTTTTGTTGAAGCTACAATAGAAAATAGCATAGATGAACACGGAACTCCTAGTACAAGTTTATTGAATAATGTTTCTGATGTTATCTTATTAGATCCTGATGAAACAAAACCTTTAAATGAAAGAGGTAGAATTCCAATTCAAGCTAATTTAGAAACGTTGCCTATTTCTATTGTTCCAGTTGATGTGATTATAACCGGTTTATTTGATAATAGTACAAGTGTGCGCGATGCTATTAAAAGTAATTTAGATTCTTATTTGTTAGATGTTAGGCCGTACATTGCTGGCGCAGATTTGCCACGTTCTAAAAATGATATACTTTATTCAGGACGTTTACAATCAGTTGTTACTGATGTTTTAAGTAGTTCTAATTTTTTTACAAGTTTTGATATGCAAGTTGATGGTGTATCTGTGAATAGTTATGAATTTGAAGGTGGTTTTATTCCTTATTTAAGAAATGTAAATTATGTATAATGTAACAGAAAAAAGCACAATTCATGGTATTGGAACACCTCATGGTTCAAGTGTTCCACATCGTATGCCAGTATCAAGTGAAGTAAATTTAACTGATATAATGTCAAATTTAGCACGTCAATTATATCCAACTGGTCGTGCATGGTGGATGCAAAATAATGGTATTTTTGACAATTTACATAAAGCTATAAACAGAAGTTTAATTCGTGTTTTAAATGATGCGGATTTAACAATTGATAGTTGTTTTCCAGATAATATAAATTTTAGCGAAAATGACGCTAATTTGTGGGAATATCGTTTAGGATTAACAACTAATAATTCATTGTCATTAGAATTAAGAAAAGAGGCTATTTTAAGGAAAATGAGTTATCCACGTGGAATAGAAGCGCGCCAAAGTAAATTGTTTATTGAAAGTCAATTAAAGTTAGCCGGATTTAATGTTTGGGTTCATGAAAATACCCCTCCTTATTTAACTCCAAATGAAATAGTTTCTTTGAGTTTAGAATTAACGCAACACGGTAATGGTGTTCAACATGGTGGCGGAACTCAACACGGATATTTGAATTATGATGTTATAGCAAATGAAGCTATTATTAATGAAAGTTTTAGTGTTGGATCTAATTTATGGGCTACATTTTTTATTGGTGGTGAAAATTTAGGTGAAAGTGCTATTATTCCAAATCAAAGACTTATTGAATTTAAAGAATTAGTTTTAAAATTAAAACCCGCTCATACAGTAGTTTATACGTTTATAAATTTTGTTTAACTTTGAAAAAAAATATTAGAAATGAGAAAAAAATTATTAGCACCAAATATTGACAATTCAAATCCTACATTATATCCATGGGGAAGAATTAAAGACAATACAGGTGCTGGGAATGGAACGCCTGTAAACGAATTTATTTACGGTGATATTCACGAAATGAAAGATAAATTAGCTAGATTATACGGAATAGAGCCAAATGGATTACCGGATAATGAAACTAATGGTTATCAAACAATTGAATCTTTACGTGCTTTAGCTTCTAAAAATGATTTTATTATTGATTTAACTTTATCTTCAGGAATAGTTTCTGCTGCAATTAAATTGGGTTTTATGTTAGAAAAAGAATCTGTTTTATGTTTAGCAGGTTTTAATTTTTCTACAGAAACACAAATTAAAGGAATTGATAATGTAACTTATAGTTTAAATTTAATAGGTAGCTTTAAAAGTGGCGAATATGTTCGGTTAATAAAAACATCAACAGGAATAACGTTAATTCGTGAGGTTGATGCTGTTAATTTAGATTTAGCTGTGTCTGAATTTAACTTTTTGAAAAAAGCATCACAAACGCAAGAAAATGCGGGTACAATAGATACTGCAGCAACAACTCCTTTAACTAATAAAACAGTATTTGAACGTCGTGTTAATGGTGTTGATTCTTCTATTTATTTAGCAACACAATTAAGAAACGGTCTTTTATCAAAAGAAGATAAAGCTATAATTGACAATATTGCAGCTAATCCAATAAAAAATATTGGATGGTTTAGTGGTTTTAATCCTGGTTCTGGTACAATTAATCAAAATTTACCAGTTAGTGGCAATATAACTAATGCAAAAATAGTTGATGTTTTAAGTGGAATGACTGTTGTTGAATGTACTTTAAGCAATGCAATGACAGGAACTAATTATGAAGTTCAAACTAGTATTGAAAGTTTAGGTACTTTTAATAATGATACCCCAGTTTATCCTTGTTTGTTTAAAGTAATTTCAAACAACACAATACAAATAGCTATGCGTGAGCCTATTTCAACTACGCATAATTTAAAAATTCATGTAAGAACAATTCAATTATAATTTATGAAAGTATTAGGAAATTTATCAGTTGATAAGGATACAAATGCAAAGTATCCTTTAGGTTCAAATATCCAAAATGAAACCGACACATTAAATGGAACGCCAGTTGTTCGTGAAATATATGGAGACATATTAATGAATTTATACAGGATTTTAGAGCTTACAAACATTACGCCTACTGATACAGAAGATAATAAAGACACACAATTTCAATTAGTAGAAGCTTTAAAAAAATTACCAAATTCATTAAATGACATAGAACAAGTTTTAACGCTTTCTGGTTCGGTTTGGAGCGTTCCTTTTGATTTAAGTATTTTACCAAATAAATACTTTTTTATAGCGCGTGCAAGTGAAAATTATGTAAGTGGAACTACTTTTAAAGGTTCTGGAACTACAGAATTACCTTTTACTTCTAGTGGTTTTAATGCAAGTGATGAAATTTTAGTTATAATTGATACAAATGAGGTTCGTGCATATTCTTTAAATTTAGATAATAAAGCCGATTTAATTGATGGAAAAGTACCAGCGGAACAACTACCTTCTTATGTAGATGATGTTTTAGAATATGATAAAATAGATGATTTTCCTGATCCAGGTGAAACAAGTAAAATTTATGTAGCATTAGACACTAATAATGTATACAGATGGAGTGGCAGTAATTATATAGAAATTTCAAATCAAAATGCATTATGGGGTTATATTGGTGGGGATATAGCAAACCAAACTGATTTAATAGCTTTGATAAATTCTACTGTTAAATATCCTCTTTTAAAACTTGGTAGCGGTTTTATTTTATCTAATGTTAAAATTGTTTCTACAACTCAAAATTCTCCAAGAAATAACATTGAATTAGATTTAATGCCTTTTGTTCCTGAATATAATTTTACAAGTTCAAACTTAATTTTTAATATAGGTTCGGGTACTGCTGGTGCAAATTGTAGAATAGTTGTATATTCACATAATCCATTAACTGGGCTTCCAAAAGATAAAATATTTGAAAGCGCAGATCAATCGGTTTCTGGAACAGGAACTAGATTAATTTCATGGATAAATAATTTTGAAGTAGGCAAAGCCTATTGGTTAGGAATAGTTTGTTCTTCTAATACTCCTACATTTACTTCTGTTCCAGGCGCAAGTCAAAATATTATAGGGATTGATACGACATCAGGTTTTCAGACATATACTCAAATATCTAAAGTTATTACTTCATATAATAATACTCCTTTAGATTTTGGAACCACACATACAAAAAAAACAAATCCTTTCCCAATAATAGGAATACAAATACAATAAAAAAATATTAAAGCTATAACATGCGTTTAGACGTCAATACAGATGCCTCTATTAAACTAACTGCAAAATTGGAAAAGTTGCATCGGTCAGCTTTTCCAAATGCGGTTAGATTTACGTTAAATGATGCTGCTTTTGAATCAAAAAAATTAATACCCGAAAAAGCATCTAAAGAGTTTACGATACGTCAAAAAAACTTATTTAAAAAAATGAGCATTGTAGAGAAAGCAAAAGGATGGAATGTAAATAATATGGTTTCAAAAGTGGGTATTGATGGCTCAATGGGTTCTTTAAGTGATGGTTTAGAAAAGCAAGAAACTGGTGGAAATTTAAAGGGTAGAAAATTAACTCCACATAATTTAGGTCGTATTTCTGGAAATTATGCAAAAAAATTAAAAGTTAAAAATCAGTTTTCAAAAATCGATAAAATTGGCACAAAAAATAAACGCGTAAAAGGTTCAAAATATTTTAGAATAGACAAGGGAAATAAAGGAACTGTATTTGAACAACAAGGAAAAAAAATAGTGCCTATTTACAATTATCGAAGTAACCCGATTTCAAAGTTGAAAAAAAGACCTTTTTTACAACCTAGCGCATTAGAAGCAGCAAAAAGAATGGAGCAATTTTATTTTAAAAATGCACAATATCAATTTAAAAAATACTTATCATGAGTTGGCAAGATAAATTACAAAATATACAATTTTCAATTAAAACTGGTGACGGTAAAGAGTGGTTCCCTCTTTTTAAAACTGGTGAAAAATCAAAAGAATTTAATACCTCAATTTATGATTTTATTGATGTTCCTAAATCTTTAGTAGAACGTAAACAGCCAAAGAGTAGTAAGTATCCTTTAACGTTTTGGTTTGATGGTGAAAATCATGTTGAAACAGCCGAAGAATTTGAAAATAGTGCAAATGATAAACGATATTGGATTATCACTCATCCTTACTATGGAACTATAAAAGGACAGCCTATAAGCATTACAAGAAATGATGTTAATTTAAACATTACAGAAATTAGCATTGATTTTTGGGAATCAATTGTTTTTGATTTTCCAAAGTCTAATTTATCAGTCCAGGATAATACATTAACAAAAAAAGATGGTGTTTTAGATAATTGCGCTGTAAGTTATTCGGGTCGTAAAGTTCAGGCTACAGAAGATATTCAAAAAAATAAAGATGCTACTTTGTTAATTGCAAAATCATTTGAGAAAATACAAGGTGATGATACTTTTTCAGAATATCAAAATGCATTATCAAAAGCATTAAAAGCAAATGACAAATTATTAAGTGATTCTTTTGATGCTATTTTAAAAACGCAGGTTTTAATTGATTCACCTAGTGATTATGAACGTACAGTAAAAGAAAAAATATCGGCATATAAAAGTGTTTTTACTTCTTTGAATACTATTTTAAACACTGTTGCTGATAAATTATTTTATGAAAGCATAGGAGCTTCAACTATGGCATGTTATTGTAATGCTGCTGTAAATTATGAATTTGGAGTTGATTATGTAACAGCTTTAGAAGTTGAAAGTGTCGCTAGTGATTTGATTCAAATTTATGATTCTTATTTACAATTATTGGATAGCGCAAGTACTTCAAATTATGTTGTTGAGGTTGGTTATCAACCAAATCCAATAGTTCAAACACAATTAAATGATTTAATTCTTTACACTTTGTCAAATTTATATAATGTAGCTTTTGAATCGCAACAAGAACGCATTGTATATGTTGAAAAAGATACTAATATTGTTTTATTGACACATCGTTATCTGGGTTTAGCAAGTGATGAAAATATTGAAACATTTCGTAAAATAAATGATATTAAGTTAAAAGAACTTTTTAAAATTAAAAAAGACCGTAAAATAAAATATTACGTATAATGAAAGTAAAAATTAACGGAAAATATATAGAACATTATTCAGCATTAAAAATTAGTAGAAGTTTAGATTCAATAGCTTCTATTTTTTCACTTGCGGTTAGATTTAATCCTGAAAATGATGATCATAAAGAATTATTTAAACCTTTACAATATCATTCAATTGAAATATATTCAGATGAAAATATTTTGATGTTTACTGGAACTATTTTAAATCATGCTTTTGATTCTGATAACTTTTTTAATTTATTAAAAATTTCAGGTTATTCAAAATGTGGAATTTTAGAGGATGTAACAATTCCGCCTAGTATGTACCCACTTGAAAGTAATAATAAATCATTAAAAGAAATTGCGGATAGTTTATGTAATGCTTATGGTATTGAAGTTTATTATTTATTAGATTCGGACACAGATGTTAATGGTGATTTCAATAAAAATGTAGGCACAAAAATAAAAACCTATAAAGCACCAAAAAAGAAACGCAAACAAACTACTAATACAGAAGTTAATCGTATTTTTAAAAAAACTACAGCAAGTGAAACCGATAGTGTAAAATCGTATATTTCAAAATTAACAAGCCAAAGAAATATTCTTTTATCACATAATAATTCAGGTGATGTTGTAATGTTTAAGCCAAACTTAAATGCAAAACCTAAATATTATTTTAATAAAGAAAATACTTTAAAAATGTCTAGTCAATGGGACGGACAAGGATTGCATAGTGAAATAAATGTAGTTAGACAGCCATCAGCAGAGAATAGCGGGGTTTCAACAGCTGATAAAATAAAAAACCCTTTAATAACAAAATATAGACCCACAACAAAAGTTTTAAGCAGCGGAGAAGATACTGATACTAGTAAGGCGGCAAATAATGAATTATCTTCAGAATTAAAAAATATTACTTTAAAAATAGAATTACAAGATTTATATTCTGATATTTTACCAGGTGATTTGATTAACGTGCATAATCATGAAATTTACTCTTTTGCTTATTCGCGTTGGATGGTTTCTAAAATAGATTTAAGTATTGATGAAAAAAGCACAACTACAAGTTTAGATTTAGTTTTACCAGAAACTTATTCAGGTGATATTCCAAAGCCTTTATTATTTTATTACGAATCTCATCAAAGACATAATTAATATGATCACGTTTAGCAAATATTTTGAAAGCACAATACAACAAGGCAAAAGGATTTTAAAAGTATTGCAATTTGGTGCCAAAACAGCAAATGAAAGCATGCCTTTTGGAATTGATTCACAACCTATAAAAGGAATGACTGCTATTTACGCGGATACTTCTAATAATAGTGAAAGTGTAATAATAGGCTATATTAATACAAATCAGCTATCAAATGCTGGTGAGATTAGATTCTATTCAGTTGATGAAAATAATGTCTTAAAATCGTTTCTTTGGCTTAAAAATGATGGTACATTAGAATTGAACGGTAATACTTATACTGCTGTAAGATTTGAGCCTTTACAAAGTGGAATAAACGCAAAAGATAATTTAATTAATATTGAATTGGGTAAAATTGCAGCGGTTTTAAATTCACTTGCTCCAGGTTCTTATACTGTAACTCCAATATCAACAAATATAACAAACGCAAAAAGTGAAGATGTAAAGATTAAATAATTTGTTTTTTTGTTTTTTGTTGGATAGGGCTATAATTGTAATGATTGTAGCCTTATTTTTTTTGTAATTCAAAAATATTTTGAAAAAAAGTATAAAAAAATTTTGTAATTCAAAATAATTTTATAATTTTACACCATAATCAAAAACGCAAAAACATGAAATCATTTGTTAACCTTTATTTGTCAACTACTATTCAAAATAAAAACGGTCAAGTAGTTAAAATTTTCAAAGTTCAAAAAGTAGGAACTAAAAGAACTTTTTTTGCTTTAGAGAATGAGCAAGGTAAAAAAATTTGCAATATAATGTTTGCAAGATTAGGAGAAGCCGAAAGAGTAACAAGAAACTATTTAAACCGATAGTTTTATGATTTCCTACAAACTATTAATCTGGTATCGCTATACTCAAAATGGCAAACAAGAAAAAGAGTGTGAATATTTTGAAGTTGAAGCTGATAATGTTCACGATGCTTTTAGACGTATTAAATTGATTTATTTTCCTGATAGAAGAAGAATACCAATAAGCTACAAACATTTTAACAACGAATATAGATGCTTTCCAACTTGCGTAAAAGATGAAGCGTTTAACAAACCGATTTTAAACAAAGAGTATTAACAATTAAATTTTATAAGATGTCAAAAACAGATTATGTATTAAACGTTCCAAAAATGGCACGTAAATTAGGTCAAGTTACCGATAAAAAGGGAACTGAAAGTGAATTAGCGGACTTTTTAGAATTATCACAACCTACTTTAACAAAGTGGAAAAAAGAAGCTCCTAGCACGTTAATTTCAATTAAGAAATATTGTGATGTTACTGGTGAAAGTTTTGATAGTCTATTTGAAAAGCTTTAAGTTATGGAAAAGCAATTAAGAATATTCAAAAAAGACAATATTTGGCATTGTGAACTATGGTGCGAACATGAAGAGCCTTTTATTAGCGGAATGTACTTTGAAGAAAAAGTAAGTGCTATTGACTTTCAAACTTTATTAGTTGAAATTGGAAATAAAAACTGGATTGATTTACTTAACAAATAATTATTTATCAAACATGGAAAAACAAATTGTTTTATTAGAAAATTTGAAAACATCAAATTTACCAGAATTACAAGGATTCAAAGAAAAGCAACTACAATTAGTTTCTGAATGTCCTTATGTTGAAATTATTGATAATCAAAGTTACGAAACAGCTAAAAAGCATCGTACTGCATTATTGAAAGGTCGGACAACTTTAGAAAACCAGGATAAGTTGATAGCATCAAAATTAACTGCATTTCGTAAAGAAGTTGCAAGTGTAACAAAAGATTTGATTGATATTACTCTTGTGCATGAAGAAAAACAACAAAGCGAAGTAAAACGTTATG
>Ga0247722_10000810_pt1 | contig 18168 bp, 5 predicted proteins | sample MSEWelMarce3H_FC_FD_189094 | JGI IMG/M metagenome (GOLD analysis project Ga0247722, IMG submission 189094) | Subsurface sediment microbial communities from gas well in West Virginia, United States - MSEEL Well Study Marcellus 3H_FC | ecosystem: Environmental > Terrestrial > Deep subsurface >... | reverse complement strand
ACAATAATTTAAAAAAATATTATGCATATTGTATATTATTTTGCAATAATGATTCAACCCGAACCTTCATTTTCTTCTTTGCCCAATCCCAAACTTGCGCCAATCGTCATTGCAGGTGCTGTTTTTGTGGGGAAGGCCGTAGTCGGAGGTGTCATTGGTGGCGCTGCCAGTTGGGGTGCCAATAGAATTCTTGACAATCGTTTCCCGTCTAAGAATTGAAAATATTTTTTTCATCCATGTAAATTTTGTATCATATGAATTTGAATTTAATATTGATTTATGATATATATATAATAAATCATACATCATACATCATAAATCAAGATAAATGCAAGTGCAAACGGCCCACGAATTTTATGAATTTCCGACTATTTTTATAGAACCGGATGAAATGGAAACGTTAGAACATCCATTTGGGACACGGTCGGGAGCATCGGCTATACAATATGCCACGAGCGTCAAACGTTATGTGTACCCCGAAAGCGTTAAAAACCCCGAAAACAATATTTTCATGCAGTGTTTATCCAATCAAACTGCGCCTGGCGTACCAAAAGAATATTACTACATTCATTTGAGTCCATACCAGCACGAAACCAAGCACATCATTGATGAAGTCAGCCCGCTTATGAAAAACCCAGACGAGTTTGAAGTCGGCGCAATATACACGTTCATACTTGCATCCATCGGCGTGCGTCAAACCCAAGAGACCCATGGATCACATCCAGTGTTTACACCGTGCACGGATAAAGCTCTGTATGTTGCAAAGGCCAACAACATATTCGAACACGGTACCAAGCATCAACAAATATTTTTCCGCATGTGTCAAATGGAGGAACGAACCCTTACAGAGTGCGCAAAGTCGCACAAAAAAGGAGGCAGACAGGGCAACCCATGTTTTGCCTTATTTTCATCTGGCGAGATTCGTTGCACTGGTCCAAATAGCTTAGTTTTTAATTTTTTTTCAGGGACTTATAAGATGAAAAGTCACGTGACTTCAAAACAAAAAGTAACTCACAATGAAACGGCGGTCATCACATCCATAATAAACAGCATTGCGCCCTCGTACCGCGTAGGTCATATGGATAAACCATTTATAACGTTGTCTGAAACACCAGTGACCGAAAGCGAATTGCAGCGACTGGAACAGCACGAAATTCCTGTTTTGCGGTTTGGAAGCGGTTACGAATGCCAAGCGTTTTATCGTGAGCTGCGCATTAGAAGCCAGGGCAAGTGGTTGTCCAATGACGAATTGCGCAGAGTTGCACGTGAAATTAGAGAAAAATTAGCTTCGGCTTCAGCTTCAGCTTCAGGTTCAGCTTCAGCTTCAGGTTCAGCTCATAGTTGGAAAGATACGGTTCAACGCTGGATTCCTCCTGGATTACCATTTTCCAAATGGCATGGAGGTAAGAAACGAACCGCCGGTAAACGCAAATCCTCTACAAAAAAAAGAAACCATACCCGCAGATCATAGTAAAACAAATAAACAAATAAACAAATAAACAAATAAACAAATAAACAAATAAATGAAAAATAATTTTTTTATTTATAAAATATCACTGATTAAATGTTGAATGTTGAATACTTCACAAATACAGGTTCAGGTTGGGACGGTCAGAGTCATTCTTTTTGATGAGTTTGTCCACCACGTCACGGTTGACGGTGTAAGGAAACGTCACTTCAAATGATTTCTCCTTTTCATCAAACAACTGCGTTCCAGGACGCATGAGCCGATGCAGATTCAACTTCGTGTAAACGGTTTCCAGGCAGCGTTTCAAATTTCGCACACCCGCCTCTTTTTGCGTGTAGTTTTCCACAATATATTCCACCACCGCATCGGGAATCACAATGTCACCCTCTGCAAAAGCGACCTCGGTCCGGATGCGAGGAATCAAATAGTTCTGCGCAATAAACGTCTTGTCCTTGGTGCCGTAGCCGGTGGTGCGAATTTTGTACATGCGATCCAATAACACAGGATTCACGCGGCTTTCGTCATTGTAGCTGAAGATGAACAGGCACTTGCTCAAGTCAAATGTCACTTCCGAAAAGTACTTGTCGTGGAATTGCGAATTCTGCGACGTGTCGGTCAAGTGCGTCAGGATGCCAACAATTTCATCGCCCTTGGACGTCTCGCTGATCTTGTCCAGCTCGTCAAAGTAAATCACCGGGTTGCTGGATTTGCATCGCATGAGAATGTCCACGATTTTCCCCCACACGCTGCCCTCATATGTGTAGGAGTGTCCCTCCAAGAAGCTGCTGTCAGTTGCACCTCCGAGCGCAATGAACTCAAAGTCACGCCCCAGAATCTTACTGATGCCTTCCTTGACCAGCGACGTCTTTCCCGTGCCGGGTGGTCCGTGAATGGCAACTGCCGTACCAATTGCGGCGGGGTTCGCGATCCATTGTCCGACCATTTGCATGATCTGCATTTTGGCGTCGTTCAGGCCGTAGACTGCCGTATCCAACCGATTTTTGGCGGATGTCATGAATTCATGACAGCGTTCCACACCGTCTGCAATCGTGATTGGCAGATTTTTGTGTCGGTTGAAGGGGATCTGCATGAAGGCGTCCACCCAGTTCTTCAGCTTGCAGTACTCGCCGCAGCCCGGCTCCATGTACTGCAGCATGCCAACCTTGCGCAATGCAACCGCCTTCATGTCGCGCGGAATGTCGGATTCCAACAGCGTGAGCTTGTATGGTTTTTCAATTTCAGTCACCTTGGCCACTGCATTCATTTCGTCAATCATGGCGCGTTGTTCCGGCAGTGTAAGGTGCTTCTTGAAGTATTCCAAGTCGTTGGTGGAGCTTTTTCGGCGCAGCAGTTTGCGAAACTTCTTGGAATTCTTGTGCTTCTGTCGGTGCGTGAGTTCGTCCAGCTCTTGCTTGATTTTTTCCTCGGATTCTTTGAGCGTCTTGAGCTGCTTTGCAACAATGCGGTTTCCCTTATCCTTGGAGAGCAAATCTTCGTATGTTACACGCAGAGATTGCAGCATTTTCATTTCTTCAACGTGTTTTTGTTGCAGCTCTTCCAATTCTTCCGTGTTGTCATCGCTGCTGTCAGATGAAGATGAATAGCTGTCGTCATCATCCTCGTAGTATTCATCATCCTCATCATATTCATCGTCGTACGTGCTCCATGATTGTTCCGAATCAGAGCATCCAGGAACATAGTCTTCATCACTGTCATCACTGTCCTCATCGGCAACTATAATATTTGACACCTTTGTAGATGCCTTTGTTGCCGCCTTTGTTGACGTTGCGTTTGGTTTGGGGGCAGATGCGATTTTTGAAGAGATTGTTTTTGAGGTCGTATCATTGGATATTATCTTGTTTCCAAAATCCAATCGTTTTGATACGTCGTTTGGTGAAGTTGCAGTTGCACTGGCAGCATTAGTAGTAGTATCATCATTTGCATCTGAGCGTGGTTCAACGTGAATGATAATGTTGTATTTTTGCTTGGATTGTTTGGATTGCTTGGATTGCTTGGATTGTTTGGATTGCTTGGATGATTTTTTTGGTGCATTGGGTGCATTGGGTGCATTGGGTGCATTGGGTGCATTGGTTGAATGAGAAGGGGAAGACACTGGAGTCTTGAAATTGTCTGTGATGGGTTCGGTTGTGAATGCATTGTCAATGATGGCTTTCGCAACTGGATCTTCCTCTGCAGTGACCGGAACAGGGGGCACGACAGTTGTCGCTTTTCGGTTTCGGATTCTTTTTGTCGGTACAATTGCATCATCTGTCGCAACCAATGAACTCAATGCTTCAAGTGCAGCCACCTTTTGAGTCATGTGGTTGGATGGATACAATTGTGACAATAGTTGATTCACTTCCAATCGCTCGGCCAATTTGTTCATTTTTTTTTTTGATGAGGGCATGGTTGCATTTGTGGTTGCATTTGCTGTTTCCAATTGAGACGTTGATTCCTCGTTGTCATCCGTTGCATCGCTTTCGGGGGATGGTGGCTGTGGACCAGGCCCATTCAAATTGCTTTTGTATGTGTGCATGGCATCATCTTGTTTCTTGGTTTTTGTGGTTTTTTTCGGAATGGTTGAAAGAGTGACGGGCATCTGTCTGATTTCGTTGTATTGATTCTAGTCTTGCTGTGTGTTTATATTTCATTTTTTGATTTCAATTTTTTTTGAAATTCAAATTTACATTATCATTACGTCAATTTCAATAAAAATTGATTTCAAAACAATCTAAATATTATTTAGTTAGTATAAGGAGGCTTCAACAACATCAATAACATCAAATTAATAGCAACAGCAACATCAACAACGAAACAACACAATGTCTATTACCACAACATCAATCAAACCTCGTGTGTCAAAAATAGTTGGAATTCAGTTTAGCATACTGTCTCCCGAAGAAATCAGAAAAGGCGCGGTTACTGAAATCACGAGTCGCGACACGTATGTTGGGAATAAACCCGTGCTTGGTGGCTTGTTTTGCCCTTACATGGGCGTGTCCGAACCCGGAATGCTGTGCCCCACCGACGGGCTGGATTACATGCAAACCCCCGGCTACTTTGGCCGGATTGAGCTGGCCATGCCAGTGTTTTATTACCAGCACTTGAACACCATCCACAAAATCCTGCGTTGCGTGTGCCTGAAATGCAGCCGGCTCCTCGTAAACAAGGAAGAACACAAGCAAGCACTGAAAATGTCGCCGGACGAGCGCTGGTCATACGTGTTCGGAGTGGCGAGCAAGGTCAAGCGCTGTGGTGACGACAACGAAGAAGGTTGCGGGTGCCTCATGCCCAAAAAAATCAGAAAAGAGAATCTGGCAACCCTGATTGCCGAGTGGGAAAGCGACGGCATCAAAGGCATGAGCGAAGAAGATGCCAAAAAAATGAACATGCAACTCACACCCGACATTGTTCTCAAAATATTTCGCAGGATCAGCGACGACGACGTGTCATTCATGGGGTTCAGTCCCACCTTCTCGCGTCCCGACTGGATGATTTGTCAAGTGTTAGCGGTGCCGCCTCCGGCGGTGCGTCCTTCCATCAAAATGGACGGGCAGCAGCGCAGCGAGGACGATTTGACCCACATCATTGTCAACATTGTTAAGGCAAACAAGACGCTTCAAGACAAGATAGGGGATGGCGCGCAGGCCAGCGTGTGGCACATGGTTCTGCAGTACTATTGTGCCACGCTGGTGGACAACAACATTCCCGGTGCAGCGCCCGTGGCCCAGCGTTCCGGACGCAAGCTCAAATCCATCAAGGAGCGGTTAAACGGCAAGGGCGGTCGCGTCCGCGGTAACCTCATGGGCAAGCGCGTGGATTTCTCTGCGCGTTCCGTGATCACGCCCGATCCCAATCTTTCCATAAGAGAGCTCGGTGTCCCGCTCAAGATTGCGAAGAACATCACGAAGCCGGTCGTAGTGAACGACATGAATCGCCGGTTCCTTATGCGCCTCGTGCGCAACGGGCCCGAGGAGTACCCTGGTGCGAAGATTCTGGAGCGCAAGGGCGGCGAGAGCATTTCGCTGCGATACGCCGACCGCGAGAACATCGTGCTTTACAACGGCGACATCGTGCACCGCCACATGATGGACGGCGATGGCGTGCTTTTCAACCGTCAGCCCACGCTGCATCGCATGAGCATGATGTGTCACATTGCGCGCATCATGCGCCAGGGCGACACGTTCCGCATGAATGTCGGCGACACCAAGCCTTATAACGCCGATTTTGACGGTGATGAAATGAACATGCACATGCCGCAGGACGAGGAGGCCGAGGCGGAGCTGAAGAACCTGGCAGCCGTGCCGTACCAAATCATCAGCCCGGCTAAAAACCAGTCAATTATCGGCATCTTCCAGGACTCGCTGCTCGGTTCCTATCGTTTCACTCGCCCGAATGTGTCGTTTTCACCGCGCGATGCCATGAACCTGCTGATGGCGCACAACGGCGTCAATGAGGGGCTGTTTTCCACCCACGCGGAGCGCATCACCAGTTTCCAGATCCTGTCGCAAATCATGCCGTCATTCACAATGAAGTACAAGACCAAGGGCTTCGGCGAAAACGACGACTTTGCGACCTCTCCCGGCGTGCTGGAGATCGTGGACGGCAAGTACTTGCGCGGGCAGCTGGACAAGGACGTGCTTGGCGGAGGCAGCAACGGCCTCATCACGCGCACCTGCAACGACTTCGGCAACATGGCAGCATCCGACTTCATTGACAATCTGCAGAACATCGTCACGGAGTACATGAAGGGCAGCGCTTACAGCGTCGGTATCAGCGACTTGATTGCCAATCGCAGCACGAACGAGCAAATCGCGCAGTCCATCACGGCAAAAAAGAAGGAAGTGAAGAACTTGATTGACCAGACGTATCTCGGCATTTTTGAAAACGCGACGGGAAACACCAACGAGGACGAGTTTGAGTTCCAAGTCACCAACATTTTGAACAAAGCCACGAACGACTCGGGCAAAATCGGGTTGAAGAGCTTGGACAAGGACAACCGGTTCGTCACCATGGTCAAGGCGGGTTCCAAGGGCAGCGATTTGAACATTTCGCAGATGATTGCGTGCCTCGGTCAGCAGCTCATTGACGGCAAACGCATCCCCTACGGGTTTGAGAACCGCACGCTGCCGCACTTCACGAAATACGACGACTCGCCGGGGGCGCGCGGCTTCGTGGAGAACTCCTTCATTTCGGGGCTCACGCCGGAGGAGCTCTTCTTTCACGCCATGGGTGGTCGCGTGGGTCTCATTGACACCGCTGTGAAATCCGTTACATGGGAAACCCCCGTGGTTGTCGTTGAAAATGACGAGCCCAAGTACGTCAAAATTGGCGAATGGATTGATTCGCACATTTCGTCATCATCCGCAGTGCAGCGCATGACGGAGCAAAACATGGAATATTTGGAACTGGATCATCCCGTCAAGATTGTGACAATGGACTACGATGGCCATGTGTCTTGGGAAACGGTGAGTGCAGTCACGAGACACGACCCTGGAGAAAAATTGTACAAAATCACGACCCATGCTGGGCGCTATGTCACAGTTACTGCAAACAAATCACTGCTGGTGTGGAATGCAGAACTGGGTCAGTTTCGCGAGAAATACACGGATGAAATCAAGGTTGGCGATTTCGTGCCAGTTGCGAAGCGTGTCTGTGATTTGAGAAGTGGTGCTGGAATTTACGAAATTAAAATGACGAAATATTTCCCAAAGAATGAATTCATTTATGGAAGCGAAGTGAAAAAAGCAATTGAAATGATGAATGAAAGCATGCAAGATCGGAAGAAAATCCCATCAAATTGGTGGGATGAAAACAACAATGCTTCATTCACTTTGCCATTTGACAGCAAGGCCAGATTGCAGCGGGCAATTGTTCGTTCAAAAATTGATGAATTGTCCGCCAATGGCGTGTATCCTCCAAGTGGTTCGCGCCAATGGGGAATTGTTCCAGAAACATTTGAACTGAATTTTGAAAATGGAACATTCATTGGACTGTTCATTGCAGAAGGAAACATCAATGGAGCAAATATATACATAACAAACAATGACTCAAAAATTCGTGAATTCGTGAAAACATGGTTTGCAAAATACAACATCAACTGCAAAGAGGATATCAGAAAGAACAATGCAAACGGAACAACTTCCACTGTGGTTGGAACCTCGTGCATATTGGCAAAATTCATAACGCAACTGGTTGGACATGGCGCCGATTCCAAGCACGTTCCAAATGAAGCATACGTTTCAAATATAGAGTTTGTCAAAGGAATTATCAGTGGATACATTTCAGGCGACGGACATATTTCAAGGAATTCAATTGAAAGTTCATCATGTTGCCAGCGGTTGACCGAAGACATTGCGTTCTTGTGTTCCCGCATTGGAGTTCATGCTCGCGTCTTCAAAAGTCAGCTCAAGCGCAATAACTTTGGAACAAAAAACATCAAGCCATCTTACAGACTATCCATCCGTTCAACCAACGGCCAGCTGTTTGCCGACCAGATTGACTTATTGCATGACCAGAAAAATGCTCGTCTCAAATCCATTACATGGTCCTCCGCATTGAACAAAGTGCAACAACACAACGACGTGGTTCTTGATGCGATTGTCAGCATTGAATCCGTTGATCCAGCACTGCATCCCAAGATGTATGATTTGACCATTCCCACCACGCTCAACTTTGGCTTGGCGAATGGACTCCAAGTGCGCGACACCTCTTCCACTGGATATATCCAGCGCCGACTCATCAAGGGCATGGAGGATTTGAAGATTGAGTACGACATGACGGTGCGCAACAACAAGGGTCGCGTTATTCAGTTCAGCTACGGCGAGGACGGCATTGATCCCGTCAAAGTGGAGAGCCAGATTGTGCCGCTGGTGAACATGGGGCTGGACGAGATTTACGCGCACTACCACATGCCGAGCAGCGACCCGAAGGACGTGGTGTTCACGGCGGCATTCACCAAGGGCGTCATTTCGCGCATGAAGAAGCAGAAAGCCGATAACGATGCCAAATGCAAGCACTGGATTGACTTCATGATTGAGCAGCGCGAAAAAGTAATTCAGAGCGTGTTTCGCAACAAGAACAACGATCGTGTGTTCCTGCCAGTGGCATTCGCCCACACGATTAATAACGTCAAGGGTCTGCAGCAAATCAACAACAACTCCATCGTGGACATCACCCCATTGGAAGCGTTTGCCATGATTGAGGCGGCATACAAACGTCTGGAAAGCATGCATTACTGTGCCCCCACTCAGCTGTTCAAGGTCATGTTCTTCTACTACTTGTCGCCGAAAGACTTGCTCATGGTCAAGCGCTTCAACAAGAAGGCGCTCACGGTGCTGCTGGAAATGATCGTGCTGAAATACAAGAACTCGCTCATCGCGCCCGGCGAAATGGTGGGCATGATCAGTGCCCAGAGCATTGGTGAGCCCACGACGCAGTTGACGCTCAACAGTGTGTCATACGACACGCGCATAATGTTAAAAGTTGACGGGCAAATCAAAGTCCATCAAATTGGAGAATACATTGACCAGTATATTGAAAATGCGGAACGCATGGAAGATCATCCAAATGACACAAAGCTTGGATACATCAATGCGGACGAAGATGTGTTTGTTCCATCAGTTGATGCATTCGGCATTACGAGTTGGAAACGAGTTGAAGCAGTCACGCGCCATCCTGTTGTGAATGCAGATGGAACGAACACAGTGTTGCGAGTCACAACCGAAGATGGCAGACAGGTCATTGCAACAAAGGCAAAATCATTCTTATCCATTGATGCCAAGAACCAATTGGCCGCAACGAATGGCTCAGATCTCAAGGTTGGTGATTACATTCCGATCAACCAGAGGGCGTTTGAAATGCCAGAAAACGATTCTACAAGTGCATACTTGGTGCAGCATGCTGAAAGGTATTCCAATTTGAAAAACATTTCAGAAGTGAATGATGTCATTCCCACATTTGTGCACAACGGAAAGGTTCACACAAACATGAATCGCAAAAAACTGGCCGCAATCATTGGAACCAACCCATTCCCCGACGTTCGCTTTGACAAGATTGTTAGCATTGAAGAAATTCCAAACCCGACTGAATGGATGTATGATTTCACGGTTGAAGAAACACGCACATTCATCATTGAAAATGGAATGGCACTTTTCGATACATTTCACACAGCGGGCAGCGGTGTTGCCATGAAGGCGAACGTCACGCGCGGTGTGCCCCGCATTGAGGAGCTGTTGTCCATCACCGAAAACCCGAAGAACTCGTCGCTGACCATTTGCCTGAAAAAGGACGAGGAGACCGACTGCGAGCGCGCCAAAGAACTCATTGCGCAGATTGAGCTCACGCAGCTGAGCGAGTTGGTGGAAAACGTGTCCATCTGCTTTGACCCCGACGACATGAACACGCTGATCCAGGAGGACCGCAGCACGATGTTGCAGTATTACGAGTATCAGCGCATGCTGCAGGAGTGCGCGGGCACAGCACCGGAAGCGGAGGCCGATCCGAATGATTCGGCGCGCTCCAAGTGGATCATCCGCATGGTGATGAGCCGTGAGGCCATGTTGGACAAGCGCATCACCATGGATGACGTGCACTTCGCCATCAAAAACAGTCACGGCGACGACGTGAGCTGCATTTATGCCGACTACAATGCCGACAAGCTGGTGTTCCGTCTGCGCATGAACAACATCAACGGCAAGAAGCCGCTGAAGCCGAAGGAGAACCCGCTGGATCAGTCCGACAAGATTTACTTGCTGAAGGCGTTCCAGGACCAGCTGCTGAACAACATTGTGCTGCGGGGTTTGAAAAACATCAGCAAGGTCACGTTGCGCAAGCTCATGGACACGCTGCACAAGGAGGACGGCGCATACGTGAAGAAGGAGACGTGGGTTTTAGACACGAAGGGGACCAACTTGATGGACGTGCTGGCGCTGGACTACATTGACGTGAACCGCACGATCAGCGACGACATTCAGGAGATTCGCAGCGTGCTGGGCATTGAGGCTGCGCGCGAGGCGCTCCTGTCCGAGATGACGGGTGTGTTTGAGAACGACGGTACGTACATCAATTACCATCACTTGAGCCTGCTGTGCGACCGCATGACGGCGAGTTCGGGCATGGTGTCCATTTTCCGGCACGGCATCAACAACGACAACATTGGTCCCATTGCCAAGGCGTCGTTTGAGGAGACCCCGGAGATGTTCTTGAAGGCCGCGCGCCATGCGGAGCTGGACCAAATGCGCGGCATTTCGGCTAACGTGATGTGCGGGCAGGAGGGGTACTACGGCACCAGCAGCTTCCAGGTCATGCTGGACCTGCCGCAGATGATTGCCAAGATGGAGGACGTGGCGTTCCAGGCGCAGAACGAGCAGGCAGAAATTGCGGAGGCCATGGGTGCAGCCGCCATGGACACGAGCGCGTGCGCGTTTGAAAAGCTGACCATTGAGTCAAATGTGGGCAGCATCCAGAAGGTGGATCTGGGTCATGGTGCGGACAACTACAATGTCGGGTTTTAGATGCATTCGTTTCAATGTGAATTGACAATAAATTTATTTTTTTTATATTGATAAAACATACACCGCGCAAGTAAATGCAAAACTACACTCTGGTAAATTTGGCAAATTCATCAACCAATAACATCATCCGACGATTGGTGAATCAATCAGGTGAGATTTTTGGAGAATTCAATGTTGCGGATTATCGTAATCTTGTGGATGCGTTTGAGCGATTGAGAAACGATGCCAGTTTAAATGAAGAGCACGCGGATCGTTTAAGAGAATTCATTGATTATGGAATTGTCGCAATTGCCCATCGGTACGACCGTGGCCAGGAAATACATCCAGGGACAATGAACATTCTAATTATGGCAATTCAAGTGTACAACCAAGGAGCCGGATATCAGTATGAGTTTGGCGCCGAATTTATTGAAGACATCACGCCACCCACCGAAGACTTCATGAACGAAGTCGTGCAGCCAATTGTGCAAAATCTGCAACTATTTGCTCTGCATCATGCAGCATGGATAAATCCGGTTCATGTGGCGCGTCACGCTGCACTCCGTGCAGCTGAAGAAGCACCCGGTGCTGAAACACGCATTGCGCGAACATTGACCGAATTTAGAGCCATGGGCGGTGATGCTATGGAATCTGAATGCCCCATCTGCATGGAAGAATTCATTGAACGTTCGGTTAAGGGAAGGTCTCCCGTTTTTATGCCAGTGGTTTTTCATAAAGATGAAAAGGGGAAATGGTTTCATCCCGTCCACACCGTGTGCGTAAAAGACCTTCCTGCAAAGTGCCCGATGTGTCGCACCAAAGTGATATGGCCTAAAATGAAAACAACAAGACAAACTCGGCGTCGTCCAAACAGCGCGCCAACTGGTCGCAGTGCAAAGCGGAGCCCCAATAAGAAAAGCCCTGGTCGCAGCCCTGGTAGCAGCCCTGGTCGCAGTGCAAAGCGGAGCCCCAATAAGAAAAGCCCTGGTCGCAGTGCAAAACGGAGCCCCCAATAAGAAAAGCCCATAGAAGTTCACCAACAAAACGCAGACATTCAAGGCGCAACCACTCTAAATCCAGGCGCACTCGTTCGGCTGATTAAATCGCGCATCAGAACTCATATAAAAATATATAAACACAATGATTTATATATTTGCATCACGCATTGCATGAATCCATCTCATCCACCCAAACTATTAAAATCCGAGATATTTGATTATGTGATAAACATATTGAATAGATATGATCATCATGTTAGATTCAAGACGAGAAAAATAAAAGACAGTTTCATTGCCCATGTTTGGAAATGTTACACTGATTTTAACAACAAAACACTGGAAGAACAAATTAAATACGTAGAAGAAGAATTGCATTGGGAGGATGATGAATTCACACCAACCATGTGTCCCAACGTCCGAATGGAGTTGTGTTTATTTTATGAGACATGGACACACGAATGGGAAATTTTTAATCATGATCTTCCGGCAAAAAATCATTGGTTGATTCGGGTTGGCGATGGCCGCAATTTCAGAAACAGCATTCAGCACCAAACATGGGGTATGAAAGAAACAAAGTCAACAAAAGGGTTTGATTATTTGGTCAAACCAGGAGACATATTGTGGTTTATAATTAGTGGAAACAATGGAAAGGCCATAGCATTTGCTGAATACGTGAGCCATAATGGGCGAACCCGAACGAATGAAGAATTTGGATGGGAACCAGCAACGAATGGCAATGAAGAATGGAACATGGAAGTAAATTATGCAAATTTGAAAAACATTGAAACGGACAATCATTACACACGCATAAAAGGCAACAGCGTGAATGTGCGAATTTATGATGAAAATAATAGAAATGTCAATGTAAATTTACCAGGAATATACGAGGCATATTTGGATACGTGAACCTCTCCAATTCTAAAATCATTCATTCGTCATCTGCACCCTTTAATCCAATCCGTTTTTTAACAACCGGCACGTATTCCGCAACAAATTGCGCAACGGGGCTCACACCAACGACAAGTTGTTTCATAATTTCATCCCTAAATTCGTGATTGATGCATTGACCCAGAGAAAATTTCAGTTCATTTGCTTCGGTCCGAACGATGCTGTAACTGGGGGCAACATCGCGCGATCGCCCCAGCGTCATCACAAAGTATGCCCGCACATCGCTGGCATCCTTCGGTGCATCCCCATAATACAGCACGAGCGCGGGCGCCTTGTTTTCAACCAATGGGTGCTGCAGTTGGGCCGAAAACAGCACAATCGGGATGCGAAAATGCTGCGCCAAAATCCACAGGTCCAGGTGCGTCATGTAATGAAACGCGTTCATGATGAAGTCATCGGGTCTGGCAGCCAGCACCGTGCGATTTGCCGTCAAATGCTTGTAGTAATTCATCATTTGCACTCGGTGGGTTCGCATGATGTCGCCATATTTGGAAACCAGAATGGCCTTCAATTCACGCACGGTAATGTCCGCATATACGACATTTTCTTCTCGCAATATGGATAAAAATGCTTCAAACGTACACTCTCCCGTCGCATTTTCAAACGACAGCAGTTTCATGGATGCCGGAAAATAGTGCGCACAAGCGCGTCCGCTCAACGGTTTGATTGCAACGGGTGCGCACATGATTGCACCTGCAATTGCATCACTGTCCACGTCTTTGTCTTGCTCTGCCGCCACACCAACAAACTTGCTGGACGGGATTTCTTGCGGGTTCAGGACCGGATTTGCGGTGTGGAACGCATTGTATCGTGCAAAACGGTTCATTACTCCACCCCCTGGTTCCAGCTGGTCAAAATGGGCGTCCAGTTGCGATTGAAACAGTATGATTTCATCATCGTTTAAATCGTATTGGATCGGTGTGAGTGACGTCAAGGAGGATGACCCTGACAAAATGAATCGCCGAATGCGGGTGTATCGCAACAGCTCGTCGGCCAATTTGCCGTAATAAAATGTGCGGTTGTTTATTCCGTTGATCAAGTTTTTTTCGGGCAAAATGATGGCGCATTCGCCCACTGGGTTCACCGTGCGCATGCAACTGTTTGCCGCGTATTCAACCCGATGTTCTGCGGAAATGCAGCGCATGAAGGCGGTGGATGCGGGTTTGAACTGGTGTTCCGAAATGAATGCATTCAACACCGCGCCTTGCATCTTTGTGAAATAAATCACGGGATCGCCCATCTCTCGGCATATTTGCATTATTTCCCGAATGTTGGCATCATAATTGCCGGAGGACTCATTATTCAGCACAAGGTCTTCAATGCGCTTCTTTTTGTCAATGTTTTTTATTTTGTTCATCATGATGCGCATGGAATTGCGAAACGTGTCGTACATTTCGGTTTCTAATTGAACGCGTTGCACGTATCGCACGCGCTCCACATCTTCGCCGCTAACACCCACCCCGGTCTGCACTTCCGCATCAACGGCATTCGGGTTCGTCGTATAAACGATGCGGTCCATCGGCGGGTTGGTTTTAATGGAGGGAATCATCGGTTCTGCAATGTGTGGCCGAATTTCTATGAACTGGTTGGTTTCGGTCATGATTCCGATCAGGTGCGCATCGTCTATCACTTTGATGCGTGGCAGGCACGGAATTTTCCCCTTGGTTTCTTTGTGCACGAATGCAAGGAACGCCAGCGTGTCGGCATACGACCCCCAAATGTCGGGGTCATCCATCATCACAAGGTCCAACTCCAACTCTGCCATGTCCGGGTCCAACGGGGATGCCGCCGTCATCACAATGCCGGCATGCACCCCCTTGTCCGTGCGTTTTTCGGCCACAAGTCCGATTATTTTTGAATCGTAGTTCATAACCAATTCATTTACTACAATGTGATGTCGTTTTAGAACGGCCATCGCCTCTGAGGCGGAAATGTTGTATTTGAACTCGTACGGTTTACTGGCAACCTTGATGGGGGTGCATCCGGGGTAAACGCGGTCTTTTATGAGCTCTATCATGACTTTCAGATTGGGCATCAGCGTCGGGGCCGACAGACTGAAGGACGTTTTCACATCCGTTTTCTTTGCGTCCTCATTGTCCGTGAATTGGAACACGGGTTCGTAGTAATTGTATTGCTTGATCAGCACCACCGTCATTTTTCGCACGTCAAAAAAATTGTTGGAGTAGTGATTGGACGGACAAATAATGTTCAGCGTGTCGCTGTTGTCGTCTTTCGGCACCTCCAGAATGATGAGGTTGAACCCCACCTTTTGTGTGAATATTTTGGGATTGAACGTCGTGAAAATGTCCCACATGTACGTGTGGTCAATCACGCTGTCGTTGCTTTCAATGAACCGCCTGAAATTCTCGTAGGCGTTGATCGTATTGTTCACGGCGGCCTTTGCGGCAGGGTTGCCTTTCATGACTGCCTTCATTTTCTGCACGTATTGGGTCTTGTTGTATATGGACGCGGAGGCGTGCACCTCTTTTTCTTTACCGGGGGGTGGTTTGAATGCGTCTACCAGCGTGCCGTTTTGATACGTGAGGAACGAGTCCAGCGTAATGCCGTCCAAAATGATTTGTTTCATTTCCACAATGGTTTTTGGACGCGGATCCTGACGCAGCGCGGCCATGCACGCAATAAACGACTGCAGCTCGCTCAATTGTGACGGTTTCTCGTCGCGACCCATGGCGTCTTGGTCCCACTCCTGCACGCCGTTGCGCAGCAAGCATTTTACCCCCAATTTCAACGTTTTGTTTGCGTGGCTCACTTGGCACGTGCTGTTGTCGTAGTTCAAAAACCGTTGCACGGATTGTGGCAAATACCCGCGACGACCCAGTGGAATCGGAAACTTGTCTGGACCCACAATGTAATCATCTGGGGCTTTATGAGGCACTTTGGCGGCTGGTTTGGGTTCTAGTGCTGGTTCTAGTGCTGGTTCTAGTGCTGCTGGTTCTAGTGCTGCTGGTTCTAGCGCTGCTGGTTCTTTTTGCCCTTTTGCAACTCGCAGCTTGTCTTCGCACGTCTTCAAGTCGGCAAACTGTTGTTTTTTTTTGAAGCAGCACGGGACGCACAGGCCATTCGGATGCACGCTCGTATTCAAAAATCCAGGATAGTGCGGAATATAGCCCTTGGCACCCATGTGCTCTTTGCCGTAATCGTTGAATTCAAAAATGTATTTGTCCAGCGTCACTTCTTTGTCCTTTTTGCCAATGACGTGTCGCTCCAGTTGTTTGTCCTTGACTTCTTGTTCAGTCATGGGACGACGGTCTTTGAAGCTCCAGTATCTCGGACACATGTAATAGTACTTGTTATTGGGGTCCGACCCGTATTCCAACGCGTCTTTTAGCATGGGTCGTATTTCAGGATCGGCGTGCAGCTTGTCGTATTCTTTTTTGGAGAGCACCACCGGTTGCCGCTTGATATTGGATTGGCAATTAGTGGAATATGTGTCGTAATTCCCGGTTTTTTTGGAGAGAAACAGAATGGGCTCGCTGTTTTGCAGTTTGTGTTCAAACGGGTTCGGATTTTTTAAGGACTGTGCATACGGTTTGTCCCCTTCGTCCCCTTCGCCCCCTTCGTCCCCTTCATCCTCGTCCTCTTCGTCCGTGGTTGCCATTGCAGTTTTGCGAGGGGCACCCCCGGATTGGCTCTCGCTGTCGCTATCGCTGTCGCCCATGTCCATCATGTCAATCACATCGCCCAGTCCCGCATAATCGTCTCCTTCTTCGGGTTCCATTGCACCCACTCCATCGGCTTCGCGTTCCTGGGCGCGTTCCAGCGCAATCCGGTCTTCAAACGACAAGTCCGCCACAAATTCAGGAACGGTCGTCACGCCCGCAGCGTCTTCATTTAATTCTTTTAATTCGGGCACCGCTTGTTTGGTGCGCGGGGCGCACAGCAGCTTCATTTGGGCAAAAAGCACGCGGGTGGTTTTCCCCCCCTTACTATCCCGGTACATGGTAACACGAATCAGGGCGTCCAAGTAAATTTCCAATAAACGCAGATACCAGACTTGGGTGATGTCGCTGATTTCAATGTGTAGCTCCGTGTTTTCGTGCCGCATCACGGTTAAAAAACCGGGCTGTTTCACCCGCGTGCGCGCGCGTCGGTGAGCCGTTTCCAGCACTTGTTCTTCTGCCCGGTAATCCGCAATGCGCTTCATGGCCTCTTCTTCGGTCTTGACCAGCCGATTTTTAACGAGTCCGGACACAATGCTGGCCACGGTCGCCTCTTTCCGCATGCGTTCAACAATGTAGGCTTCCGCACCGATTCGCTCGTCGTAATTGGAAACGCGCTTGTAACGCATGCTAAGCTCGTTTGCGGTTTCGTTGATCACGGTGAACACCGAAGACACACATCCCATGATGCGTGAATGTATCATTGGCGTGTCCGTCAAATGCGCGGCATACACAATGTCCACAATCTCCACCGTCGGCACCGCAATGCTGCAGAATCGTTCAATGCTGTTGCCGGTCGTGCTCTGCAAAAAACTGCGCGCTTCGTCTAGTATGGGGTTCAAGCACTCCCGCAACACGTGATCCACCATGTTGTTGTAAACTTGATCGTATTGCAGTGTCCGCCGAAATTGTGCCTTCACGTGCACGTTGGCTTCCGCGTCAAATTCGCACACCACCTCGCACATGAAGCCGGCACCGTCAATGCGGCGTTCCATATAGGCTGCCACACGCCGGCGTTTGCCAATTTCGCCGTCCAGCCGTACAATTTTGGCCTTGGTCAGCGCCGGAATGCGGTTCCCGTTTTTCGCAACGCTGGGCGCATACATGCGATACACCTTTTCCCGTTGCCCTTGCGGGTTGTATTTGATGAGCGGTGTTTGTTGTGCGCTATGCAGCACCTTGAACAGATTGTCCAGCGGCATGGTAAATCGGGACACGGGCCGCATAATGAAATGCACCGATTTGATCCCGTGTTCGGTGTACTGCAATTCGGCAGGGTTTTGCCGCTCATTGTACACGTTATACAGCATGTCAACCGCTGCATTGTGCTGTAAAAATGTCTCATCAATTAGCGGGCGCGTGCCGTCAATCAGTTCTTGCCTGCGTTCTGCCAGCTGCTCGCGCGATGCAACGCCCTTTTCGTGCAAATATGGGAAATATAAGTTGACAATGGTTTCGGCACCCGCATTCGCTTCGGCACCCGCATTCGCTTCGGCACCCGCATTCGCTTCGGCACCCGCATTCGCTTCGGCATCCGAAGCCAATATGTTTTCGGCAAAGCACACGTGAATAACGTTTTC
>Ga0247722_10000809_pt1 | contig 18196 bp, 14 predicted proteins | sample MSEWelMarce3H_FC_FD_189094 | JGI IMG/M metagenome (GOLD analysis project Ga0247722, IMG submission 189094) | Subsurface sediment microbial communities from gas well in West Virginia, United States - MSEEL Well Study Marcellus 3H_FC | ecosystem: Environmental > Terrestrial > Deep subsurface >... | reverse complement strand
ATCTTGGATGGGAGCCAAAAAAGATGAAACAATTTTTTTATGCGGGTGGATTTAATTTTTTAGATTATTTTAATTATAAAAAAATATCAAATCACAATCCTGATTTAGAATTTCCGGATGATATATTATCGGTTTTTAATACTTTTTTTTACAATCCATATTTTGATTGTTGTTATGACGAAATGGAAAAAATGTATAATAGTGATGATGAAAAAGAGCAAAAATTATATTTTAGAGGATGGATGTGGGATTTTAGAAAACAGATGGTTAACGGGATTGATAGAGACGATATTTTAATTATTGATAAAAACGTATTAAATCAAAATTTAGATTATGTTAATTATTTAAAAGACATGACTAAGTATTCCGCAAGTTTAAGCCTTCCGGGCGGCACTGAATCATGTAATAGAGATATTGAATGTTTTGGTATCGGTGTTCCGGTTATTAGACCTCACTTACAAATAAATTACCCCGACCCTTTAATACCAAATTATCATTATATTAATTGTTATCATTATTGTGATTATACTGATAATGGTAACCCAAAATATTTGTCTTATGAAGATTTCCAAAAAAATCTAATCTATACTTGGGATAAAGTTAAAGATAATCAAGAATATTTAGATTTTGTTTCTAAAAATGCAAGAGAATGGTTTGTTAAAAATTGTTTACCTGAAAATAACATTAACCTTTTTTTGGATAAAATTAATTTAAAATTATTGTAATATGGAAAAGGTAACATTAGTAACCGGATTATGGGATATTGGTAGAGGAAATCTTCAAGAAGGATGGTCTAGGTCATTCCAATATTATTTAGAAAAATTTCAACAATTATTACAAATTAAAGATAATATGATAATTTTTGGGGATGAAGAATTACAAAAATTTGTATTTCAACATAGAACTCAAGAAAATACTCAATTTATTTTAAGAAATTTAGAATGGTTTAAAAATAACCAATATTACGATAAAATACAAAAAATAAGAACTAACCCAAATTGGTTCGGTCAAGTTGGATGGTTAGAGGATTCAACCCAATCAAAATTAGAAATGTATAATCCGTTAGTGATGTCTAAGATGTTTCTATTGCACGACGCCAAAATATTGGATAAATTTGATTCTGAATATATGTTTTGGATTGATGCCGGTATAACGAATACTGTCCATCCGGGGTATTTTACTCATGATAAAGTATTAAATAAATTACCTCACCAAATAAATGATTTTCATTTTATATGTTTCCCATATGAAACTAATTCCGAAATACATGGTTTTAGATATAATGAAATGGTTTATTATTCCGGGAAAGAAGTTAATAAAGTTGCTAGAGGTGGTTTTTTTGGTGGTAGAAAAAATTTAATTTCAGAGTTAAATACAATTTATTATTCATTATTACATGAAACATTGGATAGAGGATTAATGGGTACTGAAGAGAGTTTATTCACCATTATGACTTACAAATATCCTAATTTAATTAGTTTTTCTGAAATTGATGGTAATGGTTTAATTAGTAAATTTTTTGAAGATTTAAAAAATGTTACCGTAAAAATTAATTATGAAGTTACTAAAGATAATATTGATAACATTAATCTTGAAAGGTCAAATCTATATGTGATTACTTTTAACTCACCAAGACAATTTGAAGTATTATTGCAAACAATGAGTGAATATGATAAAGATTTTTTGGATAAACCTAAAAAATATTTGTTAGATAATTCTACTGATTTATCAACAACAACAAGATATTTGGAATTATGTGAACAATATGGTTTTGAACACATAAAAAAAGATAATATTGGTATTGTTGGGGGTAGAGTATTTGTTGCTGAACATTTTAACGAAACTGATTTAGATTGTTATTTTTGGTTTGAGGATGATATGGCGTTTTATCCAAGAAAAAATGAAACCTGTAAGAACGGATTTAATAGATGGACATCTAACCTGTATCAAAAATCTTTAGAAATACTAATAAAAGAAAATTTTGATTTTTTAAAATTAAATTTTACAGAATTTTTTGGTGATAATAGTGTTCAATGGAGTTGGTATAATGTACCACAAGATTTTAGACAAAGACATTGGCCTGATAATCCTAAATTACCTCAACAGGGTTTAGACCCAAACTCTCCAAAAACTAAATTTAATAATATTAAATCACATAAAGGGTTGCCATATGCAACCGGTGAAATTTATTTATGTAATTGGCCGATATTATTAAATAAAAAAGGTAATTATAAATGTTTTTTAGAAACAAAATGGGCTCATCCGTTTGAACAAACTTTAATGTCTCATGTATATCAAGAAACTATATTAGGTAACATTAACCCAGGATTACTCTTATTAACACCAACAGAACATAATAGATTTGACCATTATGATGGTTCTTTAAGAAAAGAAAGTTAATTTGTTTATTTTTGTAAAGCAAAGTATTTATAAATAAAAACAATAGATGGATTTTTTTATAAAGAAAAACGCAACCTTACCGGTATTAAAGTTACAAGTTGTTAAAGACGGAAGAAGTGACTATAACAAGTTTATGGATATGATTGAAGAATCTGCCATTTTCTTCTCAATGGTGGATGTCGAAACCGGTATTCCAAAAATAAGTTCAAGACCTGCTGGATTTGTTGAAAAAAACATTTGTAGATTTAAATGCTGGTCCTGAATATTACATATACTATCAATTTACCCCAAGAGACACTAATAGAGTAGGTAGGTATGCCGGTCAATTTATGTTAAGAAATTCTGATGGTGTTCTTATATTACCAATACGTGAAGAATTATTTATAAATGTACAAGATTCTTTTATTGCCGACGATTTAGTTTACGATAGTTGTTATGTGTCTGTATTCCCATGTTGTATTAATGGACCATATACAACTACAACTACGACAGAATGTTGTCCTTGTACAACAACTACTACAACAATTAATCACACAACCACAACTACTACAATATCACCTGTATTAACTCAAGTTAATATGGGGTCAGGTATTTATGATAATATTGGACACTTATTTATAACTTTTATTGCTGATGGACCACAATTAATTAAATGTATTGTTGAAGATTATGTAATTGCTCCACCTTTTTATATAATTGGAGGTGATAATTATTATATGTATACACCATTACAAATAGGTGGAACAATCTATAGTGACCCAAATGGTCAAACAATATCATTAATTAATGATGGTAATTATGTTACTCAAATAAACGGATATCAAGTAATTTCTGTATTTAATTCCACAATTACCGGAATCGTTAATTTTAGTAATTTATTACCGTGTCATTAATCTAAAATTGATTTATTAATTATTATCAATTATATTTATAGAAACAAGACAAATCTGATTTAAATCAGAGCTAATATGTCATTCTAAAAAATATAATATGGTAACACAAGAAGAAATTAAAGCATTCCTTGAGGGGAATGACCCCGAAGAGCACATAGTTGCTATTGAGTACGATTACGTCACTGACGCAATATACAAAATCAAAGAAATCCCTGGTCAGGGAAAAATAATCAAAAAAGATACATTTACGGCATTTGCTTGGGTTGGAGACCTTAAAGATTTGAATTTTTATTCAAAATCAAAAGACCTTCAAAAAGAAGCTATGAAAAAACACGGAATCATAATTGAGAAATTAGAAACCAAAGGTAATGAGAGATTAGAAAAAGGTCTTAAATTCTTGGTTAAATCAATGAAAGGTTATCGTTCACTTATCCAATTCTTTAAAGAAGGTGGTGTTGACCCATGGGGTGAAAAAACAAGAGGTAAATTAACAGTACTTCCTCCGGTGGAACAATTCTTAATTTCAAGAGAGAAAAGATTGTTTAAGGGTTATGAAGAATACAACGACATTACTAGACTCGGATTTGACTTGGAGACGACCTCTCTTGAACCTAAAGACGGTCGTATATTTATGATTGGAATCAAAACCAATAAAGGATACCAAAAAGTTATTGAGTGTGCGGATGAAGACCAAGAAAGAAGAGGATTGGTTGAATTTTTCAAGATAATTGATGAAATTAAACCTTCAATCATTGGTGGGTATAATTCGGCAAACTTCGACTGGTTTTGGATATTTGAAAGATGTAAAGCACTTAATTTAGACATTAAAAAGATTGCTAAATCTTTAAATCCCGCAAGACCAATATCACAAAAAGATGGAATGTTAAAACTAGCAAATGAGGTGGAGAGATATTCTCAGACTCAATTGTGGGGTTATAACATCATTGATATCATTCACTCAGTTCGTAGAGCTCAAGCTATTAATTCAAGTATTAAATCTGCGGGATTAAAGTATATTACTCAATATATTAAAGCCGAATCACCTGACCGTGTTTACATTGACCACTTAGATATTGGACCAATGTATGCTAAAAAAGAGGAGTATTGGTTAAATGTTGAGAATGGAAAATATAAAAAAGCCGACAATCCGGCATTTGATAATTTAGATACAAGATTCCCGGGGAAATATATAAAAGTTACCGGTGATAATATTGTTGAGAGATATCTTGACGATGACTTGGAGGAAACGTTAACGGTGGATGATGAATTCAATCAGGGAACGTTTCTATTAGCATCAATGGTGCCAACAACCTATGAGAGAGTTTCTACCATGGGTACAGCAACATTATGGAGAATGATTATGTTAGCTTGGTCTTATAAAAACAAATTGGCAATTCCTCAAAAAGAAGAGAAGACAGACTTCGTAGGAGGACTTTCAAGACTACTTAAAGTTGGTTACTCTACCAATGTACTTAAACTTGACTACTCGTCTCTATATCCATCTATTCAGTTGGTACACGATGTGTTTCCTGAGTGTGATGTAATGGGTGGAATGAAAGGTATGTTAGCTTATTTCCGTAATGCACGTATTATGTATAAAAACTTGGCGGGGGAGTTCTATGAATCAGACCCTAAGAAGTCCCTATCATATGACCGAAAACAATTACCAATTAAGATTTTCATCAACTCAATGTTTGGTGCGTTATCAGCACCTCACGTTTATGAATGGGGTGATATGTTTATGGGTGAACAGATTACTTGTACCGGAAGACAATATCTTCGTCAGATGATTAAGTTCTTTATGAAGAAAGGTTACACTCCTTTGGTAATGGATACTGACGGTGTCAACTTCTCTAAACCTGAAGGTTGGGAAAATAGACGTTATATTGGTAAAGGTTTGAATTGGAAAGTTAAAGAAGGTAAAGAATATACCGGTGATGACGCTGACGTTGCGGAGTTCAATGATTTATTTATGAGAGGTGAGATGGCATTGGATACCGATGGAACTTGGCCTTCATGTATTAACTTGGCTCGTAAGAATTATGCGGTTATGGAGGCGAATGGTAAAATTAAACTTACCGGAAACACTATTAAATCAAAAAAACTTCCATTATATATTGAGGACTTTTTAGATAAAGGTGTAAAATTACTATTGGAAGGTAAAGGTCAAGAATTTATTGAGTGGTATTATGAATACTTACAGAGAATTTATGTTAAAGATATTCCTCTTATGAAGATTGCTCAACGAGCTAAGGTTAAGTTATCAATTGACGACTATAAAAAGAGATGTGGTATGAAAACTAAAGCGGGTTCATTAATGAGTAGAATGGCCCATATGGAATTGGCTATCAAACACGATTTAAAAGTTTCGTTAGGTGATGTTATCAGTTATGTTAATAATGGTATTAAAGCGTCTCACGGAGATGTTCAAAAAGTGAATAAACCTAAAAAAGGTTGGTCTGAAAAACAAATAGAATTATATTTTTCATCATATGATTCCACACATTATAAAGAAAAAGAAAAGTTTTTATTAAAAAATGGTTGGGAAAAATCTTGGTCTGACGATAATTGGGTTCGCTCTGACGAACCAATGAAAGAAGCAATGAATGGTGTTCCAACGGATGTTGCATATAGACTTGCAAATGCTGATAATACTGATTCGGCAATACAATTAAATTGTTATATGTTAGACCAAACTGAAATTGAAAACAATCCGGATATGAGAGGAGATTATAATGTGGAGAGAGCCATCTCAACATTTAATAAACGAATTGGTCCGTTATTAGTTGTGTTTAAAGAAGAAGTTAGAGAACAATTGATAGTCTCCAACCCTGAAGATAGGGGATTCTTCACTAAAGAACAATCTGAATTAATTAATGGTGTACCGTTTAAAGAAGGTGACCAAGATAGATTAAAAGAAGATGTATTAGATATTAGTGAAGGTGAGATTAAATATTGGGAAAAACGAGGGATGAGTCCTGATTATATTTATGATTTAGCATCTGAAGGGTGGGAGGAATTTATTAATTAAAACAGAAAAGGTGTCTAACGACACCTTTTTTTTATTCTAATTTTAATCCGTCTGACGATACTATGTACCAATTACCTTCTAATGAATAAAATTCAACACATGCCCCCCAATCAATAAAAATCTCATCATAAAATTCATCAATTTTACCTGAACTAGGTCTGATAAAAACTTTTGTTAGTGCTTTAACAATGATATGTTCAGTTGTGTTAGAGTCTAAAGTAATGTTAGAAGATTCAATATCTTTAACTACAATTAAAACTTCTCCATTTGTTTTATATTCTGCGTCAGTTATTATTTTTTTCATTGGTATAATTTCAGGTTCTTCTATTTCGATTAAAGTATTACCTAAAAATCGTTTTTCGTTAATTGTTTTTCTTGTAAATCTATCTGATACCTTATTCATAAGTTATATTACATAAATTTGTCTCGGCATTGCTCGGAACTTAAGTTGTTTATTTAAATTTTCTGCAAGTAGAGCTTCTCTTTCCATCATTTTTTCAGGACGTAATCGTTCTAATCTTAATTTTAATTCTTCTTCAAGTTTTACTTTTTCATCTTTACCTTCAGTAGCTAAAGTTGCGTAATCCATGGTTAATTCACTATCAGGTGTTTTAATGTTACCGCTAAATTTACCTCTAACTCTTGCTAATGTTTCTTTACAATATGCCGTGAAATATCTTCTAACCCATTGTTGAGATGGATTATTTAAATCAATCCAAGACATTGCGTCAATTGGGACATCTGATGGTAATTTAATAATATCCGGATTATTTTTTAAACAATTATCTCTATCAGCCGGACCAACATCGTAATACCAATACCAAACCTTACCTCTTGTCATTTCTTGATTACCAAAATCAAATTTACCTCCCGGAGTATTCATTAAATGTAATGCTTTTTTACCTTCAGGTAATGCTGTAATAGTATATGTTAAATCACCTGCAATAATTCTTCTTTGAATGTTAATTTCTTGCATTCTTAATAACATATCAAAAGCTGGCATCATAAAATATGAACCCGAAGCACCCATTTGAGCGAAACCACCTGGTCCACCAAAACCACCACCACCTAAACCACCAAAAGTCCAAGGGTCGAATAAAAGACCATTTAATTCTGACGGTGTAAACCATAAAACTTCATTAATTTCTCTGTTCGCAGGAATTTCATAAATTTGTTGGTTAGGGACTAATTGAACAAAATCTTTTTTCAAAACCCAATCACCACCGGCTTGTAATCCAACAATTTTAGAGTAAGCGTAAGTGTATCTTGTTTCCCAATCTAAACTTTTTGTAACGAATGCTCTTGATAAAGATTCTGTGTCTAAATTTAAATTATATAATGAAGTCCATTGAGATTCAATTAACCAATCTTGTATGTACTGAGAATAATCCCCAATAGAAAGTTCTAATAAACTATCCATTTGTTCATCTTCTAATTCAATACTTCTTAATGGCGCACCTAATAGATGTTTAATTCTAGTATATAGTTTAGTTCTATCCGGTTCTGGTATAATTGCGGTTTGGTTTGTTGCCCCTGTTAATATTGCCATAATGATTTTTATTTTATAAATATCAACTTAATGTATAAATCAGGTCTTCTTTAGGGAAAATAAACTGACCGTCCATTATTTTTGAATGTTTATTGTCGAAGACCAAAACTTCTTTATTATTACGAGTAAAAATTAACCAATCGGTTGAATATCTTTTAACATTACCTGTTCCTAAAATCATAATTGAATCTTTAATTTCTTTTTCACCGGTAAATGGTTTAATTTGCGCAGTTTTTTTAACACCATTAACTATTACTTCACAATCCACACCACCAATCATATCTTCTTTACTACCAAGTTTACCGACAGCGTTTACATTGTCGTTACCAAATTGTTTTTTTAATATTTCAATAGTTTTATCTTCTCTTGATTGCCCCCAACTATTAGTTTGAGTTAACACTTTCATAAGATTTTGGAATGTGGATGATTTTTGTGAGAATATTCTAAATTTGTATTCATCTAAAATATCAACTAGTCTTTTAACTTCACTGATTTGTTCAAATGGTTTTAAGCCAATCATTTTTATTTCAGGTAATTGTTTGTCTTTTAGAACTTGATTAACATCATTGAGTAAAACACAAAAACAACTATAGTTTGTGTTTAGTTTATTTAAAACTGAACGACCTTGAGTTTCTAAATCGTATACTCCGGAAACTTCTCCTTCGGCATATTCATTATTCCCATAATAGTTGTCAGGAAAAACATCTTTTAACATTCTGTTAATACCGTCTTTGAAGATTGTTTTAACTTTTGGGTTGATATTAAACACCATACGAATTGCCTCATTCATTTCTCTACTACATCTTTCAGATTTACCTTCAGAAATAACAGATTTTAATTCAGCACTTTCATTTAATTTATTATCCACTCTCATTGTATATAATTTGTTAACAAATTCCCAATTTACACATTTCCAAAAGTTTTTAATGTAATCATCTTTTTTGTTTCTGTATTTTAGGTAGTAAGCGTGTTCCCATAAATCTAATCCTAAAATTGGGTATCCACCATCTTCAACTACATTCATTAATGGATTGTCTTGATTTGCTGTGGATACAATTTTTAAGGTATTTCTTTTAGTTAGGACTAACCAAACCCATCCTGAACCGAATCTATCTTTTGCAATAGTTTCAAATTCTTTTTTGAAGTTGGCAAATGTATTAAAATCTTTTTTGATTTGTTTAATTACATCACCATTTGGAGTTTGAGTTTTTGGTGATAACATTTTCCAAAATAATGCGTGGTTAAATGCTCCTCCGGCATTATTTCTTATAGTTTTATTAAATCTACTGATAGATTTAACTATTTCTTCAAGTTCTAAATCACCATAATCTTTGTTTTTAAGAGCGGCGTTTAGTTTATCTACGTAACCTTTATAATGTTTGTTATAATGGTAGTTCATTGTTTCAGCATCAATAAATTGCTTTAGTGCTGAATAGGAATACGGTAATTTGTCGATTCCTATCTTTTTCATCTCATTAAGAAAGAGTGTTTCATTTTCTTGTTTTTCAACATTTTGAATCTCTTCCGTAATGAGTTTGATTTTATTTTCAATATGTTTCATTCGGCTTGTTATTTATTTCTAATAAATATCTCAACAAACTGATTATCTTCGGGTGTTGATTTTATTCATAAGTTCTTCAATGAAGTCACCACTCTCACCAATGTTATCACCCATAACCGTTCCGATGTTTTGTTTCTTCATATTAACCATATCATAAATTATCCCTTCTATGGTATTATCAAAGATTGGGTAATAAACTGATACCGAATTTTTTTGACCATATCTATATGCTCTATCCTCAGCTTGAGATAAATCTCCCGGAACAAATGATAGGTCATTCATAATAACTGCTTCAGCTGCGGTCAATGTGATTCCAACACCTGCAGCTTTTACGTTTCCAACAAAGACTTTAATTTTTTCGTTTTCTTGGAATTGGTCAACAGCATATTGTCGTTGAGGTTTTGCGGTTGAACCATCTAATTTAACTGCGGATTTACCAAAGTGTTCGGAGATTTTATTTAGAGTGTCGGTAAAGTTAGTAAAAATAATAACCTTCTTACCTTGTTCTATAATATTTTCAGCAAGTTCAATGGTGTCTTTAATTTTTTCTTCAGCGATTACTTGACGAACTTTCATTAGTTTACTGAACTGAACCGTTAATGAAGTACTTTCATCAGGATTCTTATCATACCAATCGTAATACTCACCCATTAACCCTTCATACATTTTAGATTTTAATCTCAAATAAATTGGGGTAATGATTTTTTCAGGTAAATCTAATACATCGGTTTTTAATCTTCTTAAAACTTGTCTTGAAGTTCGGTCTCTTAATTCTTCCAAATTTGATGCACCTGTAACGTTCCATATTTTACGACTTCCTGCTGTAAATTGATACCCTTGACAATATCTAATAGCGTAAGCCATCCAATTCTGAGCAACAGGACTTTCAATTAACGACAATAGATTAAAGTAGTTCATCGGTCTATTGGTCATCGGTGTTCCGGTTAATAACCAAAGTTTATCAACTTTTTTACAGAAACTATTTACCAATTTGGTTCTTGCCGCTTGACCATTACTTACATAATGTGCCTCATCTAAAATAATAAGGTCAAAGTTTCCTTGAGTGATTAATGAATTTTCTTTGTCTTTTAAATCGTAGAAATTTTTAAGGATGTCGTAATTAACAATCACAAAATCGTGTTCTATTGAAAAGTTTTTACCTTCAGCAATATAAACACTTCTATTAGTGTAGTTTGCAATCTCTCTTTGCCAGTTAATCTTCAGAGATGCCGGACAAACAATTAATATTTTTTTAGCACCACTCTCTAAAGCAGCGATAACGGTAATCGTTGTTTTACCAAGACCCATATCATCAGCTAATATAAATCGTTTTGAACCTACTAATTTTTCAATAGCTATTGGTTGGTGTTCTAATGGGGGTCTATGACTATATTTTGTATAATCTATTTTAACATCTTTAATTGTGTGTGTTTTAATTAAAGCACCTTTTGGTAGCCAAAAATCATGGATAGTGTCATTCTCCAATACTTTTCCCCAAACATGATATGATTTGTCTTTCTCAACTAATAGCTTTTCAACCCATATTTGTTCAGGAATTTTGGTTAGTAATTTTTCATCGGCAATTTTTTTAGCAAAGTAAGGGTCTAAATCAACCCATCTTTTGGCTACCTTTGGTGTGACTTCGTAATAATTTATAATATAATCAGATTGTGCTCGTGTAGGGTAAAATCTTTTGTTGGAGTCCTTTTGTAGTTTTAATTTAAGGATATAGTTATTTGCCCCTTGATAAGTTTCAAGGAGATTTAACGCTCGTTGTTCTAGCGTAAGATTACTATTTTCAGATGTATTGTTTTCCAAATTTAATCTTTTAATAGAAATATAATAAATTATTTAATATTTATCAATATGAGTAAAAATTTAGTACCAATTACAAGGATAGGTAAGTTCTTCGGAGCGGAGGATTACAATTTAGACATCTCTATGGGTGAGGAATGGTTATATGGTGATATGAACTTTACATTAGTTCTATATAAAGTAGATAGATTAAAAACCAAAACAGATGATGTTTATGGTGAGGTAATGACTGATGGTATAAAATATTTACCACCAATTGAGTTTAAAGCTTATGTTCAAATACTTCCACCTGAAAACAAATACTTGGGTAATTCTAAAATTGTGCAATCAGAACCGGGTAATATGAAATTTGCAATTTACGCCGCTCAACTTAACGATTTAGGAATTCAAATTAATTATGGGGATTATATTGGTTATTATGAAACAGAAACAAAAGTTAGATATTACGTTGTTAGCGATGACGGAAGAATTAATTCAGATAATAAACATACATATGCCGGTTATAAACCATTTTATAAATCATATGTAGCAACTCCGGTAACGGAAAATGAATTTAGAGGATTATAATGGAAGTAAAAATAACAGAAAATAAACTATTCAATTCAATATACAATTATATTGATAAAACATTTAATCCAAGTGAAATGGATTGGGTTTACGGTTCTAATGAAGATGATGAGTATGGCTATCCGGATATTAATGATGAAAATGGAAATTTTTTAATGTTCTATAAAGGAGACTGGGAAGGTGAGTATGATTCTGATGTAGTGTTTCATTATTTTGATATTGATTATTATAATGAACCATCAAGTAAATCTTTTAGAGACCAAGCACCAGTTTTAGAAGTTATTGGAGATTATGGAGAACATTTAGATGAAATGTTTCAAGGTCATTGGGGTGAACCTATGAAAAAATGGTTTGAAGATAAATTTAATTTACCGGTTAAAACCGTGTCAGCATATTACAATTATGAAGATTAAAATTAATGAAAGTCAATATAGAAGACTATTAGAAATTGTTACAAATGATAAAGTTATTTGTGATGAGTGTGGTTGGTCATGGGATTTAGCCGATGGTGGTGACGACCCATACATTTGTCATAAGTGTGGTCACAATAATTCTGAAGAAGATTATATTGGAAAAAGGGTTATGGTTTATTATAACCTACATAAACACACTTTTTCAGTGACATATAAATCTAAAGTTATCTTGCACGCCGATTATGTTAAATTGGGAGATGTTGAGTTTAGAGTTAGAAAAGGTGGAAAAGAAAGGGTTCGTTCTGAAAAATCAAAAAATGTTCATGCGTTTGTAATAGGTGATTTAATGGATTATTGTGAATATCCTTGTGATGATATTCCAAACCCAACATCTGATATGGTGGTAACATATAATCCGTATAAATACGATTCGTTTGTTTATAAAAGCACCGAAGAACCGGTGTATAATGCAACTGAAGTTGATATGATAAACTCACAAAATAAATTATTTGTAGTTAAAAAATAATATGGGATTACCAAACAAAATAAAAAAAACAATACCTTTAACATTTCCAAAAACTCTTTACCCAAGAAGAGAACAATTATTGGAAAAAATTAATAAGGATGGAACTTATTTGCCTAAATCTATTTTACACGCTGATTTAGATGGTGGAATGTTAAATTTTGTTCAAAATGAATTACAAACAATTGTGGATGGTAAAGTTATCCCAACGGTCGATATCATTATAACAACACAAAACTGGTCTCAATTTACTGAAACTTGGAACTTCCAAGATTTAGATTCAAATGTTTCCCCTCCGTTTATAACCATTGTGAGAAATCCTGAAGTTAAATTCGGAACTAACCCTGCCTTACTTTATAACATTCCAAATAGAAAACAATACTTTTACGCTCAAGTTCCAACTTGGGACGGAAATAGAAATGGTATGGATATATACAAAATACCTCAACCTGTTCCGGTAGATATAACTTATTCAGTTAAAATTATTTGTAATAGAATGAGAGAATTAAATGCGTTGAATAAAAATATTCTTGAGATGTTTGCGTCTCGTCAAGCATATACTACAATCAAAGGTCATTATATTCCAATCATAATGAATAACATTACGGATGAATCAGTAATGAATATTGATAAAAGAAAATATTATATTCAAAGTTACGATTTTACTATGTTAGGATTCTTAATTGATGAAAATGAATTTGAGGTTACTCCGGCAGTTTCAAGAGTTTTAACTGTAATTGAATTTGAAAAAGAATCATTTATGAGAGGACGAAGAAAAAATATTACAGACGAAGGGACAGAATCAAATATTTTATTTGTTGTTGGGAATAATATTATTTCACAAGTTTTTGATTACACCGTTGATTTAAATTTAGGTGAAACATCAAATATAGAATCATTTGATGTATACTTAAATAATCAATATTATGGGTCTGATTTATATCAAATCCAAATCAATACTAATGATGTTTTAAGAATTGTTGTGGTTAAAATTGATGATACTTTAGAAGGTTCTATTGTGTTACAAAACCAATTAGTTTAATCCTCACCGTAGATATCCTTCTTTTCTTTACATTTATCAATAATCATTCTTTCTAAAAAACGATACATTTTAATCCCCCTCTTTTCACAATAGGTCTTTAGGATATTATGAACCTCAATTGATATCTTTAGGTTCTTTATTTTTTTTTCGTTATCTGCCATGGTAGAATAAAGGCAGAATTTATTCTACCTAATTTATAAATACTTCTTATGAAGTAAAGTATTTTGGTTTTTTTTATAATATTTATCAATAAAAATAAATTTACAAATAAAAAAGACAAACTAATGGCATCAAATCAAAAAGTATTCGTATCTCCTGGAGTATATACTTCTGAAGTTGATTTAAGTTTCGTAGCACAAAGTGTGGGGGTTACCACGTTGGGAATTGTAGGTGAGACCTTAAAAGGTCCTGCTTTCGAACCTATCTTTATACGAAATTTTGATGAATTCACAAATTTCTTCGGTGGAACTTCTCCAGAAAAATTTATAAATACACAAATTCCAAAGTACGAAGCGGCTTACATTGCCAAATCCTACTTACAACAATCTAACCAATTATTCGTAACGAGAGTGTTAGGATTATCTGGTTATGATGCAGGACCATCTTGGTCTATAACAACTAAAGCAAATGTTAACCCTACAACGGTTGATTTCTTTTGTGAAAGTGCAACAACAGTTGACTGTGTTACTGAATGTGTTGACTTTAAAACTATAAACTATTCTGTTGAATTCTCAGCGTGTACAAATAGTGTTGATAGTGTAGTATTTACAAACACTTCTAACTTACCGTCAGAAATATCTACAATTTTATATGAACCTTATGAACAATTTGATGGTTCTACAAGTTCATTATATCAAGATATGTCTAAACAAATCTTTGACATTGTTTCAACACCGGCTAAAGAAGATACTTCAATCTATTACTATGGTGCAATACCAACTAGTGTGTATTCAGGATTAAGTGATGTTTATACAGGTGAAACAAATGTTTATGAGGTTGATAATGTAAGTGCTGATTTATGTAATTATTCGGCACCACAAAACGACCCTTGGTATTATTCATTATTTGATAATGTAGGTAACGCGGCTTATACAGGTTATTCATTTTGGTCAGTTGTAACAGGATTAACACTAACACCTGTTATTACAACAACAACAACATCATCAACTACAACAACAACTACAGACCCTTGTACAACAACTACTTCAACATCAACTACTTCAACAACAACGGCAAGACCGGTTCATTGTTATACAGGTACATTGATTGGGGTGATTTATGTTTATTCGGGAACGGCGTATACTGATTATGATGATTTAGTGGTTGCAACATTTCGTTCAAGAGGTTTATCAACTTATGGTATAGAAAATGGTCCTGTTTATGAAGTACCAGGTGGTGTTGATGGTTATGGTAATTTTGATGGTTCAGCAGTTACATTAGATTGTACTGGTACATATTCCGGAGTTACTAAAAATCCTTTCTCAACTTTTGGTGTTAATATAACAAATAAAAATGGTGAACAATATTTCTTTGAAACATCATTCTCTAATTCTGATTCAAAATACATTAGTAAAGTATTTGGTTCAACTAACTTCTCAAAACCAAGAACTGTAGTTCCATTGTTTGTTGAAGAAAGATTCCAAGCTTTATTAACAAATGCTTGGAGAATGGGTTATATTAGAGGATTAAATTGTGAATTAACTGCGTTACCTGACGCTAGACAAGGTCAAGACCCAACATCAATTGCGTTTTATTTAGAAAAATATCAATCACCGGTATCTCCATGGGTTGTATCTGAATTAAGAGGTAACAAAGTTTATAACTTATTTAAATTTACTACAATTGCGGATGGTGATTCAGCTAACGTTGATATTAAAATATCATTAGCTAACATGTCATTTAATAATGGTACGTTTGATGTATTAGTAAGAGATTTCTTTGATACTGATTCGGCACCTGTTGTTCTTGAAAAATATACTAATTGTAGTATGAACCCTCAAGATAACTCATTTATTGGTAAGAAAATTGGTAGTTTAGATGGTGAATACCCATTATTATCAAGTTATATAATGGTTGAAATGAATGAGGATGCACCAATAGATGCTCTTCCTTGTGGATTCTTAGGTTATGATTATAGAGAATATGCTGGTGTAAGACCTCCATTCCCATTAATTAAAACTCAATATTATTATCCAGGTCAAGTTGTTTACAACCCACCATTTGGTTTAGCATCAGGTGCTGATGACGCAACTACAAGTCCGGGTGATAATGTTAGAAGAACTTATTTAGGTATTTCTGATACAGAAGGTATTGATGTTGATTTCTTTCAATATAAAGGGACACAACTTCCTTTAGACATTTGTAATGATACTGAAGGACTACCTTGGAACTTTAGAACAAGAGGTTTCCACATGGATAAAAACGCAAGTGGTATTACTATACCAAATATATTTGTTACTAGTGGTACTCCTGCATTCTTTGTTGGTGATGCAACATTTACATCTGACCCTGAAAGTGAAACTAATCCTTACTACAGAATTTACGCACGTAAATTTACATTATTAGTAAAAGGTGGTTTTGATGGATGGGATATCTATAGAGAATTTAGAACAAATAAAGATGAATTTATGTTAGGTAGAACAGGTTATTTAAAAGGTGCTTGTCCTACTATCAAATATCCTACGGCAACAGGTTGGGGGGCATTTAAACAAATTATTGTGGCCGACAATACTCAAGATTATGCTAACACCGATTTTTACGCATATTTATTAGGTCAACAAACATTTGCAAATCCTGAAGCGGTAAATATTAACGTATTTGTAACACCGGGGATTGATTATGTTAACAACTCTAATTTAGTTGAAAACGCAATTGACATAATTGAATATAGTAGAGCGGATTCATTGTATGTATGTACAACACCTGACTACAATATGTATGTTCCATCAACAGGTAACCAATTAGATTTTATTTATCCACAAGAGGCGGTAGATAATTTGGCTAATTCAGGTATTGACTCTAACTACACAGCAACTTACTACCCTTGGGTATTAATGAGAGATACTGTTAATAATACACAAATTTACTTACCGGCAACGGCTGAAGTTACAAGAAACTTGGCATTAACCGACAACATTGCGTTCCCTTGGTTCGCTGCGGCGGGTTATACAAGAGGTATTGTAAACGCGGTTAAAGCGAGAGTTAAATTGACTCAAGAAAATAGAGATACTCTATATCAAGGTCGTTTAAATCCAATTGCAACTTTTTCTGATGTTGGAACAGTAATTTGGGGTAACAAAACTCTTCAAATTAGACAATCGGCTCTTGACAGAATCAACGTAAGAAGATTATTACTTCAAGCACGTAAATTAATATCGGCAGTTTCTGTTAGATTATTATTCGAACAAAACGATGCTAAAGTAAGACAAGATTTCTTGGATTCAGTTAACCCAATATTAGACTCGATAAGAAGAGATAGAGGTCTTTATGATTTCCGTGTAACAGTTTCGTCAGACGCTGCTGATTTAGACAGAAATCAAATGACAGGTAAGATTTATATCAAACCAACCAAATCGTTAGAATTTATAGACATTACATTCTATATCACTCCAACCGGAGCGTCTTTCGAAAATATATAATAAATAAAATTATGACCCATAGTAATAGTGGGTCATAATTAAGCCAAATAACAATTATGTTAAAGAATAAAATTTTAAGAGAAGGTATTGATGAGGCCGGAGCGCCAGATGAAAAATACTACGCATTTGATTGGGATGATAATATAGTTACTATGCCAACCAAAATTGTTTTAAAAGATGATGAGGACCGTGAAGTAGGTATGTCAACTGAAGATTTTGCGGATTATAGAACTGAAATTGGAAATGAACCTTTTGAGTATGAAGGTCACACTATAGTAGGTTTTGCTGATGAACCATTTAGATATTTTAGAGATAAAGGTGACAAACAATTTATTGTTGATGCTATGTTAGCCAAACCAGGACCAGCTTGGCCTGATTTTGTTGAGGCGATAAACAATGGGTCTATTTTTTCGATAGTAACCGCAAGGGGTCATAACCCTAATGTCCTTAAACAAGGTGTTTATAATTACATTGTATCTAACACTAATGGTATTAATTCAAATGAGTTAATCAAAAATTTAGAAAAATATCGAGATTTGGCTGATGAAGAAGAAATTTCTAAATCTGAAATGATTAAAGAATATCTTGATTTGTGTCGTTTTTATCCTGTGTCTTTTGGTGAGGGTTCGGCGACTAACCCTGAAGAAGGTAAGATTAAGGCTTTAAAAGAATTTGTTAAATATGTTAAAGATATTTCAAAAAAAATTCAAAAGAAAGCGTTCTTAAAAAATAAAATAAGTAATTATTTTGTACCTAAAGTAGGT
>Ga0247722_10000808_pt1 | contig 18221 bp, 16 predicted proteins | sample MSEWelMarce3H_FC_FD_189094 | JGI IMG/M metagenome (GOLD analysis project Ga0247722, IMG submission 189094) | Subsurface sediment microbial communities from gas well in West Virginia, United States - MSEEL Well Study Marcellus 3H_FC | ecosystem: Environmental > Terrestrial > Deep subsurface >... | reverse complement strand
ATTATTATTCTTTGAATTTTGTAAATATAAATTAGTGGGTTTTAAAGAAACCAACATTTTAAGGATCTGTATATCGCTCCCTTCGGTCGCTCCGGGGACGGACTTTTACGGATTCTATACAATTATTATTCTTTGAATTTTGTAAATATAAACCCTTGTTTTTCAAAGAAACCCATTTTAAGAATTCTATATAGTTATTATTATTCTTTGAATTTTGTAAATATAAACCCTTGTTTTTCAAAGAAACCCATTTTAAGAATTCTATATAGTTATTATTCTTCTTTGAATTTTGTAAATATAAATCCTTGTTTTTCAAAGAACTCGTGTCAGGAATCTCTATATCGCTCCCTTCGGTCGCTCCTGTAAAGGGAAGGGGCGTCCGGGGAAACCGTAGGTTTCCTGGATTTCCTGGATTTCCTGGATTTACCGTAGATAAGAAAACATTTTATAATCTGTTTGAAAACTCCCCCATTTAGTGGCTTTTATCGCTTCTTTAAAATCGTCGCTATTAAATGTTTCCACTAACTTATCCCCCTCTTTCTTTGAATCTATAGGAATACCAAAGGTCAATTGTGACATTCCATATTCCCCCTTCCAATCATTATAAGGGTATAATATTTCATTAAAATTTAAAAGAACCTTTGATTTCCCATAATGTCCTTTTTTCTTTGAACTCCATCGAATACCCAACCCCTTCCTGGTCATTGTATGAACAACAGGATATTTTGCTGTTGCGGTTCGACGTTTTGAAAGTGTCTTTGAATTATATTCATTAGAATCATATAATACTTTTTCGGCAGTAGTTGGTATGTCCGCCCTCTTTTTCAAAGAAAAGAAACGTTCAACTTTATTATATGAATAATTTGGTATAAACGCCCATTTAGAAACGTCTATATTAGTATGTGACACCCCTTTTTCATCAATAATAAGTGGCAGGTGGTGTGGCTTACTTTCTCCCCCACACACAATATATATATCAAATCTCGTTTGTGCGTTAAAAAGTCGCAGTCCTTCTTTCTTTCCATAAATATGTAAATATGTTAATTGGGGGGCTATACGCTGATATAAAGGATGGTTCGGTCTTCGCCAGTTTGCTGGAGTTATTGCCCCCATCCATCCATCACGAGTATCCAACAAACCAATTGATTTTTCTATAAATAAATTCCAAAGTGTATTATTATTGCCCCTTCCACCTTTATAAACCGCCTTCTTTGCGATTTGATACGGTGGGTTCAACAAAATAACATTAAACTGTGCGACCCCTGACCACCCCCCTTGGTTGCCACCTCCCCCACCGTCTTTTAAAAAATCAACACCTGAAATATTGGTTCCAACGGCACCAAACACCGACCGCAATATATCTACATTTTGCGGATTTAAATCATTCATATATAACATATTTCGCAGGATATGCCGTTTTCTTTGCGCTGAATTTGGATAAATGGCTACCAGACCCTTCATTAAACGCCCATATACCAATAAAAAGAAATTACCACACCCAGCACACGGGTCTAGCCATTTATATTCAGCATTTTTCCAAAGATGTGTGGGTAAATTATCCAATATTTCATCTATTAAAATCGTTGGAGTAAACACTTCGCCGTATTTGTCTTTATTTATTTGGGTATTATGATGAGAATTAATATACTCTTTTACCGAACGCGTATCATCAATATTTACTATAGTCATATATATATGATTAATATTCATTCTCTATTATCATAAAATTCATCTGTTTACTTTTTACTTATTATATATCGACGGATTTGACGGTAAATAGTTTATGTGGTTTGTAACATTGAAGTATATAATTAATACCGTATATGGTTTCATTTTTATTACTATACAAGAAATGAAAAATAAAAAGTCCCGAAACGGCAAAGGGTTAAACAAATTTTATATTGTATAATAATTAAATGAATAATCTGACGTCTTTGGATAAAACTGTACTTCCCAAAATATACATTTACATTCACATTTGTTGTATTAACAATTGGAAGAGTGTATTTGACAAATTACTTTATATAATCAAAGACAGTGGGTTATATGATAAAACGGTAGAAATAAGGTGTGGTGTTTTGTCACAAACCATAGAAGCCGATATAGAATATATAAAACGCTGTAATGATAAAATTCAAATAATAGGTTATTCAAACAACTTACAATTATACGAAGTACCTACAATTAATACTCTCTTTGAAAATTCACGTACTAGTGAACTCATTTTAACTGATACAAAAGAACCGATATATGTATTGTATCTACACACAAAGGGGGTAAAAAACCCAGGAAACGTATATATTAATGATTGGGTAAATTATCTTTCTTATTTTAATATTAAAAAACATGAGGATTGTATAAATAAATTAAATGAAGGATATGATGCGGTAGGAGTAAATTTACAATATTTGCCAAAAACGCATTTTTCAGGTAATTTTTGGTGGTCGAGATTTGACCATATAAAAACTTTACAAAATTGTGGATATACATATTACGTTGAACCAGAAATGTGGATATGTCAAAGAATAGATGGTAAATATTTTTCATTGTTTAATTCAAATAAAAATCATTATAATGATCGATGGGAAGAACATAACTATATCAAGTAAACTTACGATTTCCAAAGTAAACCTACGATTTCCACTTTTACTATTAATTTCGTCGATACAAACCAGTTAACTCTTTTTAACCCGCGGATTTCAGGGTTAATGAATTTATTATTTTAATTGGTCAATAAGATACTACACAATATATAGTTCAAATATTTTAAAATAGGTAAAATATTTGATATTTGTAAAATGTCGAAAACGTTAATGGGTTAACGGGCAAATTTGTCTTTACATTGGTATCAAGGTATAATCAAAGCAATGTATAATCAAAGTATTATATTGAATATTTTATAAAAAAACTAATTTATGGAGTTTTATAAAATGGTTGTTTCAAGTAAAGGGTTAACTAAGGTCTAAAGAAAGGGAAGGGGCGTCCGGGGAAACCGTAGGTTTCCCGGAGTTACTCGTTTCTCGACGTACGCCGAACTTTATACAATTTATATTCCCTTTCAAATTTCTCCAATTCATTTAACCAAATTCTTTGAACGGTGGTTTGTTCCAATTCCGCCAATTCGACTTCCACGTTTGCCTTTTCATTCATTAACTTATCTACATTTTCTTTACTCACTGTATTCATTGGTAATTTAATTAAATAGTCGAATGAATCTTCTATACGATGAAAATTCATACCCGACAACATTGTATTTATTGTATTGCCGTCTTTACGTCTTAAATCGATTTCATCATCCAACACGCCTTGAATAAACCTCGCTTTATTTGTCAATTTCGACAATACTTTTGTCATTTCGCCCATCAAATACGCCTTTCTTGTAATATATGTTTCCATACGAACCTCATAGAAATCGTCAATAATTTGTTGTATAGTATCGTATTTTTTTAATTTACATTCTTTATTAAATAAATGCATGTTGGTTGTAGTTACGGTGGTTGTCAATTTCAACAATTTATATATTCCATTTTCGCCACCCTCTTCCGCTTCAATTTCCGCCAATTTCCCTTTTGGAAATACAACGCGTATATCGACCACCTTCTCCGTCGAATTCGACGTAAATTCGCGGATTGTTGGTAAAATCTTTTTTCCTTTTTTGTCCACACCACCATCCATTAATGATTCTAAAAATGTAATATATGGCATTGTCCACGTTCCAACCGGCAACTCGGTAATTCGTATTTGATCTTCCGCCGTTTTTAAATATACTCCTTTAATAAGATATTTATTATCTGTTATTTTTTCCACTGTTCCTTTAAAGCCCTCGTAATAAGGAACGAACTCGATGATCTCATTTAAAACAAGTCCGGACTCTTCCTTTATGATTTTACATTTTAAATATTCAATTATTTGTTGAGGGTTATACGACGGAATACTGGTTGAAAATCCCGTCCCAATTCCGGTTTGTCCGTTTATTAACACGAACGGAATTACAGGAACATAATATTCGGGTTCAATAGACATTCCATCATCTTCCAAATATCGTAATATTTTATCATCATCGTGGGAGAATATAACACGGGTAAGTGGATTGAGATGCGTAAATATATATCTCTCACTTGCGGAATCCTGTCCTCCCGCCAACATGCTTCCAAATTGACCTTTCGGTTCTAATAGATTTATATTATTGCTTCCCACGAAGTTTTGTGCCATTCCCACAATGGCATTATTCAAAGATGTTTCTCCGTGGTGGTAGGACGAATTTTCACTTACATATCCGCTAAATTGTGCGACCTTTACTTCTGTGACGAGGTTTCTTTTAAAAGCACAATATAGGATTTTACGAAGCGACGTTTTCAGTCCATCCACCAAATTTGGTATAGATCGTTGACAATCATATACACTAAAATGTATGAGTTCGTTATTCGCGAAATCTTCGTATTTAACAGTAGGAAGTGATGTATTAAGATATGCCGTTTTGTCGTAGTTTTCCAACCATGTTTTTCTCTCATCCGCTCGTTTTTTATTAAAGATTTTATCTATTGTATCGTCGCTGATTTCTTCGTCATACACGAAATCGACTATTTTTTTATTCGCGAAATATTCTTTGAATTCTTTCGGGGTCGATGTTCCCAATCCTTTGAAATATTTAATTGTCCATTTACTGCCACCACCAGAAACTGATTGTCCTTCGGCGGTCTGTTTCCAGTCATTATACTCCCCCTCATTGTAGAAAACCCGGGTAATTGCCCCCTTTGATGCTTTTAAAATAGGGGTGTTCATAAAGGATAGAAATCCAGACAACCTGAACAATGACGCCCATTCACTGTGAATGACATTTACACAAAGACCTTTAATATGGCTTCCATCTGTATCGGAGTCTACCAAAAACATAATTTTGCCATATCGCAATTTGGCGTGGACGTCTTCAATAGTCGCGTAATTACGTCCTGTTTCCAACCCGAGTATTTTCTTTAAATCTGTAATTTCTTTATTTTCCGCAATTTTTTTTATATTTTCGCCACGAACATTTAGGAGTTTTCCACGGAGGGGGTAAATACCGTAAATATCACGGTCGGTGCTAGAAAGACCACTGACAACGCCGGTCATAGCTGATAACCCTTCACATAAAATCAATATACAATTTTTTGATTTTGTACCTCCTGCGTGATTGGCATCGATAAAATTGGGAATTCCGCGAATGTTTTTCGTTTTTGTTCCGTCTGTTTTCTTTGCCAGTTTATTGTCTTTAATATCGGTTAAGGCACACAGTGTATCCATAATTCCTATTTTCGAGAGTTTCTCAATAAACGCATCGGTCACGGAACACGCTGAACCGAATTTCGTGGGGGGTGTGTTCATACATTCTTTTGTTTGACTGTCGAAACTCGGGTTTTCAATATCGGAACGGACAAATAGGATTAATTGTTCTTTAATCGTATTTGCGGATACGACTATTTTCTTTTTCTTTTCAATAAGTGCCGATAATTTGCGTGTTATTTGACCTAAAATATATTCTATATGTTTACCTCCTTTGGTGGTGGAAATTCCGTTTACGAAACTGACTTGTTCGAATGTTCCAGTAGGAGTAACTGCCACAGCATACTCCCATCTTTCGCCGTTTTCTTCATATACACTCTTTACCTTTTCCACTTTACTGGAAGACGCAACTGACGCGTCGGTGGCCTTTTCTTCCTCTTCCGTTTCTTCTTCTTCTTCCACCTTCCCACCTTGTGCTTTTATTTCACCCGCACTAGTCGATTCTCCTAAATATATATCTATATAATTCTTGAAATTTTTCACAGGAAGTATAGTGTCGTTGTAAAATACTTTTATTTTTTTTATAGAATGGTCTGTAATCCCGGCGATGTCATATGTCCGTTTTTTAAATAGGGCTATTAAATCCGGAGTTAACCCAGCGGGAATACCTAATCGAGTATAATCCGGACGAAATGTAATTTTAGTATATGGTTTTCCACTATAGGCAACAATTTTAGGAGGTGTGATTTCATTTAAATTGTCGCGAAATTCTTGTGTATATTTTAATTTTCGTCGATGGTCGACGGTTTCTATTTTTGCGTAAGATGACCATATAAATACCAGTTTTACACCGATTCCATTTACACCCCCTACTGTCCGCTTTTCCTCCTTGTTGTAGTTTGTAGAAGTTCTTAGATTTGCGAAAACGAGTTCCGGAATATAAATCCCATACTCGGTATGTTTAATAATATCAATCCCATCTCCGTCATTTGTAAGTGTAATTGTCCCCCCAGTCGTTTCCACATCGGTAATATTAACTTTTATATAAGTGACGGGTTGTTTATTTTCTGCGGTGGATTGAATCATACGAACTACGTGATCCCGAGAATTTACTAATACCTCGTCAAATAATTTGTATAATGCGGGTATATATTCAACTTGTTTTAGCAACATTTTTTGGGTTTGTTCGTTGAAAATCCATAATGTAGAATCTATTTTTTCGGTGGAGCCAATATACATATTTGGATTGTCGAGGATGTGTTGTTTGTCGGTTTTTTTCTGATATTTAGAAGAAATTTCCGTTTCTTCCGCGGTGGCGGGTTCGGTAGTTTTCGATTCATTGTTCGTAGCAAGTTTCATAGAAGCCTTTTTTACTACAAACTTTTTAGTTGCGGTCAACGTCGGTTCTTGAGATAGCATTTCAAAATATAAAATTTAAAACAGTTAGTATAATAAGTTTATATTAATACTAGTTATACAAATCAATTTTTTATATTGTTTTATTTATTTTAGTTATAAAACTGTCAAATTAATGATCTTTTGTAAAATAATTCTCCAACCGCCCCGATTTTTATATTTTCGGTAGTATAATATATATGACAAACCACAAAAAAACAGTTCGTGTTAATGGCCGTTATACTATTAATGGTAATAAATTCACTGTATTAATTGGGTCGAGAGTTCAAGTTTATCACGGAACCGCATATAAAACATCTGGTGGTCTGACAAAAAACGACTTGATGCGTAACGAAAGAGGACGTATTGTCTCCAAGAAAAAGCATACTACCGCAAAGAAGGAGAAACGTCTCGAAAAAGCTGGATTTTTCACAGAAAAAGGTCTTTTTGGATGGGTTAAAAGGGATGGTGCGCGTAAAACAGCCAAATCTAGAGGTAAAAAATAAAAATCACATAAAATTGATAAACTCTTATTCTCAATAAATGAAACAATATAAAGAACAATATATAATAATTTATAACTTATTTTACATTTAGCAACATTTAGACGAAATGGAAGAATATTTGTTAAATAAAAAACCACAATTAATCGAGTTTTCGTATGAAACTATGTGTCATACGAAAATATTAGCTGAAGAATACGAATTCTGTATTGCCATTCCACAATCAAAGAAATATATAGGTTATATAACATTAATACAAGAACAACCGTCCTCGCTCCCGTCTCCGTACCACCCCCCATCCACAGAATTCCCATTTTACCCAGTATTAATCATATACGAATTAAACCGTTTTCGTAAAATTAGTAATATATTCAAAGTAGCAACTGTTGCGTATACGTTTTGTGAAATTGCCGGATGGTTAGAAGAAACCATATTTTACGGTTCAATTGTAAACGGATTCTTTATTATAGAGGATATACTTTATTATAAAGGACAGTCGGTAAGGAATGCTATTTACAAAGAAAAGATTGATATAATGTTATATATATTATCATTAAGCGAACATTTTGAATATTTGCCTTCCACACAGTCGTCTCACCCCGGATTGACTTTCGACAATCCAGCGACTGAAAGTCTAAAATTGGTTCTTCCAATGTTCTTTAAAAATACAGAACAGACGGCGATCGAACTTCAACATATACCATACCCGATACATCATATACAATATCGTTCATTATTAAAATTAAAACCTATATTAAATGTTTCGATTGCCAGAAATGGTATGTTGGAGTTTGAAAATCAAACCTCGCAATTTGTTTTATCTAAAAATAAATTGACAACTACAACCATAAAAAAACATTCACCGCCGATTTCACCACATTCGTATTTCAACAAGAATGGTCATTCGTTCGTATTCAATAAACCGCAATACAAAAAACGGACAATCTTTGAAGTCATGGCAGATATTCAATATGATGTATATTTATTATATGCTTACAATAACACTACCAAGCATGTGGGTGAGAAACACGTTTTTGTGGATATAGCCTTTATATCGAATTATCAAACGAGTAAATTGATGAATAGTATTTTTAGAAAAATCAAAGAAAACGTGAATTTGGATTATATAGAAGAAAGTGACGACGAGGATGATTTTGAAAACGCGGAACCGGATAAATATGTGGATTTAGTTAAAAAAGTAAATATGGAATGTCAGTTTAATTTTAAATTTAAAAAGTGGATGCCGATACGCGTGGTTGAAATGAACGTAAATCAAGGAAAAATAGTCCCGGTTAGTAATCTATAGATGAAATTTGAGGGGAATCACATAACACTTCTTCTTCTTCGATAGAAGGTATTGAAGACTCGTTGACCAACTCGGTGTTTTCTTTTTCTAAAGATTGTATTTCAGGGTTCACTAAAGAAGGAGGGTCGTTTAATGGCGATGGTGGTGACAATGAGTTTTCGTTAGTTGGTTTTGGAGGTGGGTTTTGTAGTAGTTCGTTTATTTCGTCGTATTTTTCACTAGGAATAAATATATCCTTTTTATTCAAAAAAAGATTTCTAAAATAGTTATAAGTGAAATGGAAAGATAGAAATATAATACTAAAAAAGATGAATTGTTTTATAATGGAAAATACGGAAAACATATTTACTATGTGTAAACATTTTTATAGTGGGTCTTTAACACGCGGTTATGTGAGTCGAGAAAAGTTAATTTTAAGAGTGTTATTATCACTTTCTTGGCTTTTTTGTTGATTTATTATGAGAATACCTTTTTTTTGGATGTTTCCTTGGTTTTTTTCTTGATCCACCCTTATTAAGAGGTTGACCAAGTTGACCAAGTTGACCAAGTTGACCATTATTAGGTTTTTTATTGTTTAGCCAACCGAGTAAAGAATCAGTTAATGATGGTTGTTGTGCTACAGGTGGTTGTTGTGCTACCTCATTTGATGATGATGCTACCGGATTTGCGTTTGGTACCTCATTTTTTGACGTTGAACCTCCCATTATTAATATTATATATATTTAATGTATATTACTTATAATAAGTATAAATTTATCACTGATTACTTGTTTGTAAATACGGTTGGACTCTGTAAAACGATCTATATATTTTTATTTATCTTATATAGTTTAAAATTATTATATAACATCCATATAGATTCGTTATAGCAAGGTTAGTATTCTTCAAAGAAAACAAAAAGTGGGTATTCTAAATTACTAAAAATTAGTAAATGGTATAAAGAAATCAAACATTAATTATAAAAATGCGAAAAATGAAGGTAGTTCACGTTGAAAAGCTAGGAACTTTAAAGAGACACATACTTGCCCTATCAAGTGAATACGATATATCTAAAGCACAATTTGTTTACGAACTAGGGGATTCTAAAATAGCGATCTATGGAAAAACTGGAGAGGATGGTATTGCTGGACAAGAAAATAAATACGAATTTCCTCCACCATTTGATAAAGAATTATTTTTCGGAGATTGTTATTTGGTAAAGTATTCTGCTAAAGATTTAAAACCCCAATGTTTAGACATCGATGAGTGGAGAGAAATATACAATAATTTGTATGGCGGGTTTGAGGTGTTGACTGGCGAAGATGACGAGAACGAGCGTGAAATAGAAGAAGAACGAGAACTACTAAACGATCCTACTATTCAATTTACGAAAGAAGGATATGTTAAAGACGGAATGATTGTTGACGACGACGAAGTGGAGGATGAAGATTATGAACCTCCTTCCAATAAAAAGATTTCAAAGAAAGGAAAACTGAGAAAAACAAAAGAAGTTAAAAGTGACAACTCAGTTGAAATACCGGAGCCAGTGGAAATTAAGAAACGTATAAAAAAGCCAAAAAACACAGAAAAGTCATCACCTACACCCCCTTCTTCGCCAACAGAACTTCCTCTACAAGAATCAATGCCTGAATCGGAACTTCAACCAAAAACCGAAAAAAAGAAAACGTCTAAATCAAAGAAAACCCCCGCAACTGAAACACCCCCCGCAACTGAAACACCCCCCGCAACTGAAAAAGAACAAAAGAAGACACCCCGTGTTAGAAAACCAAAGGTGGTAGTGCCCCCCTTACCACTGCCTTTGCCACTACCAACAGTGACGGAATCTCTCTCTGAACCACAACAAGTGGCAATTCCCGAGAAGGAAGTAAAAAAAACAAGATCAAAAAAAACAGCGCCCCCGCAACCAGTCGAAACAACCCAACCTATAAATGAAATATCAACAACCGAGCCAAAACCACCAAAGACAAAAAGAGAAACTAAACCAAAAAAAGGTACAAATAAAACCAAAATCAACGAAGAACAATCGACTGATTCGCATATTACGTGTGAAAACGAACTGACTATCGAACCATATGTATAAAGTCTTTCATTTACTTACTCTTCTTTATAATTTCTTTATTGTATTTTAAATATACAGTATCTTGATAAGAAGGAACATAATTTGACGCACCATATAATAAAGCACCCGGAATATAGTAAGTAGGATAGGACGGCATTTCATTCCATTTAATATATTCCAATTTTCCGCTGGGATTTTTTACCCAAGTTCCAGATTCTCCAGATTTGTATTTATCATCGACATTATTAATATCATCGTGATATTGAACATTGTAATTATTTGAATCATAATAATAAGCATTGTAATTGGTATTATATTTAGTTAATGGTAAAATATTGGGATCATTTAAGATATAACTTATATCATTATATAGTTTATCTCCAATTTGATAATTCGTATACGATATATCATTGATTAATGAAGTATTTAACGTATAAGATATATCACTCACTTGTAAAAACGGGTTTTCTGTAAGTAATCCCTCTGGATTTGGCTGTAAAAATAAAAATATTAAGCCCAATAAAAATAAAATTCCCATTAATAAATACAAGATTTGTATAAAATATATAAACCGTTCCTTCATTATATTATTTATAATAATATAATGTCAATTTCAACTAAAGAACCGGCACTTGCTTCGAAGTCACGCACAGCGGTAAATAAACTAAATTTTATTACATTTGGTGGTCCTACTCTGAATTTTCATACACGTGTAAATGAGTTATGTATCCAAGCATCGCTAATACCAACTTTATTTGCGGAAATAAAAGGATACACGGATCAAGATCTAAAAAAGGACGTATCTTTTTGGGAAAAACACGGTAAGTTTATAGAATCCAATCCACGTGGTTACGGATATTGGTTATGGAAACCATATTTAATAAAGAAAAAGTTGGAATCGATGAACGAGGGAGATATACTAATATATGCTGACGCGGGTTGTCATTTAAATCTTAACGCATTATCAGTAAGGAGACTATATGAATATGTTGAAATGGTTAAAAATACGCCTCTGGGAGTGCTTTCTTTTCAAATGGAACATTTGCCGGAATATAAATATAGTAAACGTCGAACTATTCGTGATATAATTGGTTTAGTGGCAAACCCAACTACCAATCGAATAATATATTCAGGTCAGTGTATGGCTACGGTTGTTATATTGTGTAAAACACCGCTTTCTACAGGGTTTGTAAACGAATGGTGGCGTTACTCGGAAAATTATAATATTATAAATGATTTGCGGTGTGAATTGGAACATCCAGAATTCATTGATCATCGACATGACCAATCCATATATTCGATTTTGGCAAAGAAACACGGGGCGACGTTGATTAAAGATGAGACGTTTTTTTATCCGAACTGGAATGTAGATGGGGTGAACTACCCATTTTGGGCGATTCGTGACAAATCCGGGAAATCCAGGAAACCTACGGTTTCCCCGGACGCCCCTTCCCTTTTCGAAAAACCTACGGACGCTCTTTTACTTTAATTCTTTTACTTTAATATATAAATATCACTATAATTTAAATAATGGTTAATATATATGGTTTCATTTTTTATTACTATATAAGAAAAAATGAAAGTCAATAACCGACAAAGGACAAAGAATAAATTGGTATTTGATTAAAATATAGTCTTCTGTAAAGGGAAGGGGCGTCCGGGGAAACCGTAGGTTTCCTGGAAGGGAAGGGGCGTCCGGGGAAACCGTAGGTTTCCTGGAAGGGAAGGGGCGTCCGGGGAAACCGTAGGTTTCCTGGATTTCCTGGAGTTACCATAATATGACTCTTGAAAGATTATTTGCCGAAAATCGATTAAGTTTCCAATCCCCCCGTATTTTTCCACTGCGTGTCAAATAATTCCGCCGTCTTTTCAAAGACCGATGTTTTGTATAATCTTCATATCCCATTTGACCAAACGCAACCATACGTTTATTAATATTATCGTATATTTGATATTTTTTATTTTTCCGTGTTGAACGATAAATAGTCCCGTGTTTTTTACCAAAATAACGATAACTTTGACGCTGTGCTAAACGGGGGTTTGACCATTTCCATATAGGATCGGTGTTCGGTATTTGGTTTGCCTTTACCTTATCTAAATTCATACTAATAATAATTATTATATATTACACGCATATTTCATTACCAATAACACCCACCTTCAATTGCCACAAAATTCGCCGGTTTTTCGTCCTGCCCCGGTCGCGTCCAATCACCATTTATAAATAATTTTAAAACTTCCGCCCGTTCTTTCAACCACCGTCCCCCGTAAATTCCAAAATACATTTGTAAAACACCACCCACGTAAATGGCAGATGACCCGTGATTTTCATATATATAATTCGCAACGGGGTTTGCGTACCCACCACAACTCAAAAGTGCGACATCGTATTTACCTTTAACTTCATTCAACCGCACATAAAACCGCTCCAGTTCCACGTCGAACTCGTCACACGGGTTATCGCCGTTCGTCAATGGCGGTTTAATAAAGAGAAAAGAACAATCCGGAAAAAGATCCACTCCGTCATAAATCCTATTTCGAAGACTCAATTTCGTACGTATGGAATTTTCAAATGGGGAAATAATCAAAATACGGCGACCACGTAAAGCAGTTGTAAAAGGTCGACTGTAAATATAATGATATATATCCATCGCAAATACCCAAAAAATCCGTTTTGTTGGAAACGACGTTGTGATAAAATTATGAGAATGAGATATATGAGGCATATAATGCCCCCAACCTTCCCATCCACCGTAAATATCGCAATTTTCAAACGCACGTAAATACATATTCGAATATTTTACTATACTATCTATGCTTGAAAGCCGAATCCCCGCATTCCGTTTCATAATAGGGATTGTATTTTGAAAATAATTATGTATTTCAGACGGTATGACAGGTTCAACCGTGGTTGAAGCATTGTGTTGGATTATTTTTCCAAAAAAGGCGAAATTATTCTCATGTCCGCTTATCCGCGGAATAATAAACTTCTCCCTCTTTTCCAATTTTCCTGAAATATAATTATATAAAAGATCATTATCGTTAAACTTGATTGTTTTAAATCCGTTTGTCGTTCCAATAACCGTTTTTATATCAACCCCTAAAGACGGTTCTATCGTGTATGGATTAAACCCGGCGGGACAAATAACTGTATAGGGTTGTCCTAAAACATCGTTGCGCGTATAATTGCGTGATTGGTTAGAATGATAATGGTAAGTTCGTATAAAACGCGGATCGTTAATTAATTCATATCCGAGAACATTTGCCAAATATGCGAGTTTATTATCACATCCAGGACGACCAAACTCGAAATCGAACGCCTTCTCGTGGTTTTTACGGATTCTTGACGTAACACCTCCTGTGTTCTTTGAATAATGTATAATCCACGTGTCTTGCGAATCAAAGCGTGGTCCAAATATAGGACATTTTAATAGATCTGTTTCTCCGCGATATTCATATCTTAGAAGGGCAAATATTTGATCTTTATTCGAAATTGAACTATATAATGTTTTACGTATAGAAGCGTCAAAGAATATATCGGCATTTGTTAAAACACAATACCCCGCTATTTGATTTTCACGGATGTATTTAAAAACGTCTTTAAATGAAAGCCGTTTACCGATGTTTGTTTGAAGGATTTTTGACTTCCCCGTCTGTCCATCCACCTTGCCATCACATAATTCGGAATCAGTGTAAATACGTTCATTTAATAAATGAATTTTGGTAATATGTGGGTTTGAATAATTACGATATAAGCAATGTTTAATTTCCGTGTTTCTTTGAACACTGTCGCTTACCGATGTGTTGGATTCATTAACGGCTGTAATGAAATTTTTAAACCGGTTTTCTGTCGTCGTCGGTGGTTTTTGGTTATTGTCGGAAATAAAAAACTGTGTAAATACGTGTATTTCATTGTCAGTAGGATGGGTGGGTGTTCCGTCTATAACACCAAATGATGCGAATTTAGAAACTTCAAAATTAATCATAAACAGAAAATTGACGATAAATATAATATATAAATTCTTTTTATGTATTATATTATAAACACTATCGACAGTAAAATGTATAAACTAACTGCTGTTCTTTTTGGAAGTTATTTAATTATGACGCCATTAACAACCGGGTTTCTGTTTAATAAACGTAATCGTGACATCACGAACGCCGTAATTACCGCTTCATTTTCTCCACTCTTTGATAAATGGATAAATGAAATGACGGAAAAACCGTTGTCTCCGATAAAAGAGGTGGTTATTGAAGAAACCGATGCCGAGTCTGGAACAATCGACGACGAATTCTACAAAAATCCTATATATGATGTCATATCGTCCCCAACAACAAACCACCAAACACTACATTCAATGCTACCCAATCCACCATTTAATAGCCATTTAAAACCAACAAATAACAAAATATACTATATTATTGAAACAGATACAGCTTCAATTTCTAATAACGCATTTTCTATGAAAGCCAATAAAAATGAGGGCGCATTTATTATTACAGGCGAGATCGTCATTGCCTTTCTGTTAATAGCAATATTGTTGGAATTACAAAAACTAGCAATAATTCAAAGAAATATAAATAATTAAATTTTCAATATTGTTGTTGGTTGGTAAAAACATTATTGAAATCCAAAAAGTATTTAGAAAACGTTTTTATAATATTTATTTTTTTTAAATGGTTCGTTTTTCATTGATTTTTCATAATATATGTTCTATTGATAAAACACGGGGTCGGAGAGCAAAGAACGAAAAGATTATATAAGAGTTTTTATATCTTGGAGTATTCATTGTATTATCCGTGAGAGTGAGGTTTTGACGGGTTGTTTGATGTTTTCCATAAGATAATGTAGAAAAAAACAGGATGTATTGCCCATTACTAGTGCCATATTGATCGTTTTTCAACAATTTTCGGTTTTTCAACAATTTTCCACGAAGTAATTGTAAACGGGGGAAAAGTTTTTTCTTTTATATATTTATTATAAGAATCTATTATGGTGTTGACATCATTCACAAAATTCTTCAATAATTTTTTATTGTCAATAACAAAATAAATTTCACCTTGGTTGTTATATTCATCTTCATATTGGTTTTTAATGGTTGGACTATAACTTATTAAAACACAAATATTTAGTTTTCTATATATTTTTAATTGGGTTTTAATTTTATTTAAAGTATCTATATTATTTTTTGCTATATTTATTGCTATTATTTCTTTTTTCAATTTAATTTCTTTTAGTTTTTTATAAATTTCTTTTAAATCCTCATCACTATCATCACTATCATCACTATCATCACTTTCATCACTATCATCACTATCATCATCACTATCATCACTATCATCATCCCTATCATCACTATCATCCCTATCATCACTATCATCACTTACACTTCCCCCCAATATTTTACAACGTTTTCCATTATATTTTGGTTTATACCGCTTACGAGTATATTTTATATTATTATTAGTAGGTAAAACATTACGACGACACCCGCGTGTTTTTTTAGTGTAATACACAACCATTATATATAAAGTTTAATATTATAATTATTAATTGAAACAACCATTATATTTCTAGTTGTAATTTTTATAAAATATTTAATATTATACTTGGTAACAAATTATATTTAACAATGAAAATACAGTTTTTAATTAATGTACGGAATTTACACGTTTTCAGCATTTTTACAAAGATCAAATATTTTATCTATTTTAAAATATTTGACACAAAATTATGGTCTATTATCTTATATGACCGATTAAAATAATAAAATCATTTATCCTTGAATCCCACTGGTTAAATCGTTAAAGGGTTAAGTAATACTATTACATTTTCCTAAAATTACTTGATTTTCGCTTTGATGGGTATTTGCGTTTATATTTTTTATTTGTTTTTCTACCACCTAAATATTTATTTTCATCAAACCTGGGCATTTTTTTACCAGAGTTACTGAGTGTGTATCCTTTGTTTGATTGATTTATAACACTAGATGGATATGGAGCAACACTAGATGGATATGGAGCAACCCTTGACTTTTTAAAATTCTTTGAAAAAAATTCAAGTATACTTGGTTCAAGTATACTTGGAGGTTGTGGGGGTTGATCATTAGATGGAGTTGCTTTATTAGTACTCAATATGATTTTACGGGGGGGGGGGAAGGTAAATCTGGATTTACTTTATTTTTATTACCCGTTAGCATATATATACTCCTGACATTTTACATAAAGCGTTTTATACCAATAAAAATAAACGCACATTTTTAACAGCATTGCTCCCAATTTTTCGTTTTTTTCCGTCTTTTTCCGTTTGTATTCCGTCTAAACACGCTGGGTTTGTTTTAAGATCATTAATTAAATCACCTAAAGAATTATTATATTTCGCCATAATCGCGGTTGCCGTTACTGAACTAATGAGGGGTATTTGAGAAAGAAAAACCGCACCAATATTTGCCGGTGTTAGATTTTCTTTTTTTACTTTTTTTACTACATTTACATAGGATTCGGTGGTTATTTCCGGATTAGACGTTTCTTCATTGGAGGACTCTAACGGCGTTGATGTTTCGGTCGTTGTTTCAACAAAGACATTTAAAGAAATATTGCTATCGGTTGCGGTTGCCGAAACTGAATCGATTTGTTCTTTTGTGAATGAGTTGGATGTTGATTCTAAAAAAAGAGGGGCGGACTGAACTGTTGTAAAAGCCGTATATTTCGGCATTTGTTTTTTTGCTATATTACGACATACTTTGTCGGAAAAAGATAATATAAATTCCGCACTCTCGGTAACATTCGACGTTTTTATTACAGTCATTCCTTTAAAATGATTTATAGAAGTTATTACAGAGTGAATTAATTTCCGTTCTTTAAAACTTAATGAAAATATACCTCCTTCAATTAAATATATAATATTATGTGTATGAATTTTAGTGGAATGTATTAAACGGTAACTTTGTTCCTCGTATCGCCCATCTTTAATACTGGCTAATAAATCAGCGAGTGTTTTTCTTTCAATTATAGTTACATCTTTTTTATCATCCGTAATAATTGATATATCACCAATTGCTAACATTGTTTTCGAAATAGTTATGGAAGGGTATTCGTCCGCATGAGTTTGTTTGAGTTCGATACATTTATTATATAACACGGTTTCACGTTCATCAATAATAATTTTCATTATGTATATTGATTATCTTAATATTATCTTTATATTACAGGAACTACAGGAACCTACGGTTCCCCGTACGCCCCTCCCTTATTTGAAAGAACCTTTTTATAAATTTATTTACCATCCTACTTGGTATCAAAATAGAATACATATTATAAATATTGTTTGTTATGTGTGGATTTGCCCGTAAAATCAAATATAAAAGTTCTTTCAAATAAGGGTTAATATAAATGAAAGGAAACGGGTCTATGGGGAAATCTATAGTTTCCTGGATTCGTTTATATATAAAGAATATTTAGTCTATTTAATTTATATTTCATACCATAAATGGAAATAATAGATTTAGGAATTGATAATTTAGAACCTATATCATTAAATATCGATGAAACACCAAAATCGCCTTCTGTATCATTCGGTCCAGGAATCGAACTATTAATGAATAACGACAGGAGGAAGGGATCTTCAACTACAAATTTTAATATAGACGATTTAAACACGTTGGAAAACGAATTAAATGACCTTTCCAAGTCGGTTGGT
>Ga0247722_10000807_pt1 | contig 18238 bp, 16 predicted proteins | sample MSEWelMarce3H_FC_FD_189094 | JGI IMG/M metagenome (GOLD analysis project Ga0247722, IMG submission 189094) | Subsurface sediment microbial communities from gas well in West Virginia, United States - MSEEL Well Study Marcellus 3H_FC | ecosystem: Environmental > Terrestrial > Deep subsurface >... | reverse complement strand
AAATACTCCGCAGTTTTTATCCAATATGCAAAAGCGTTACGGAGATACCTGTGCTTTCTACTTATCCCGCCGCTTGTTTATCGGAGTTTTTTCAGCCGAAGCAGTGCATCAAGTAACCGTTGCCCAGCAACATAACTTTGTTAAAGGCGTTGGCTTTGCACGTATGCGCAAGGTTTTAGGTGAAGGTTTATTGACTAATGAAGAGCCAATTCACCTAAATCACCGCCGCTTAATGCAGCCGCCATTTCACCACGGAAACCTAGATTCATACGTTGCCATCATGCATCGCTTGGTTAATCAACACATTAACAAATGGGATGGAAAAAGTAGCGTCAACCTTGCACCCGAGATGATGGCGTTAACCCTTGAGATCGTTAGCCAATGTCTCTTTGGGCTTGATTCATCCAAGTACACCGCCCAGATTGCCCATTCTATGGAAATTGCAATCGATCGCATCGAACGCACCATGTTGCCTGGGCTTGAGCGCTTTGATAAATCAGCACTTTCTTACTTTGTTGCCTTTGAAGAAGCAGCTAATCAATTAGCAGATATCGCAGAAGACATTATTCAAAGCCGTATTGCTAGCAACACGACCCACACCGATGACTTGCTCGGTATTTTGCTGCAGATGCGCGAACACATTTCGATGGAACATATCCGCGATGAAGTTCTGACTTTGATCCTAAGCGGTCATGAAACCACCGCAAATGTTTTAACCTGGGCATTTTCTTACATGAGCAACAACCCACAGGCAGCTGCTGATTTAGCCAAGGAAGCAGATCAACAACTGTGGATTAAGGAAAACAGAACGCCAACTTTTGCTGAACTTGAGCAATCATCAACCTTTGCTAACGCAGTTCTTAATGAAACACTGCGTCTTGCTCCCCCAGTATGGGTATCACCACGAATTGCATTGAAGGATTGTGTAATCGATGGCACGCCAGTTCCAGCAGGTGCGCATGTATTGATCAGCCAGTTCGTGACACAGCGCCTTGAGAAGTACTTCTCTAACCCCAACATCTGGAATCCATACCGCTGGATGGACCCTAGCTTTGAAAACTCATTACCTCGCGGTGCTTACTTCCCGTTCTTAGCCGGCAGCCGCAAATGCCTAGGCGAATCCTTTGCCCTTGCCGAATCACGTTTAATCCTGTTGATGGTTGCACGTAAGTTTTCAACTTCAAACACCATGCCAAAGGCACAACCACGCACAACGTATAGAGCTAAAGGTGTTGTTCCAACGGCGCTAAAGGCTCGTACCGCTTCGTAATTACTTGTTTAAAGGTCCCAAGCGATATGTATCTAAACGGATTGCGGGTCGTGCTTGGTTTTGATGCTGGGCACTAAATGCATTCGTTCCATCTGTTCCACATAAGAACAAGATCGCACCAGAGCCACCAGGATGATTACTAATCCATTTAGTTAAGTCATAGACAACGCCATCAATGACAGTCCAACAGCTACGTGCTGTGTTGTTCGCACGGACCTGCGTCATTGTGAATCCAGCAACTGTTGGTGTTGGGGTCGAAGTAGGTGTCGCGGTTGGAGTAGGAGTTGGAGTTGGCGTAACGACAGGAGTTGGCGTTGGAGTCGCACTCACTGAGGGTGTTGGCTTCGGTGTTGGAGTAGGTGTTGCACTAACAGTTGGAGCCACATATGCCCCACGAACAACTTCTCCCGGAATCTCTTGAGAGCCGACTCCCAAAGTTATCGAAGACTTTCCTCGAGCTGTTAATACAAAGCTATAGATACCCGCCTTAGCCATTCCGCTGTAACGCCCCAAGTACAAATAAGTCGTTTGGGTATACGTCTCCAAGAACTTTGTTCGCTCGTTTAGTTTCATCGTTGTTTTAAATCCGCCAGGGCCTGTCACTACAAGGGTCGGAAGTTGACTCATCTTTAAAGCATTTTCTGGCTTCTTATCCATGATCAAGAATTGAACTTCTAAAGCATCGCCTTCTTGAAACTGTGCACGAAAAGCTTTCTTTTCGCCGGCTTTAGCAAATGATGCGCGCACTGCAAAGGAAACTGTTCCATCAACTAGCAATGGACCCTTTGCCGCAGTTGTATCTGAATTAAGAAGAACAACTGGTTGATGAGCAACAGCCACACCGGAGCCAACAACAGCAAGGGCAATGACCATGGCCAGTAACTTCTTCATAGGAAAACGGTATCGGTGCTAACTGACATCTGCTCGCCGAAAGTCCACAGGCCACGCAATGCTCAGCAAGAATTAAGCAAATTTCTTAGGTGCAGCTCTGGACGAGAATCGAACTCGCACCTAGCGGTTGGTAAAACCTCTCACGCTGCCATTACGCCACCAGAGCTGCGTGCGAATACTCATGGTTTGAAGTGATCACAAATTTATTGACTGACTTTAGTGTGGATAATGCACAATGGCCTCGATAACGAGGCCATTGTGTCCAGAGCTCCAAGTAACTGCATTTCTTTAGCAAGAGTTACCAACTCCCATGCATTTACTGCCAGTATTAAAGCACTTTTCTCAATTACTCAGAGTAATTTTCCATCACAACTACAAATTCGCTGGAATCACTATCTCGTTGTACTGCAAAATTCCTGGCTTTAGTGGTGGATCAAAACGACAAATTCTCGTTTCATCAGAGACTTGGATGTTTTCCTTCATAGCCGCAGCTCTTAAATCCGCCTCTTTCCGCTGCGCTAACTCCTCTGTTGCTCGTCCCTTAAAGGATGCAGCAATACAAATCTCAGCCCCTAACTCTCGCAGCACAACTCGAGGATCATTTGGATCTGGCATATCCGCCAAGGTGCTGCCTGCTGGCATAACAAAAGAAACGAACCATTCACTTGCATCAGTCTTTTGCGCAGCAATCACCGGCGCAGTCATTGCAATCTGTTCTGAACTCTTGTTTCCCTTGGAGATGTACTGAAAGAGAGAGCCAAAGGCCATCGTGCCCGCCGATGCGTAATCAGCGGCAATATTCACCTCAGCAAGCACACATGGCAGGTATTCACGTAATTCAAAATCCCTATAAGTGCGTAAAACTTTAAACTCTTGTCTCTGCGTCATAATTTGAGCCTACCCGTAGATAGTGTCTTCTTCTAGATCAATATCAAGTCGCTTAGAACGCTTGTTACGCCACGCACTCCACGCGCCAGTGCTTAGTAACGCCCACATAACCAACAACGGCTGGAAGAACAACCGCACCAAGCGCTTGGTATCTGTATCTAACCCAAAAGCATCTACGCCATTTACATACTGCGAAATATTTCCCCAAAAGATTGCGACAAAGAATGCTGCTGCTAACCAGCCGATCTGCACTCTGTACTTCCACAATGCAATCAACCCAACTCCCAGTGCAATCTCAACCACACCAGATGCCAGCACAACAAAGTCTGCGTAATCAGCAAACACACTAGGAACCTGTGCTTGAAATTCGGTGCGACTAGTTGTCAGATGCCCAACACCTGCATAGGCAAGGGCAAAGCCCAACACCATCTGCGGAACACGCGCAATCACCTTCATGAGGCAAACATACCTTTTACACTCTTCCTATGAGCCAAAGAGGCAATAAATGAAATCACTTCTTGCAGCCACAGGCATCGGCCTGGTCTTTGTCTATGTAATCGGCTCTGGTCTTTGGGTTAACACCGGCGACAATTGGTATCGCAATCTGAACCAACCACCATGGCAACCACCAGATTTCATCTTCGGAATCATCTGGCCCTACAACTTCATAATTCTCGGAGTCGCTGCAGTCACCATCGCACAACGTGCATCTACAACAGCCACAGTTATCTATCTTGGTTTCTTCGCACTATCTGTCATCTGCGCACTAACTTGGGCCTTCCAGTTCTACCGCCCGCACAATCTTCAAACCGCATCTATTGCATTAGCGTTAACGGCGTTGCTCACCATCCCCATGGTGGTCATCGCATTTAGAACTTCGATCCCAATGGGCTTTGCTCTACTTCCCTACCAAGCATGGGTGGCGATAGCTGCGAACTTGAGTTACACCTACAGCAAACTGAATTAATAGTTAGTGCTTAACCCACGTTAACTTGAGTTACTAAGCCCTTCATAACTGTCACAGTTACACGATCAGTTCGGTAATCAAAGGTGCCAGCAAAGATCTCATCATCACGTTGGCCTAAGCGATAGGTCCACTCAAGATTGATCGCGCACTCTTCTGCAGCTGCCTCTGTCATCGTAATCAAAGCATTCGCACGCACCTGAGTAATTCCAGGATCTAGATCTGCAGCAGCTTTTGGTGGACAAACACCGGCTTTGATAGCTGATGACTTCTTAATAGTTACACCCTTATTCCACACAAGTTTTCCGCTGGACTTAATGCAGGTGAATTTCTTACCTGCAGAATTAACAGTTGCGCCGGCCTTGGTGCACTTACTGCCAGGCTTGGTTGCAGCCTGCGCAGGTGCAATACCCATCAATGAAACTGCTACTAGAACCGCTAATACTTTGCGCATGAGCAAATACTAGCGATTAAATTCAACATTCATTGTTGTGGATGTTGCAGCACGGCCTGGCGATCCTAGGAATCTCCATAGAACTGTACAAGTTCCAACTGTGAGCCCATTAACTGTTGCACGTGTGTAGATACCGCCCGAGCGATCCCACGTCGCAACTCCAGTGACAGAACAAACTGCTGGTGTTGTAGAAGTAACTTCGAGTAAGTGTCCAAGAGAAGCCAATCCTGAGTTCTTGCCATTTGCAAACAAAGTCGATGCAACAAATAGGTAGGACTGCTTACTTGCAAATTTAAGTCCAACAGAAGTACCTAGACGCGATGAGCGAGACGTTGAACTTGAGAAATACGGAGTAACAACCATCGCAGCGTCTCCCGCAACAGGTGCAGGAAGTGGCGCTGGGGCTGCTACAGGAACAGGATTGATATCGATCGTTCCCAATACCTTCATGCTTCTCTTCTGCCACTCATCGTATGCATCAACATAGATTGTATAGAGACCGGTTAATGAAGAAGCTGGGATAGCCCAGTCATTTCGCCAAATTCCATCGGTCTTGGTTCCACTATTGCGGTAGCCAGGCACTCTTGCTGCAGTGCCACCACGAGGATCAGTGATGATGAAAGTAACGTTTGAGATACCGACATCATCAGTAAATCGTGCGGCAATTTCAGGAATAGTTTTTCCGACGACGATCGGTCCTGGAGAGATAGATCCTGAGATAAATACAGGTGCTGACTTATCCATTACCGTCGAGGCTTGTACCAAGAATGATGGAGCGCTAAACCATGGGCTGATGTTTCTTGCTGCATCTGATACTTGGACCATAACGCTGTATCGTCCGATTGCAGCAGAACATGGGATCGCCCAGTCATTTGTCCATGTTCCAGAAAGATTTGTACCAGCAGTTCTATACATAGAAGCTGAATAAACCGTTAGGCCGGTTGGGCCTGTAATTCTTAAGTTCGCAGATGCTATTCCAACATTGTCTGACGCTGTAACTGAAACATCACGCAGTGTTTGGCAGACCTCGAGCGTTGTAGGTGTTGTTGTAGCTGAAGCCACTACTGGACGCTGAGTATCCGGAGCAGGAACAACTGGCACCGGTGTTGGTGTTGGTGTTGGTGTTGGTGTTGGTGTTGGTGTTGGTGTTGGTGTTGGTGTTGGTGTTGGTGTTGGAGTTGGTGTTGGTGTTGGTGTTGGAGTTGGTGTTGGTGTTGGTGTTGGAGTAGGTGTTGGAGTAGGTGTTGGTGTTGGTGTTGGTGTTGGAGTAGGAGTAGGAGTAGGAGTAGGAGTTGGTGTTGGTGTTGGTGTTGGAGTTGGTGTTGGTGCAACACCTCCGACAGGCAACAGTTCAATGTTTCCAATACTTGTTAACGCAGAACGCTTGCCCCATTGATCTGTTGCTTGAATTCTTACGCTGTAAGTTCCTGTCGCCAGCGAACAAGGCACCGTCATATCGTTTGCAAATGAACCGTCAGCTGTTGTTCCAGACCTCAACATTAGAGTCTCAACGTATGCAACTTGACCCGCAGCATTGACTAGGGATGCGGATACATTTGTAATCCGAGAATCATCCTTAACCTGAGCGCGAATTTCTGTGATTGCCTTACATACATTTACTGATGTTTGAGAGATAGTTCCTGATACAACTATTGGCGCACTGGTATCTGGAACGCTTGGAGCATTGACTTGGAATTGACCAATTGAGGTCCATGCAGAAGTGTTATTAGCAGCATCCTTCGCCTGAGCTTCAACTCGGTATGTACCTAATGCTGCAGTACAAGGAACAACCCAGTCATTTGCATAGGTACCAGAAGTTGCGGTTCCATCTTGACGGCCGGCAGTAAATATCGTAATTACGGTGCCATTTGGAGCAAAAATTCTTAGAGAAACAGATGTGACTCCAACATTGTCAGTTATTTTCGCTGACGCAGAGCGCAATGTTGCACAAACTTCCAATGACTGAGGTGTTACAGATCCACTCACAAAGACTGGAGCTTGGGTATCAGTACCAGGTGTCGGCGTTGGAGTAGGTGTTGGCGTTGGAGTAGGTGTTGGCGTTGGAGTAGGTGTTGGCGTTGGAGTAGGTGTTGGTGTTGGTGTTGGTGTTGGTGTTGGTGTTGGTGTTGGTGTTGGTGTTGGTGTTGGTGTTGGTGTTGGTGTTGGTGTTGGTGTTGGTGTTGGTGTTGGTGTTGGTGCAACTCGCAACGTTTCAAAAGTTTGGATTGGACCCAAGGACTCCTTACCGACTGAAGGTCCTGTGTAAGGAACGATTCGAGTACGGAAGTAGTAACGGGTATCCGAAGTTAATCCAGTAACAACACCTTTTACCGTGACATTTGTTGGTCCAACAATTGCATTAGGTGTCGCTTTAATCATTGTTGTGCCGGTAGTCAATGTTGGATCAGTTCCATAGATGAAGAATGGATAGGTATTACTTCCCATTGGATTGATCACTGCATTCAGCGTGATTCCATTAGCCAAATTGGTATTGGCATATGTATTAATAATGACGGGAGTCTCTGGACTCATGATCGCGTAATAAATAATGCTCTTAGTCATGCCGGAAGCATTTCTAGCGATGAATTGATAATAAATTCCGCGCCCTGGCAACAAGTTCTTAGGATTGGCAACTAGCTTTACATCAGCTTCGCCAGTTACTGGACTTGTTGGAAGCATCAATCTATTCACGCCTACTGTCAGGGACTTTTCATTTCCCCATGCAAACTCAACAGTAGTTGTCTGGCCCTTTGGATTTACCGTGGTTTCAAAGGCAGCTGTTGCAACCGTACGACTCAAAGGAGTCGCAGAGTTGGTAACTGTTGCAGGTAACCCTGGAGCAATAGGTGTATCGAAAGTCATTACAGCTGAATGAGTTGTCGCAGTCGGATTAATTACTACAACCTTGTAGTAATACTTCTTTCCGCCATCAAGGAATGAAACATTCAGATTCACGTTTGTTGCGGTATTGCCACTTAGCTGGAAAGTTGAAGCAGCGACATTGGTTGTGTTGACCTTAAATTCTGGATCTGTTCCATACATGAAGCTAACAAGTGCCGAGGCGTTACCTGCTTGTGCAACACCATTGAGCGTTGCACTGTAAGCGGTCACATTTGTTACATCAGTAACACTTGCGATCGGTGCTGTAACAGGAGGCGCAAGAGTTGTAAATGATCCCGTTGCACTTACTGTGCGACCTGATTCGTTAACGCCAATAATTCTGAATGAGTATGCAGTAGCCGCAGTGAGGCCAGTTAACTTCACTGAAGCAGTTGTTGGGGCTCCCCCTTCAACTAATCCAGGAACAACTGTTGCAGTTGATTTGTTCGCAAAAGTTGCATCTGTTCCGTATTCAAAACTCAAAGTAGTTGGTGCAAACCCTGGGTTCACATCGATCAATACATCTGCTGCCTGGTGGGTAATGTTTGTAACACTCTTTTGTGCAACAACGGGAGGAACAATTGGTGCTCCACCATCAGTTGGTGAGACATAAAGATGTTTGTTTACCGTATCGACCTTTAGGCCGGTAATTGCATCCTTTGTTGATTCAGCATCTAAGTACTGTGCAACCTGAGCAACTGACGCATTTGGATTAAGTCCTAAGTAAATAGCTGCTGCACCTGCCACATGTGGGCTTGCCATAGATGTTCCGCTGATGTCTTTTGTGGCATCAGCAGCACCAAACCACGCTGAAAGAATGCCTGAACCAGGTGCAAAGATATCTACGCACTTACCCTGGTTTGTGTAATAAGCAGGAGCATCAGCAAGAGTTGTTGCACCAACTGTGATCGCACTTGGCGCACTTGCCGGAGAACGAGTACATGCATCTGTTGATTCATTACCTGCGGCTGCAACAACTGTGATGCCAGCATTTGTTAAACGCAAGATTGCAGTGTTAAGCGATGCTGATGCAGGTCCACCAATACTTAAATTCAAAACTGCCTGTGTCTTTGGATTTGGATTCTCTGGGCTCAAGATCCAGTCAAGTGCTGCAATTACTCCTGAATATGCTCCACTGCCAGCACAGTTCAACAATCGAACTGGAACAACGCGAGCATTCTTTGCTAATCCATATTGTGTTCCTGCAGCTGTCGCCGCCACGTGTGTTCCGTGACCATTGCAATCGACGGTTCCATTTCCATCATTAATTGATGAATAACCAGAAGTTGAGATACGACCTGCTAAATCATTGTGAGGATAAATTCCTGTATCACCGATATAAATCGTTGCACCGGCACCAGCGCTGCGATATCCGTACGCACTCGTTGACCCTGGCAGACCTACTTTTTCACGTTGATCAACACGATCTAATCCCCAAGCCGGAGTCGGGCTCTGTGTCTTTTGAATTGCAAGACCAAAAACTTCGCGATCTTCTTCAACAGTTAAAACATTAGGAATCTTTGCAAGTAGCCCTGCTACCAACTTTGGAAGCTCGACTGTGTAGCCATCAAAAACATAGTTGTACTTCTTATCAATCTTCCAACCATTTTTTGTGACAGTCGCTTCAATAGCGGCCTTAGCCGCTGGTGTTACCGAGATGATGTATTTGGCTTTTGCACCAAGGTCTATAGCTGATGTTGGCACCATCGTTGAACTGAGCGAAAAGATCGTCAGCACCACAATTAACGATGCGCGGAATTTAGCCTTAGAAAAATTAAGCATTGGAGCTCCTTGGGTTGATCACACCATGTCAGGCAACTATGACAATTTTACGCTCAACACCGTCAAAATGGGGATAACTTCTCAGGTGAACAATGGTCAAACTATTGGAGCGAGTACTGATTAGTAACCGTCATCTTCCTCAGAATAGTCATCGGCGTAGCCTGGATAGTACGAGACTTCAAAAGTTGGTGAAGTCCTAGAGGACTGGCCAGATGTCGAATCCACGACGATTCGATACTTCCAAGTTCCGTCGCAGTATGACCCGTCGCAATAGGCATTAAAGTCCAGATAAGCAACACCCTTAGAACTAGTTTTCATAAAGGACTCTTGCAGCCATTTCTTTCCATTCCAATACTGCAATCGAGAATTACGAACTGGCTTGTACGGTGAAACTTTCACGATCATGTAGCAGCTCCAGTCCGGCTCTTCCTCAAAAAAGGCGTACTCACCTTCCATCTCGTAATAGTCCAGACAGTCACCGTTGATATAGAAATTAACTTTCTGTGCGGCCGCATCAGCTGTTTGTATTGGAAGTAGCAATGATGTAATCAAAGCAAGAATCAAAGACATTCCAGATCGTGTCAAGAATTTCGGCTTACGCATTGAAAACATCAAACTTCATCTCACTTCCTCGGGTCCTAGGGGCAAATTTACTTGACCAGCACCAACCTGTAAATCAAATTGCCGAACTAACGAGTAGACATTTTCTACCTGGAATGAATGGTCATTTGACCAAGACACTAACGGGCAAGGACTCAACACAACAAATGTTTTCGAGCTACTGGCTAAAATTGGATGTGCCCAAATTCTTCGGTTACTTAAGTGCATAGATCGTGACCGCAAAGCCGAAAAAAATCACCAGAGCCCTGGCTTGGATTAGATCTCATTTCGTATCACTTGCCTTAGCCACAGTGTTTCTCTTTGTTGGATTGTTCATTGCTGCTTATGAGAGCACTTCAATTTCGGTAAGGAATAGTTACACAGCAAGCAAGGCTTCTGTCTTTAAATACACCAACAATGCCGAAGTTGGGCGTGTATACAGAGAAGATCGTGTGGAAGTTCCGCTTTATCGAGTTCCGCTTTCTTTTCAAAGAGCTATATTGGCTGCCGAGGACAGCGACTTTTATTCACACAACGGCATTAACCCTTTAGCAATTGGGCAAGCCTTACTAAAAAATGCTACCTCTGACACTTTGCAAGGTGGTTCAACTATCACGCAGCAGTACGCAAAAATTGCCTACCTAAAACCTGAACAAAAGATTTCCAGAAAAATCAAAGAACTATTTGTTGCCTTAAAAGTAGAAGGCGCATTCTCTAAATCCGAAATTCTCGAGAATTACATCAACGCGGTCTATTTTGGTCGAAATGCATATGGCGTTGAAATGGCCGCCAGAAAATACTTCGGGGTGAAAGCAAGCGCACTGACGCCCGCACAATCGATCGTACTTGCAGCCCTAGTCCGCGCCCCCGCAAGTTATGACCCAGAGTTCAAACCTGGAAACTCAGTTCGACTGATCAATCGCTTTAATGGAATTAAGAAAAACATGGTTGATGAGGGTTGGATTACAGAAGAAGTAGCTAGAACTATTTCATTTCCAAAATTTAGCGCAAAGAAAGTTGAAGACATTAATTCCTCTAACCGCGGGCACTTAATCGCTGCCATCAAAACTGAGTTAGCAGATCTTGGTTTTACTGAAGATGTTCTTACTGTGGGTGGTTATGTTGTTCAAACGACATTAGATCAAAGCGCCCAAAGATACGCAGAAATTGCGGTAGAAACCCAGAGGCCTTTGGATTCTCCAAAAGATTTACACATCGGGCTCGCCACAGTAAGGCCTGGAACCGGTGAAATTGTGGCACTTTACGGTGGAAGCGATTACCTAGAGCGACAGCTCAATGATGCAACACAAGCAATCGCTCAGGCAGGTTCTACCTTTAAGATTTTTGCAGTTGTTGCCGCTCTCGAAAAGGGTTATCCGCTTTCAACAGTGTGGGATGGCAAATCGCCACAAACCTTCAGAACTTCATCAGGTAACTACAAGGTTTCTAATTATGGAAACAGTAGTTTTGGTCCAGTTTCTCTCTACAGAGCAACTGCAAGTTCCATCAATACTGTATTTGTTAAGTTAGGTACCAAGATCGGCGCAGAAAGTGTTGTGGATGTGGCTCGCCGTGCAGGAATTCCAGAAAGTGTTCAAGTCCTACCAACGCCTTCAGTTGTATTAGGAGTATCCAGCCCACGAGTAATTGATGTTGCCAATTCTTTTGCTACTTTCGCAGCTGGCGGCATTTATGCAAAACCTTATTTGGTCAACAAAGTTTTTGATGGCGATGGAAAAATGATTTATGAAGCCAAAAAAGAAAGCAAAAGAGTTTTCTCTGAAGATGTATCTGCAGATTTATCCTATGCACTCTCGGGAGTCGTTCGTAACGGAACTGCTTCATCAGTTTTGGCAGGCTTCCCGCGTCCGATTGCAGGAAAGACTGGAACCTCACAGGACAACGCTTCGGCTTGGTTTACAGGTTACTCACCAGATCTATCGACTTCGGTCGCATTCTTCCGCGATACTCCTGAAAAACGGCTAACTGGAATTGGTGGTTTGAATTCAATCACTGGTGGAACATTTCCTGCACGCATCTGGAATGCCTACATGAAAAGAGCTCTTGCTGAATATCCAATTTCGTATTTCCCACGCCCAGCATTTGTCGGTGGAACTCGAAGCATCTACATCGATGTCGCAAAACCAACTCCAACACCTACTAATACAACACCTGCACCTTCGCCAACATTCTTCAAGCCAAAGCCCGTTCCTGTTGGTGGTGGAGTACCGCTACCGGTGCCGTCTAACAAACCACTGCCACTAAATAGCGATAAGCCTGTGCCGCTTCCATCCAATAAACCAGTACCTGTGCCATCAAATAAGCCAGTTCCTGCACCGGTTCCTTCTAACAAACCGGTTCCGGTTCCGTCAAATAAACCAGTTCCGATTCCTTCTGCAAAACCGGTTCCAACCGATAACGCAAAACCAATCCCTGGGTTTACTCCAAAACCAATTCCATAGTAACTACCAGTTCAAATAGAAGAAATACTCTTTTGTTGTTTCGCCAGAATCATCACGGATAACAATAATTGGATTCAAGTTTTCGATTGCCTTAGGAAGTGCAATAGCTACACGCATAGTTGTTGGAGAGTTAGGTGCCAACGTTATGTCGATAGGAGAATTTTCATAGATCACTCCACGAGCGCTTTCGATGTACTTTCCTGTTGGAAGAATCATGTAAAAGGAATAGTTCAGGTCAACGGCGCCAATGCTCTTCTTTGTCAGATTGGTTATAATTAAGTCAACGCCTATCCACCGATTAGGACTGTTTGGATCAACTGATGAATCAAGCCCCTTAGTGAAAACACAACCATCGTTGAAAGCATTTTCCCGACAAACCTCATCCCCAAAATCAAAGTTCACAGGGCCGGCCTGGAATTGCAGAGTATTTATCTTGAAACTCTTTCCAGGTAGCACAGGGTTGTAGATAGAACCCACGGCAGGCTTAATTGGCGCAGCAACCCACTTGTATTCGGTGACTTTTACGCACGTTAACTTTGTCTTTCCCTTAACGACAGTCTTTCCAAAAACCGTGCACTTTGCACCAGCTTTCTCAACAGCATGAGTAGCTGGCACCATCGTTGAACTGAGCGAAAAGATCGTCAGCAACACAATTAACGATGCACGGAATTTAGCCTTACAACGAGAAAGCATTAGGACTCCTTGGGTTGTTCACACCATGTCAGGACACTGTGACAATTTTAAGTTACCCATCCCCATAAGCCTTGAACCCGCGCCATTGCCACACAATTACAATTCATCTATGACCAATCAGATCGACCAGTTCTTCAACCCCGATGGCACCTTAATCTCCATCCCCGTTAAATCCGTCAAGAAGATCGCAGCCCTGCTCCACATTGCCCGAGATCTATCCCCCACCACCAAGTATCCCGAGAAGGAACTCAACGCGATTATCGCCAAGTACCACGATGACACCTCAGCTATTTGGTGAGATCGAGTATGGGATTTTGGAGAGGGATGGGGAGAGTGTTTATTGGGTTTCAAAACTGAATTGAACTAGTTCTTACTCTCTTCTTGAGAAAGTCGCACAAACCAAGATGCAACCGATGCCGTGATGACGCCTACTAATGAGATTCCTACAAGCATAAGCATTACGGCAAGAATTCGACCTTCCGTTGTGGTTGGAAACCGGTCGCCATATCCAACTGTCGTCACAGTCGTAACCGCCCACCACAAGCCGTCACTAAAACTCTTGATGTTTGAGCCTTCTACATTTCTCTCACTTATTGTGATCTGAACTGCGGCAATGTAGGACACGAATACTGCTGTTAACGCAACTTTGACTGTTATTGCGAATTGTTTACCCAATGCTATTTTCTGTAAGGCAAGTCCGCCAAAAGAAATTACTCTCATCAGTCGGAGTGGCCTAAGGAAGGGTAACAAAACTGATAGCAATTCCAAGGGGTGCTTCACCAAATAATCTTTCTTGTTTTTTGAAGTCAGTAAACCAATAAACAAGTCGAGAGCAAATGCTAGCCAGCAAATCCACTGAACAAGCTCTATGGAACTCTTTGCATTCTCAGACAAATCGATAACAAATGCGGGTATCGAAAAAACGACTAAAAATAGGACGGCCAATAACGTAAGTGTGAGGCTCCAAAATTTACCTACTTTTCGCATGCAATTCCATCTCTGTCTCGATCAGACTTCATATTAGCCATGTAAAGCGATTTGTTGTACTTAGGTTCTTTCTTTGTAGTTCCACCTGAGTTAACAGCGCCAGGTAGGGCTACTCCCCCTGGGTAAACTTTGTTTAGCTCGGTGCAGTTCTTAAAGACCTTGACAGCTGCCTGGGCCTGTGAGTTAGGTGCAAGCAACATCAAAATTAAGACAAAAATCGTGTTTATCTCTTTCATTCCTGCTTAACACCCTTCGAAGAAATTCTCCACTCAGGCGCTTCTGCTTCCTCTTTGTAAGTCAGAATACTTTCTGTGCTCAACTTTGATAAAAGTTCTTTAACGTGGACGGGTGATGTGCTGAAAAATTCTTTACGTGTGTTTACTTTATTCAACCGATACTTATCAAGCTCTTGGTGTAGCTGCTTCTCCAAACTTACTGCGTCAGCACTAAAAATGATAGCGTGTATATCAAACTTGAACGGAACCGATGCATCGCTCAATTCCTGAATTCTTTCCTCAGGGTCAATTCTGCGAGTCAACCCAATCTTGAGAACACTTTCCCCAAAACTACCTATATTCGAAATAACATACACGTAACCAGTTCTGATGTTGGCAACTCTCTCTTCAACACCACTGATGCTTGATTCAACCTCCAGAATTTTTGCCTTGGCCTCTTCTATCACTTTCAAGTTACCGGTTTCATCCGCTTTGGCTAAGACTGCCTGGTGATGCATAAGCTCTTTATTGAGCTTCTCTTTCTCCTTCTCGAACTCTTTTTGAGCTTTTTCTTCTTCTTTGAGACGTAAGCGTTCTTCTTTTTGCAATTCCTTCTCTTCTTCTTTCTTAGCTAGGAAATCTGCAGTTAAACGAATCTCGTCGATGCGCAATTTGTGGTAACTGTCATCAATTTCAATCTGCATGGTTTTACCTAATTTTTCAATTGACTGCTCCACTTTGTTAACTCGGTCGACCGCGGCTTGTGCTTTAAAAGGTTTTAGAGTTCTTATCGCATCATCCACCTCTCCGTTGTATGCCCTCAACATCAATTTAGAAAATTCCTTCACCATTTTGGCACCCTCGGCTGTTGAACCATTTACTGTCCAACCTTGCGCGGCTCTAATCGCCCCACCATTCGTTAGGTTTCTCTCTTTGATGCTACTTCGAATTTCTCCAATTTTTTCTGAGTAACCTTCAGATGTATCAAGTATTGAGGTGTACTGATAGACACCTACTTCCTGCAGCATTGCGATTTCTTGAGTTTCAATCAAAGAATTCTTAATTTCTGAGATTTCCTTGTTCATACTTATCAATTCATCCGAGAGACTTTTCTTTTGTTCTTCAAACTTTGAAATCTCTTCCTTTACTTCAAGAATTCCTAATGCGCCAAAATGTGATAAGTCCTGTACTAATGCATTCAAGCGTTGAATTTCTACGTTTAACTCTTCTATTTTGCCTTTATTAAACATGGTTGCCCCTCATTCATTGATAACATGATTGCAATTTTGAAGATGATCAATTTTTCTTTGCCTTGTAATTTTCTTATTTTTGTTTGATTCTCTTATGTAAGCAATCACTAGGGCAACATATAGAATGAGAAAGGGATTGAGAATAAATCCTAATGGTCCGATAGCGCTAAGCAAAAAGATGAATAGCGAAATTGTTGATGTTGCCAATAAGACCAAAGCCTTTCTCATTTCCTTAACTGAAAGTACCGGTCCGTGGATGGCAATGTATGCTGAATTGTCAACGATGCTTGCGAGAATTGAATCATCTTGAGACTCTACTGTTTCCGAATTGCTGTTGGCATTTAGAGTTTTTCTATAGGAGATTCCCGAACCTGGTAATCCAGCGCTGCCCGTTAACCTACCTTGGGCTGAACGGGAAACTCGCATGCCTTTGGGGCCTGCAGACAAACCCAGACCTTTCTTGGAAATATTCAAGCTAAATCCAGGTGCCAACTTCATTCTCTTGCGGAATTGAAACTTGCTCATGTCTAGACCCTACTTGGTTCTAATAATTTTGCACAGCCATTTTCTTTGGATCCGTATTTCGAACCTACGAATGTGCTCAGAATGTTGTCATCAACTGGAAGATTGCCCTTTTTGAACTCAAAGACATGCAACAGGATATCCCGTACCAGCTATATCGCTTAAAGACGAGGGAAAATCAAGCCACGCTAGATTAAGCGTTCTTAGATAACTGCTGTGAGTGTAACAATGTTTTTTTATCTAGCCTCATTTACTACAATTGTTCCTGCCCAATAATCAAATAGTCTTCGATGGGACGGACCAAAAGTCCAAACGATATCTACTATATAAAGCGCAAAAACCAAGAGTACGCAAGCAACAAGTCCAAATAATGCTGCTTGATTTAAGTTAGCCACATAAAACCAATATGCAATTGTGTACGGAGTTGCGAGTGCCCATCCTATTAGGACCTGTCGAATCAACATTTGCCCCCACGTCGCGGGCTTTCCGGTAGGTTCATTTAGGACACGTACTTTCAGAAGTTGCTTTCCCGGCGTCTGGCCTTTCCCCCACACGATTAAGCTCCATATTCCCCACCCGATAAAACTTGTGGCAAAGATCAATCCGATATCTACTGCCACGGCTCCTAGACGATGTTGCGGTGTCGCTAGAACCGGAACGTCACCCTGAATTTCTGTCATATAAATTCCCCTATCTGCAATTTATCTCGGCCATTTGTCCAGACTTACCTAACTCCTGAACATCATCAAATCGCAATTTTGCTGTTTGCATAGGAAGCAACGATGGCAAGGTGGCATTGTCGTAAGAGACAACAGCATCATTTGAATCGAGCCAATTCAACGCTGCATAAAGGCCATTGGGGCACCCATCTCTGCTAATGAAGTCCGCTGAGATGCAACCATAATTGTCACAATTATTTTTGTCTGCCCACTTCCATGCAATGTTTGAATCAGAAGACCAGGCTGTGAAGCCAGATGGCACCCAACTTGAATCCCAACTAGGCGTGTCAGAGGTTTCTGCCTGTGACGAAAGGAATTCATCTACAGCACTAGTGCGGGTAGAACCACTATTAAGTGAGGCTGCAATCGAAATTACCATCAAAAGAAGTGAGACTCCAAAAAACCATCTTGCGATATCACGTGATTGTTTTCCGCGGTTATCCACTAATGTTAGTTCCTTCTCATTCGGAGTAGATGCATCGTATGCGGCGTCCCAGTTAGCATTGTTGTTCAAAACAGTTCCTTTCCATCCGATGTGCAATCAACTTTAGATCAAAATCTATCTGGGGAGTGGTCATAATGGTCAGGAAAGCCTTGGAGTCCAAGCAATTTTCCTAGAATTTTACCGAAGCATTCGCGTCGAGCAGTTTCATGGACGTCCGATCCAAAAGATCACCCTCCACAGACACCACAATTAACAATTATTCGCCTTGGCTAGTTAAGTACCACTCGGGCAAATCTAGACTGGGCGGAGTAAAAGCTGCCAAAGCTTGAGAAATTGTCTTTGAACGAGCACGTAAATTTGCTGCTTGATAACTTTGGGCAAGAGTGTGATATTTGTGAATAGTTGCACGAACTTCATTTCGTGAATTAACAATCAGACGAGGGCGACTTTTTTCAAGATGCTCAATACTGTGACGAATTTTCTGAAGTTTCTTCATCGTTTTGACTTGTTTTCTATAGCTCTTCTTTGCTCGTTTTTCCATGACCCCAATTCTTTCTAGAGGTAAGGAGTAGTGACTGTATGAAGCACCTGTCGCTACGAGTATGAGTATGAACTGAAGGATGAAGAAAATGACAACATAAAAAGGTGCTTTTTCAAAGACGCTAATTAAGTCTACTTTGACTTTAACACCATCGATAATCACAGGCGACTTAGCGGCTCGAGCTGCAGCTAAAGCAGTCACAAATAGAGCCATAAAAAGCCCTAGGAATTTCCAAAAGCGAAAAACTGAGTCTGTTGGGAAATTAACCTTGTCGTGACTTCTTTTCCAGGCAATTCCAGTCATGTGGGCGAAACCGATTGAAACTGCGACGGTTGCAGCTGTCATCGCCATTGCAGTGTTTGGATCGTCATTTAGTAGATAACCGAAGGCTGCACGGGTGATTGCAAATTCACCCAAGCCCATGACTATCAATAGAACCAAATAGACAGGTGTTGAAATCGTTCGAAACTTAACTGAACGAGATTCTCCAAGCTCATCATCAGAGATTCTCTCTAAAGCCATAGCATCATCGAAATCTGCCTGAGAAACATCAGATGCCTTTTCTGAAAGTTCCAAAGTACGAAGCGCCGCAATTTCCTCTGTTCTCATTTTTTGCAAGCCGCGCATCATGCGAATCTTGCGTGCGATAAAGGCTATTTTCGATCGCTTCTATTG
>Ga0247722_10000806_pt1 | contig 18248 bp, 22 predicted proteins | sample MSEWelMarce3H_FC_FD_189094 | JGI IMG/M metagenome (GOLD analysis project Ga0247722, IMG submission 189094) | Subsurface sediment microbial communities from gas well in West Virginia, United States - MSEEL Well Study Marcellus 3H_FC | ecosystem: Environmental > Terrestrial > Deep subsurface >... | reverse complement strand
CTCCTACAGTATGCCCACCTCCTACAGTATGCCCACCTCCTACAGTATGCCCACCTCCTACCACGTGCCCACCTCCCACAGTATGCCCACCTCCTACAGTATGCCCAACATGTCCAACATGCCCAACATGCCCAACGAATCCAGTGAGTCCAGTAAGTCCAGTGAGTCCAAATAATCCAGCATCTGAATATTATCACCTTGATAAATATGGGCATGACTTATGTATAGGAGTATCTATGTAATATTTTTCACTTATTAGTAGATGTCTGTCTTTATATATACTACGGTAATGGCATCACTTGATGCGGTAGCAATGACACTTCTAAAGCTTAAAAGCACGTCTGCCCTAACAAGCCCATATATTCTACCTCTGACCATGGCGATTTATTCCTTAGAACCTTTATTATTTTTCAAGGCTCTGTCCATTAAAGGAATGGCAATTCTAAATATTCTCTGGGATGCAACAAGCAATATTTTAGTTACGCTTGTGGGAGCATTTATTCTTGGTGAAAAAATTAGCCTTACAAATTGGTTAGGTATCTTTCTTTGCACTGTTGGTATAGTTTTAGTAGAACTATAGTCTTATACAAATAAGTGACACGTTGCTGAAAAAATTGAAAAGTAATATGTTCATGTTAAATGCAACTAACATGAACATCTTTATTCTTAGCATAAATCCCAAGGAGGCTGCTCAGGCCCATGGAGATAAGCATGTCATCAAGATGATTCTGGAGTCTTGTCAAATGCTCTATTCTGCTCATTGGACAACCGTCCATCCCGAGCTCTTGAAAGAGAAGGCTGCAGTTAAGCTAGCAAAGGTTCAGAAAGCCTTATCTGTTCCTGAGCATATGTTATCTGCCCCTAAGCGTAAGTGCTCAAAGGACCAGAATGAATCTGGGTATCGCCCGGTTCATTTGCATCATCCTTGCACTATCTGGGTTCGCCAATGCAGCGGTAATTACCTATGGCTTGCAGAGCTAGCTCTAGCCCTTGCAGAAGAGTATGAGTTCCGTTGGCCTGGTCGTATTCATTCGTGTAAGGCTCATGCAGCATGGTTGAAGGCGAATGTGCCAGCAATTCCCGATGGTCCTAGAAATGGATTTGCAGTTGCAATGGACCCCATGTATAGGGTGCCGAATGATCCTCTGAACTCTTATATTAATTTCTACAAGGGATCAAAAAAGGATAGAAATCTAACTATTTATACGCGTCGCGCTGCCCCAGCATTTCTTTAGTCTCACTTACCAAACCCATGAACATACTCAGTATAGCCATTATTAGATGAATCCATAGAAATTATATCGCGTGCCCATGATCCACATAGGTGCTCATCTGAGCCATGATAATCACCACCCCCGCGCCCATTTCCCTCCGCAGTCAGCAATGCCAAAGGATGAATGTCTTCTAGTTTATCCTTATCTATGAAGAGCCTTTTTGTGTGATTCAAGATATAACGGCAGTTGGTCTTCTTATTAATAAGAATCATCTTATGCTCTGCTTGAAAGGCCATTGTATGCAGATTATCTCCAGACTCCTCTGGGTCAGCATAATCACCTGCCCAGACTAGCCTTGACTTATAGAACATTCCGCGGGGGCTCAGCATGAACTCGACAGCATCCATAAATGTATTGCCAACATAAGAATGCTCTATTAGCTTTGCACCGTTATTGTAATTGTGGGGACTTGCGAAGGCGCGAATGTATTTTCCATCCTCAGCAAGAAAGACTGCCAGATAATATTGACCCATGATATGTGGTGACAGTAGAAGGCCAGGGCTTCAATTTTTACACACTGGCTTACGTAAAATTTGAACTAGCTAGTGGGCTTAAAAGGGTCATTCAAAAATGGCCTCTTATACATATCCCCAAATCGTCCAGGCAATCAAGAATGAATGTGCAAAGATTAATCTTACTTACTCAAAGGGCGATGGGCGCCTCACGAGTGCTGTAAAAGAGAGGGAGTATCTTGATAAGTTAGAAAATGGATTGAAGATAAATCACCCCTCACTAAAGTTTGAGCACCAGCCAGTTGATAGATGGTGGTGGGACTTTCGTGTAAATGGTCTTACCATCAATCTAAAACTCACAACAGGGGGTACAGACAACGCCTTCAATAAGGTTGCAATTCACTATATCATCTCTGGAATTGAGCTTGGTAAGAAAAATATGAATTTTAACAAGTTCTGGGAGACAATTAAGGGGTGTCCCAAGAAAACACAGCGTGATCGCATGACAGAGTATCATTACCTAGTAGTAGATAAAAATACAGGGGCTATATTGATGAAGTCAATTCTTGATATTCACTCATTCAAGTCGAACCCTTGCAATGATCTACAGATTAACTGGAAAAATGAGTTCAATCATATTGATTTTCTCACTCCAGATACAGAGTTTAAGGGAAAGATCAAGGAGCTTCTAAAGGCTGTTCAGACATCAGTCAAGCAGGCGATTGAGGGTATGAAGGAGTTTGCAAATGCAGATATTGATGCCGAATTTATCTAAGCAGGCACAATGATATTGCACACCTGCTTTTGTCCAATTTTAAATCTACCAGAATACATGTAATCCTTTTGAAATTCCTTGGTATTTAGAAATTCCACTATTTTTTTGAGTTCATTTTCGCTCATCGCAGCCCTTGGAATAAGGCAGAGAAGAGAACCGCCAAAATTCTGAACAGTATCAATAAATGCAACTTCCTGATTACGTGTCATATTTCTTACATATATGCATTGTTTTCCGATATTATCGCGGATAGTGGTTATATTCCGCGGCGCACCCCATTCAAACCAATTGCCCTCATTGAACTTTCTGATTTTTCGTTCAAGAAGCTTTGCCTTATTTCTCAGGAGATGTGCATCTATCGCCGCGTTTCCCATTGGGAATGTTTCCGCAAATATAAATTTCTCGACCTTATTCTTATCACTGAGAACACTTATATTCCCAATATCGCTGCGATACACTTCATCTCTTCCTGAGACAAGGCCAACATATACATTAAATGTATCTGACATAGGAGACCCCTTGATTTCTGTTTGACTGAATGTAATAATGCCATTATTCACATTGCAAATCATAGTTGAGCCATTGACAATTGTGTTTGATGTCTTTAGCCCCTTTTCATAACGAAATACCACGACATCCACATTCGCACCTTCAAAGAGTTTCTCATTGTGGGGAAATAGGAAATCAGTAAATGAACCTTCTTTTATCATTGCATGAATCAATGACGATGCACTCGTTAGTTTGATAAAATCAGATGGAACTATGAAGATTAATTCACCGTCTGTATCGAGTAATCTGAAACAGAGCTCAATAAACTTGATATAGAGATTTCCAGTGCTCTGTTTTACATACGGAGGGTTTCCTATAATTGTCTTGAACTTCTGGGTAATTACTTGTTGTGTAAAGTCGCCGTAAATAATGGTCTGATTTGCATTGAATTCGAGGATTGGCTTGATTGTGGTATCGAGCTCATATCCAACTATAGGATAATCTGAATTAGACTCCTTGAATTTCTTTAGTAGATGACCTGCTCCAAAGGAAGGTTCAAGCATAGGTTGTCCCTTGTGCTTTACCTTGTCAAATACGAATTTCTGCAATGTATCAGATATAGTAAAGTATTGACCGAATGTTTTCTTATGAACTGAATTAGCATGTCTAGTCATTTAGGTTAATGATTTTAATGGGGAGTATATGGTCAATTTTTATCATAAATAAGTATTATAAATGAATCCTCATATTGAATCAAATATAAATCTGTTTAACTTATAGTTATGTCTTCTCTTCTGACCTCAGTAAGTCAGATTGATACCTCAGTAAAATATCTGAAGGCTCTAGGAATAACCACTGTATATACACCTAATACTAGAACATCAGTGACTGCTGTTATGAGTGCTGCGGCTTTTACGGCAGCTACAACTAGCTCAACATATCCTTCTGGAACACTATTTCGTGATATGGGTAAGAATAGTGTAACATATGGCACAAATAGTCAAGAAGTTGGTAAGTATGTATTAGTGCAACCTCAGTTAGGAGGAACTACAGAGGGCGTTCCTCCGAATTATTCAACCCAGAAGTTCTATGTTCAAGTCTGGGCTGCAGCGACTGCTTCTACGGCGGTTACGGTTGGTCGTGTAGGATAAATATAGACATGCTGTAGATAATGAGACGCAACTACTCTCAAATAAAGCCGCGTCATACTAATTTTGTAAGTGTTAATGATACAACGTGGATTTATCCAGAAGTTAATGTCGCTGCAGCTCTAGCTACAACCACATTCAGGCACACATACGATGGTGACTTTATAACCTGTCCAGACATTGCAAGTATAGCAGGTGTATATGATGCTATTTTTAACAGTACCGCCGTTTCACAGCCAGTTGGTAACCCTGGCTATAGCTTAGGTGTAGGAACACTCCTTGAGGACCAGGGTAAAGAATTACGTTTTAGATTAACTAATGGAAATGTTATTATTGTGTGGTCTCTCGTAAAACAACTCACGCCTCAACTACCAGCAACCGTTATTCCAAGTCCTGGTAATTCTCCAAATGAAACAATTGGATATATAACAACCTTTTTATCATATGGGAGAGCTGCGCTTTCTCCAAATCCCTCCACGTTTGATGATGTAAATCTTGTGACTACTGGTTAGCATGCATCGAGGCACATACATAGAGTATCTGCCAAGTCATCTTTCTTGTGCTGCCCCTGCCACCAGACAAGCCACTTGTGCTGCTCGGACCCAAACGGGAATTTTCCTAAATATAACTTTGCCCTATCTTCACCTCCAGCCTTTCTGTCCTTGTAGCCCGCATCGCCCACTTCGGCTCCCTTTACCTTCTTGCCTGCATGGACGAAGTGAAAGGCCACCTGTTGGCCTTCGGGCCCTGCAGCCAGGAACCGTTCTCTCAGAGAAGCAAAAATAAGAAGCTGCACTGTCTTCATTACTGGATTTTTTAGAACAGGCTGGTGTTCAATATATACGTCCTTAACAGCGGCCAAGTGTGCCCAGTCGCGGGTAATCCAGCCACGAATAGCATCATGTAGATTTGTAGTGTTATCTGCAAATGACGCAGTGCTCTTCTGTTTTACTAGAGGCATCACTGCTATAGTCTCAGCGCGAGCTAAGAGCACCGGTCTCTGCCCCTTTGAGTCAAGACCCTTGGCCTTCAAGAATGCCTGGAGCTGCCCAATGGTCGGCGGCTTCTTAATGGGCTCACCAGTGGCCTCATCAAAAATCTGTGCGTCTTTTTTCAAGTGGCGACCACAGACTAGCCCTTCAGGAGCCCTAGCCTTTGGAGGCTTCGAGCACAGATGACAAGTAGGCTTAGCAGTATCATTCAGATCTTGTAGATTTACTAGGGCCCAGTGTTTTATATGGGGCAGCTTTTGCCCTGATAAATCAACATGCGTTTCGGCACAACAGTAGGCCAGATGCTTAATACCTATATCAAGGGCGAGCATATATATGGTCTAGACTCATGCGACTTTAGGTTGATTGTTTTCACTATTCTATAGTATTTGATCTCTCATAAATAATCCCAGCATCATTCATATTTTGTATAAGGCGAGCTAAATCACTCTTCTGTTTCAACTGGATACCTATAATTACTGGCCCAGTTTCCCTATTGATTAAACGAGTATATCTAAAATATATAATATCATCGTCCTTTCCCATTACTTGCATAATAAATTCCTTAAGAGCCCCTGGTCGTTGAGGAAATTCAATCCTAAAGTAATGTTTCAATCCCTCATATACTAGCGATCTCTCTAAAATATCAGGCATACGAAATACATCTGAATTGCCTCCAGAAACAATACAGATTACATTTTTATTCTTAATATCGTGGCCCATTGTATCTAAGGCACACAGTGATAAGACGCCTGCGGGTTCAATAATGAATCCATGTTCATTATACATTTGCAGAATTTTAGAGCATACATGGCCTTCATCGATTAGTAAAAGTTTATCTAAATATTTCTTACAAATTGGAAAGTTAAGGTCACCAACTTTTTTTACAGATGCCCCATCGACAAAGGTAGTTATAGAATCTAAAATTACCACCTTATTTTTCTTAAACGCTTCAGTCATTGATGGGGCGCCTAGAGGTTCTACTCCGATTATTTTGGTGGAAGGTGATATAGCTTTAATATAAGAGGATACACCTGCAGCTAATCCTCCTCCACCCACTGGTAGAAATATATAATCAATTGGATTCTTTGATTGAGATAGAAGCTCTAAACCAACGGTTCCCTGGCCTTCAATAACTTTCTCATCGTCAAATGGATGAATAAATTCTCCGCCTTCCTTTTGTGAAAATTGTTTCGCCGCATAAAATGACTGGTCAAATGTAGAACCTTCCAGATGAATATTGATTAGATCTCCTCCGAATTGTTTTACCCTATTTATTTTTTGTAGAGGTGTATTTGTAGGCATGAAGATATTACCCTTAATGGAAAGATGCTGACAACTTAATGCGACACCTTGTGCATGATTGCCTGCCGAACACGAAACAATTATTTGTGATTTTATGGATGTTAGTTTATTGTATGCTCCGCGAATTTTGTAAGAGCGCACTGGTGTTAGGTCTTCGCGTTTTAGAAATATGGTGGCCGAATGTTTTTTAGATAATTCATTGTTAAATTGCAGAGGTGTAGCCTTCAACACACGTTGAATATTATGATATGCGGCCTTAATAGCTTGCACACTTGGAAAATACATTATTTATTTACGCAATAAATAAATAATATATAGGTCAATTTTTATACTTAGAACTAAATTAGCCGCTTGCACCATACCCAGCCGCCCTTGGATCGACTGGTCCAGTTCCCATAGAATTATATTTACGCCCGTGGGGAGTATTGCGCCCACCTTCGAATTTATCTGTTAAGAACACACGTTTCATAGGTGCATCATTACGCTGGGCTGCAAATGTTCCAAACAGTGCAGGCACTTCTTCATTTCTTTCTAGACCAATGCCATTATTAAGGCTAGTCTCACTAAATGTGCAATCAAACTCATCGCAGTGTTGTAAATTTTTGGCTGGAGGAGGATACACTGTATTATGATAATATGAGCCTGCACGCTGAGCCTGTCTATGCCTTGATACCTGCATGAATCCGTCAGCATGATGTTGAAGCCAGCTTCTGAAAGAATTTCCATACTGTGATGGAATTACATTGTATTCGCATTGCGATTTATAATCAGTAACTAGACGAGCATCTGACATAATAGAAGCATACCCAGGATACCTCATATCTTCAACTGGTGCAGTTCTCTTATCAGGTAATGAGGCACGTTTTTCAGCTTCTTCTAGTATAGTCCAAGTGGTTTTTAGACCAGAATTTACTTGCCCTGGTTGCCTAAAATCTGGATGTGTTGGTTTTACAAATCGTTGAGAATCCATCTACCGTGGTAGATATAATTAAGGGCTTAGAGAATCTAGTGATGCACCGCCCCCGAGTCTTGCAGCTCCTCCAAGCTCAGAACCATCCATACTTGAAAGAAGAGTTCCTTGAACTTCACTGGATTCTGTAGTATCAGAATATCCATTTGCCTTTAGAAGATCGATAAGTGTCTTTTTTCTGGCTCCTTCAGCCACGCTTAGACCCTTATCCTTGGCAAGCTGCTTAAGCTCCTTTACTGACATAGATTCTAGATCCGGAGATAACTTTGTTACATTAATTGCATTTGTAGCAGTTAGAGGAACTCCAGCTAGTTCATCAATTTGAAGAGATTTCACTGGCTGCTCCATGGCCTGCTCCATGGCCTGCTTGTATTCATCCTGAACCTCCTCGACTTCCTCCTCCTTTAAGGGAAAGGGGCCGGAAATGGCATTTAGATATTCGGGAGTGGGCTCGAATTCATTCATCGATGATCTTCCTTCAGAAGGAGGGCCAGAGATATAGGGAGCAGAATCCATCATAATTTTTAGATCAGTTAGGACCCCCTCGAAGAGGCCCATCTTTCTCTCAGTCATTGAAAGACGATTATATAGATAAAATATAATAGCCCCAAATACAAGTGTAAGGACTATGCCGACCATTAGGGAATCGTTCATTCTATGTCTTAGAGTTAAGATTTAACATCATTTCCTCCCGCGGTCTTATATAGCTCATACTACAACACCTGATTCCACCAGCAATTCGCGAACGCTACTCATTGTATTTATACCCTGAGTAACCTCATACTTGTATGAAATCTGACCCGTAGCCTCGTCTATATCAGAATCAACGCAAAGTCTCTGCACATGCGCAGGGGCTCCTTCGGCGTGGGAAAATAAGTGCGTGCTCACAATACTCGTCACCATTCCACTTGACCATAGTTGTCTTAGGAAAATCTGGCTAGCTGTGGCAGCATCGGGGGGGTTAGTGGTATGAAAGAGTTCATCTATAACTACCCAGCCTCTAGTCTTACTTGCTCTTATGAGTTTTACAATATCACCTGCTACTGTCACTTCACGTTCAAAGAGTGATGCCTGACCCGGGCGGTCTTCAAGGCGCAAGCTACTAATAATCCATTCTACAGGCGTCATCTTACATTGCCCAGCAAAGGCAATACCCCAAGTGTGTGCCAGAACTAAGTTAGTTAGAGCGGATCTCAGAAAGGTAGATTTTCCTCCTCTATTTGGCCCGGTGCATATCGCGTGATGCTGCTCCTGGTTCATGATGAGAGTAAATGGAACTCTCTTGCTTTCTTCCAGAAGAGGATCCACCGCATCTACCATCTTGCACATGGGCACCACTGATTCTGACCATTCCACTGGCACCAAGGTCTTATTCTGGCAAAAGGCGGCAGTCAGTTCTACTTGTCCAATGGCTCGGTAGATTTGTGGCAATAAATGCGGATCCTTGACTAACCAGGCCAGAATCTGCCTTTCATCACCTAGGGTTGAAGGGTCGGGGAATGACCATGGCTTCTTGAGCCCCATGGATACCCAGCTATCAGCAATACTGCGAAGTCTATCTATGGTATCAACAACGGCCTTAGAGCCTTTAATCATTAGCTGGTCAATCTTGTAACAATGAACTGCACTTGTATAAGGTAAATACATTCCATGGGCGTAAGAAAAGAGCATACTGCCCCATTGCAGCAAGGTGCTAAGTGTCATTTCTTGGCCTGCGCGACCGAAAATCATGGGGCTCATTTGCTGCCAATACATTTCCCAAGTTATAGGTAGGCCATACACGAATTTTAGGGCAAAGAATGGCAAGATGACGCTCATGAATGGCATACTCCATGCAATCATTGGCGCAAGAAAAATCTTAGAAAGTGCAACATACATAAGAATAAATGGAACAAAATTTATTGAATCCCATTCTCCACTAAAGAGAATCTGAGACCAATCTTCTTTCTGGGATTCGGAAGCAGTTGCTGGGTCAATGGAGCGTATAGTGGCTTCATGTTCAAGTAGTGCTGGTAGGTGCTGGAGCCACGTTTCTTTACTAGTGCTAGCCTTAGAACCCGGGCTATTCTTTAAAATCTTCCATGCATCAGATCTTGCACGAAGTCTCTTAAAATTCGATGACCAGCGCTTTGCTTGTTCATTAAATAGATTCATAGATGACTGGCTTTTTACACCGATAGATTCCAGAACCGCATTGATTCTGCATTCTTGTAGCACGTGCTCAATTTCCATTAAAGATTGGGTAGTTCTTATTACGGCACATTCAGACGCAATAAATGTATTATTTAAATTATTTTAATGATTTAGAAACTAGAATGACATCGACATATTCAAATGTATTTTCAAGCGAAGGACTTGAATATTTATTAGGTCATTCAGAAGTGGCTATAGCTAGAGATAAACTTAGTGATTCCCAGTCTAGCAAGGTATCTTTTATGGTGCCACTAACCGATGTAATCAGAGATACCCTGCATGGACAATTCGATCTAGATGTATCAACTGCAACTCATATTCCAATGAGATGGATAGTAGGTGATAGTGCGCCGCACATAGATTCTGGTGCAAGCAAGTTTCAGTATTCTTACTTAGTTTACTTGAATGATAGTGAGGGAGAGTTTATTGTGGATGGTGTATCTTACCCTATTACGGAAAATACAGGGTATAGATTTAGCGAAGGACTTTCTCATAGCACACATGGAACTGGCTCAGTGCCACGTCTTCTTCTGGGACCGATGAATGAATTTGTAGAGCCTGTTGGTGCACGAGGTGTAAGATATTATAATAGTATTAGTGATATACAAAATAATGTCAGTTCAATTGCATTCCAATATATAGACCAACAAGGTGGTTTTATCCTTGGTAATTCTTCTGTTTTTTATGAAGGAAGTATAGGTTCTTATACAAGATGGCGTATATATTTTCCCTCTGGGTTTTCAAGTGTTTATGACAATGGATTTGATTTATCATCGATTATTACGGATCCTTACACGGGTGTTATTGTGTATCCTGCATCTTCAGGTCAATCTGCCCCATGTTTCTTAGAAGGCACCAAGATTCTCTGCCAGGTGGATGGTGTTGATACTTACTTACCAATTGAATCTATGAGACCTGGTACCTTAGTAAAAACCAGCCTCAATGGCTATAAGAAAGTAGAGTTAATTGGACATGGCAAACTACAGAATCCTGGAAATAGTGAAAGAACAGAACAGCGTCTGTATAAGTGCTCTCCAGCTAGCTATCCTGGGCTAACTGAAGACATATATATAACAGGATGCCATTCAATTCTCGTTACTAAGCTAACAGATGTAGAAGAGGAAACACTTGTTAAACAATTTGGCAGATTATTTGTAACAGATAAGAAATATAGATTAACAGCATTTGCAGATAAACGTGCCGAACCGTGGGCTTCAGAGGGTCAATATACAATTTGGCATTTTGCACTTGAGAATGAAGATGTAAAGATGAATTATGGTGTATATGCAAGTGGATTACTGGTTGAAACGTGTTGTATCAATAGATTAAAGAATAAGTCAGGATTTACTTTGGCATTATAGCCTTTGGCATTATAGCCTTTGGCATTATAGCCTTGGCCAATATCGCCTTAGGCCTAAAAACAAAACCCTATATCTAAGTATATTGACCATGAACGTCCCCCCCATGGTCGCCGCAATTATTGCGCTGCGTCCCTCACTCCCACCAGTCTCTGATGAACTGCGCAAACGTGTTCAATCCATCAGAGTAAGGAGCATTCCAGATAGCCCCGGTTCTCGTTCTATTAATGCGCATACGCATACACAGGATAGAAGTAATTGGAGAAATAGGGCACCTATTTCTGGACAAAGGGAGCAAAGCCAATGGAGACAGGGGCCACAATCTCCAGGGGCACCATTTCGTTTTTCACATGGATCATTACATTCATTGGCATCACAGGCCTCGCTTGCCTCAGATAATTCGCCAAAATCACTCGATTCACCATCTGCATCAACACCTAGAGTTCATAATGCATGGAATGCATCTACGTCACGCTATGTAAGTAAATTTCACAATGGGTCGAGAGTAGGAGACGATAAGATTCTACGCACGATTATTTTGAATAAGCTAAATGTATTTAGTGTAAAAACATATGATGATGTAAAGCAATTTCTTTTTCAGATTCTTGGTTCCGACCAGAAGGAATTTATTCGTGAATTCACATGGATGGTATTTAGAAAGGCGGCAGCTGAAAACAAGTTCTGTAGTCTTTATGCAAAGCTATTATCAGAAATCAAGCGTGAATATCCAGTAATTCTTGAGGAGATGAAAAAACTGCATCACACATATCTAGATATCTGGAAAATAGCTGAAGTTCCCGATATACAGGTAGATAAGAGATATCGATTGGGATATTCTCAATTCCTTGCAGAATTAACTGCACTAGGTGTTCTAGATCTAGATTCGATGAAATTAACACTTGAAACTCTAAAGACATGCATTATGGAGTGTATTTCGATTGATACCCAGACTGAGACAATTGATGAATATATGAATTGTCTAAAGCAGCTTTGTAATTCAAGAACTCCTGGAGCATTAAAGTCTATGATTAAGGAATTGTTAGTTGCCGATTTATCCCATTGGATTGAAACGCCGTCTAAAGATATCCCGGGCCTTTCATCGCGTTCTCGGTTTGCATGCATGGATATTCTGGATTTATTAAAATCAAGATAGCGCGTAATTTTTTATAGTGTGATATAATAGAATGGCACCAAAGGTTTTTTCACGTGTAACTGGTCCAGTTAATTCTGCTCTTGGCCTTGTTGAAAACACAGGTAGCACAGTTTTAAATACAGGCAAGGGAGTGTGGAGGTCCCTAGGAAATGGCAGCAGACGTCTTGTAAGAAGTGTTGGCTCTAGAGGCAACAATGCTATAAGGCGTTTAGTTACTGGCAAGGGTGGTCGCAGGATGGTAACGAGGAAGAATAGACTGAATAGAAAGAGCAGTCGTAAGAATCGTAAGAACCGTAACTAAAGCGGTAAAATATACTAACATCATTACATTTGTATTCTGTAATTGTAATGATGTTCTAAATCTAGCGAGATAATGAAACAACCAAGCACCAAAATTGAACAACGGATTGGCCCGGCAAAAAGCATACCGCGTTTTAATGGATAACCAATTGAAGAAGCATAACAGAATGCCTCGCGCCGAGAAGGATACCAGTAATGGCAAGAATTCCAGGCTGCAGAGGAAGAAGCGTGGGTCTGCTGCAAATGATGACGATGATGATGTCGATAGCAAGGGAAACATTCGTGGCCTTATTGCTTATTCTGATGAGACTGATGAGGAGGAAGAGAGTCCCCGGATTTCGAGGCGTGGATTTAAGCCGCGCAAGGCGGCAGTTGTGGCTAAGGAGAAGATTAAGGCAAAGCTGCAGCCTCAGCCAAAGAAGCCTCTTGAGGTAAAGAAGCATGCAGATGCAAGGAGGAGGCCTGAGAAGCCTAGGCTGAGAAAGTATGTTTCTGAGGAGGAGACATCTATCAGCGAGGAGGAGGATGAGGAGGATGAGGACGAGGACGAGGACGAGGAGGACGAGGAGGAGGACGAGGAGGAGGATGGCGAGGAGGAGGAGGACGAGGATGACGACGAGGATTATGATGAGGATGATGATGACGGCAGCTCCCCTCGTAAGATGATTCTGAACTTTGGATTCGGTGGTGCGAGTGAGGAGGTGGATACTCGTATGGTGCCTAAGCGCTATAAGATTAAGAAGGAGTCCGAAGATGTGCAGAAGTTCTTCAAGCTCATGACTGAGCCAGTGGAGACTGAGACCATTGACGACCACATTGATCAGTTTAAGGCACTCAAGGAGGATGAGAAGAAACGCATGCTTACTGCACTGGAGAATCGCCCTAAGAACAAGGAGCAGCCTGTTATGTTTAAGATTCTGAATATGAACACCACCCCTGAGATTCAGGCACAGCTTATGTCGAAGTATAATAATCTACAGGCTCTGGACCCTGCATCTGGTGAGTATTATAAGATGCGTAATTGGCTGGAGAAGGCTACTGCACTCCCTCTGGGTGTCAGGAAGCAGATGCCTGTCAAGGTCGATGATGGCCCTGAGGTTTGCTCAGCTTTCATGACGCGCGCACGTAAGTGCCTTGATGAGGCAATCTTTGGACAGCAGGAGGCAAAGCTGCAGATTCTTCAGTTCATCGCTGGTAAGATTACGAATCCTCAGGCAAATGGCATGTCTCTTCTGCTCATTGGCCCCCCAGGTATTGGTAAGACATCACTAATCAAGCAGGGAATTGCTAAGGCACTTGACTGGCCCTTCCAGTTCATCTCTCTGGGTGGTGATTCAGATGCCAGCACCTTCAATGGCCACCAGATGGTCTATGAGGGCTCTCACTGTGGCAAGATTGTGAATTCTCTGGTTGCTGCAAAGTCGATGTCGATGGTCCTGATGTTTGATGAGCTGGACAAGGTCAGTAATACGGCAAAGGGCGAGGAGATTCAGAATCTTCTGGTGCATCTGACGGATTCTGCTCAGAATTCGGAGTTTGAGGATAAGTATCTGAGTGGCATCCCTCTGGATCTCAGTCAGTCTATGTTTGTCTTCAGCGGAAACGACATTAATAAGATTGACAAGATTCTTCTGGATCGTTTCACGGTGATTCATCTGGATGGTTATGGTCCTAAGGAGAAGCTGGAGATTGCTGAGAAGTTCCTGCTTCCTGGTGCTCTGAAGCAGGTGAATCTGGGGGAGCGCGTAGGTGTGCCGAAGGAGATTGTGACCCATGTGCTTGAGACGTATGCGAAGGAGGAGAAGGGTGTGCGTGAGCTCAAGCGCTGCATGGAGCAGATTGCACAGAAGCTCAATATGCTGCGACTCTTCAACTCTCCTGACCTGCCATTCTATATCAAGGACTTTGCCCTTCCGTTTATCCTGAAGAAGGAGCATGTGGATAAGTTCTTGAAGGAGAGACGGCCTAGCGAGGATGTGAGCCATCTGAAGATGTATACCTAGAGTAGATGCCTGGCAAAAAGCAGAGAACAAAAACAAGAAGAACACCAGCACAGCGTATAGCTAATAGGCAAGGATTATTAAATTTAAATTCAGCTATAGGTATTGAAAGTGATAGACTTAATGCTTTAAAACGATTTTTTAATGCAGGGCAACAGAATCCATATATAGCACAAGAAGAAATGAGTGCAAGAGAAAGGGCAGCAGAATTAGTAAGAGAATTAGAAGAAGATGCACAAAGGGATGAAGCTGAAAGACTGAGATTAGAAGATATATACAGAACAGCAGCGGCAGCCGCGGCTACTTCTGCTAGGGAAGCAGCAGTAGCAAGGAGATTACAAGAGCAAGGACTTCCTGTAATGCCAGCTGCAGTTAATTTAAGTAGTTCTACTCGTTATTTTGGAAATTTACCATTAAATAACTCAGCACTAAGTCCGGTTGTAGAATATAGATATACAGGCGGTAAAACAAGAAGGAGAAAAAATAAATCAAAATCTAAAAACTCCAGAAAACATTTACAGAGATAGAGTAAATGGCTTATGACTTTTTAATGAATACGGCATCTGCTCTCTTTTTCGTCTGCTATATTCCAGAACTTTATGCAAATTGGAAGAATCAAAATGCAAATTTCTATAATATGCCCGAGAAGGCCTTGATTTTACTGGCAAGTTCCTTTGCCCTTACATATGCAATATTGAATGATGATATGTCTCTTATGACAAATTATGGACCGATTTTAGCACTAGATATAATCGCATTTCTAATGAGATTATATTACGTGTTTAAAAACAAAAATGACACTACTTCTTTAGAGATTCCAGCAAGTCCATTGGAGAACCCTTCTCCTGATCTTGAGCTAGGGGCTGCCACATAGAATCCTGTTTTGCACGCTCTTTTGCCATTTGTTCTAGCCTAGCCTTCAACTGATTAGCAGATTCTGTATCAGCGACTCGAACCTTAGTTGTTCCGGGGCCCCAGCGAGCACTAGGGTTGCAGCGCATTTCTAATACTCGTCACTATTATTATCCCTAATCTCTCCGCTGACAATGTGCCGCTTGAAATTGGTCTGTAACTTCTGAATAGATTTCACAGGAATCTTACAGCCAAAGCACTTATTGCTATGAGAACCATAACAAGTCTTACCAGTATCTGGATTAAAACTAGTAAATGTCTTCTTAATTGTATTACCAGTGTGCTTCATAAGGGTAATAAATGTATTAGTATGATCTATCTTTTCAGAGTAAATTCGTGCCTTCACGCGCATCAAAGGCTTATTCCAGGAAATCGGCTTATAGTCAGTATCCATGATGTATAAATATATAATGAAATAAAAAATTCAATTTTTATTTCATCATTTACCCCTATTTCTCTACTGCTTCCTATAGAACAAGATATACGAGTGACGTCCTAGAACTGCGGCAGATCCATCCTTTACCGGTTGAACTGTCTCATCATCGTATATTAGCCACTTTCCTGTAACTGGACTCTTTACTTGAGAAACATAATGCCCCATATTCGCAGTTCCGTGGTGATCAACCGATGACTGTAGAGAATAGTTGGCCAACTTGCTCGTTTCAGGGCTTGCTTCCGCAAACCACTTTGTGAATTTTTGCAGGGGCTCCGCCTTGAAATCTGCCTGACTCTTAGACCCATTGGGATTAAACCGCTTCAGAATAATAATCAGATTCTGAGGAAGTCGCCAGATTCGTCGCTGAACTGAGCCAGGATGCCTCTTAGCCTTTGGTACAGAAGACCCTGGGGCGGGGTCAGGAGAGCATGTATCGCACTGATACTCATCAATCTCCTCTGCTGTAAATTCATAATCTACACACTCTTCCAGTGTGGCAACCTTTGGATTAGGAAATCCTAACTTGAGAACATTAAATGGCTCATAGCGACAACTTACACCTGAGCACCCCTTACAGGTTACAGATACTTCCATAAGCCCATAGAAGTAATCTACGATTGGCGAATACTCAGGAGCGACCTTCTCCTTCCATGCCATCAGAGCCTTATAATTTGGAGAGCTAGGCTTGGCCACCACATTCATGTTTAGTGGTTTCTTCATACCCTCATGTAGTTGCTCTAGAATAAAGATGAGAGCCTCACTACTATCATGCTGTTGAGGAGTTGCCATATGCTCATAGGTTGGACAATCCATTAGAGCCCCGCGAAAGTAGTGTATAAATCCATCGGGTCTAATAAATGCAGGAGCAGACCCAGACCATAGTGATACAATAAGCTCCTTATAGGCCTTACAAAGAAGTGCATTATTGGCATTGCCCTTATGAATCCATGTATCTGAATGCTTGTGAAAGAATACAGATAAATCGGGCACATGTCGTAGAGCCTGTAGAGCAGAATTAAGATAGCATGTATTTCCAATATTTGCCAGGCCAAGCTGACCCTTTGTTGGATTTTCGGAGGCTAGCATCACTGATACATATCAAGTAAAAAAATGGTCATTCAATTTTTTACCTAATATATTTATTCTAATTTTGCACTCATAAACTTATACCAGCTTCACCTGACTCAGATCCTCGGGTAGATTTAGTAGATCAATCTCATACTTACGCTTTAACTCATCCATTACACGAACCTCATCTCCATACATCAGATTAATAGAGGTTCCTTTTCTTCCATAGCGACCAGAGCGACCAATACGATGAATATAGTTATCCCTTGAATCCTCCTCTAGGGGTAGCTCATAATTAATTACTAGACTCACCTGCTGGACATCAATGCCACGAGCAAGCAGGTCAGTGGTAATTAGAACACGGGTCTCACCCTTTCTGAAAGAAAGCATACGATGCATGCGCTCCTTCACATCCATATCTCCATGGATAAAGCTGATTGGGTATCCAGCAGTTGTCATTTTCTCAGCAAGACGCTCTACTGCCTTTCTGGTGTTGCAATAAATAAGCGCCTGCGTAATATCGAGATTTTTATACAGATCGAGAAGAACCTCAAACTTCCAGTCCTCGCGATCAAGTGCAATTGCATACTGATTAATACCCTTTAGCGTTACTCCCTCGGGTTTGACCAGGATACGCACCGGATTATTTAGTAGTTTATTCACGAACTCTACTACTTCAGCATTCATAGTTGCACTAAAGAATGCACAGCGGGCAGTCAAAGGAAATCCTAGATCAAGAATACACTGAAGTTGCTCCTTAAATCTATTCTCTAGCATCTGATCCGCCTCATCTACAATAATTACCTTAATATGATCTGTAACAAATGCACGACGGCTCATTAAATCATAGATACGCCCCGGCGTTCCAATTAGGAAATGAACACCCTTCTCAATGGAGCGAATATCCTCACGAACAGGCGTCTTTCCACATGCCGCATACGCCTTAACTCCCATATGCTGTCCAAGTGCCGATGCGACAACCTCAATCTGTTGAGCAAGCTCGCGTGTTGGCACAAGGCATAGAACCTGAATTGCCTTCTTAGTTGTATCTACATGATATAGACTACCGATGCAGAAAGTGCCTGTCTTTCCAGTGCCAGACTGGGCCTGTGCAAGTAGATCCTTGCCATCAACAATTGGCTTAATACCCTTTGTCTGAATACTCGAGGGCTTTGTAAATCCATATCCATAAATCCCCCGCAGTAAATCTCCCTTTAGCTCCATGTCCTCAAACGTGGAGTATTCTACAATTTCATCCTCGGTAAATCCTTCCGTGGCCATGCCTATACTTTTTATTTAACACATTCAAGTTTAGGCCCAACTGTGGAAAAAATGGTATAAAAAATGAATGCTTAGCTAAAGCAGAAAGGAGTATGGCTGACGACGAAGGTGATTATGAGGAGCACTTTGATGAGGATATTGA
>Ga0247722_10000805_pt1 | contig 18258 bp, 15 predicted proteins | sample MSEWelMarce3H_FC_FD_189094 | JGI IMG/M metagenome (GOLD analysis project Ga0247722, IMG submission 189094) | Subsurface sediment microbial communities from gas well in West Virginia, United States - MSEEL Well Study Marcellus 3H_FC | ecosystem: Environmental > Terrestrial > Deep subsurface >... | reverse complement strand
TGTGATCGAACAAATTACAGGTGACATTGAAGACGAACACGATGCGGAAGAATGGATGGAAGAACAAATTTCTGAAAATGAATATTTGTTTTCAGCCAGAATTTATATAGACACCTTGAACCAAAACTATAAATTTGGACTTCCAGAATCCGAGCATTTCGAAACCTTGGGTGGTTTCATCATTCATGAATTGGAATCCATCCCTGAAAAAGGACAAACCATTCAATTGGAAAACTACCGCGTAGTGATCGAAGATGTTACAGACCGTCGCATTGAAACGGTTCGTTTTTTTGTTGAAAATTAATCCTGTCACCCTATTTTCTTCAATTTAGTTTATTGTTAAAAAAAACTTTTAACTATTTTCTGAACTGGTAAACCTTTTGTGTTTTCGTTCGTCATAATAAATGAAACGATAAATCAGTTGCCTATGGATGAATTTCAAAAATTAAATTGTCTACGAGAGAACTAGACCACTTGTCAAAATAAAAATATATTTTGAAATGTAAGTACCTATAAACCATTGTTTAGCAGCAGAATTTACAACAAAAAAAAAGAAGTTTAAAATTGTTTTTTTTTAACAGAAAATGTTGTATGTTTGTTGCGTATTAACTTTTAAATTAATTTAAATGAAGAAAAAAGTATTTTTATCGTTCGCTGCTTTAACTGCTGCGTTCACAATGAATGCTCAATCGAAGCTACCTGTTTTTACAGAGAAGCAAGATATTGGGCAGCCTCACAAAGCAGAGTTTGTAAAGCCTGCAAAAGTTAGAGGTGCTGCATTTTCAGATGTTTCGTTATATTATGAAGCAAATCACCACAGACATACTAAAGAACTTCTAGATTTAGTAGCAGAAAAAGGTTCAATTAATTATTACAACAGTACAACACCTGTAGTGTTTGACTCTTCAAGTTTTTTTAGTTACTTAGTACAACCAAGATTAATGGGGACTACTCCTTATTGGCAAAAATTAACACAAGGAATTCCAGTTAGTGCTCCAATATCGCTTACTGATCTTGGGTTTTTTGCATACTCTGCTAATGCTGGTGGAACTTCTAATGTAGTTGTTACAGTTTTTGCTAAAGACGGAACAACAGTTCTTGGGTCTACAACAGTAAACATGGATGATAAGTTTAATTGGAGAAAGGCTACTTTCTCAACACCGATTCAAACTTCTGATTCAATTTATGTAACATTTGATATGGCTACTAGTACTGATAAGTTCAGATTAGCATATTCAAACAATTACTTTACAAAGTCTCAACCAAGAGTAAATTCTACTACAGGTGCGCCAAATTGGGATATTAAGAATTTCTTTGAAGGCACTCCATATAATGTGAATTATGACTATATTAGTCCTATGCCTTTTAATGGTGATGGTATGATATGGGCTAGTAAAGTTAATACTACAGGTGCTGGTTTAGTTTACCCAGATAATTTATTAGGTGGTATTAGATGGAATTTTGATTTTATGGTTTATCCTTACATAGGTTATGATTTTTCTGCGCCTTTTACAGCTTCCAAAACTACTACATGTGCTGGTGATAATGTAACTTTTTCAACTCCTGAAAATGGTTTAGCTAAGAACCCAGTTTTTAATTTCATTCGTTGGGATGAGTTAGCAAATGCTGGTGATGCTGCATATACAAATTACCAAGTTGGTGAAGGTTCAAAGTCTTATGAAATTCCATTTTCAAAATCAATAGCTTTTAATACAGTTGGTAATTTTACTGTAAAAGCTAAAGGTATGATGTGGCCATGGACTGCACAAGCTCTTTTAGAAGATGAAACTATTTTGAATATTACTGTTGGTAAATCTGCAGGTACTATCACAGGTGCTGATGCTGTATGTGTTGGATCAAAAACTCAATTGACGGCTTCTGTTGCTGGTGGAACTTGGGGAAGAGTATCAGGTGTTTCTTTTTCTTCACTTTCTGCAACAGGTCAACTTACTGGTTTAGCAGCTGGTCCAGTTGTAGTCAAATATACAATTACAGGCGCTGCAGCTGGTTGTCCAAGTGTTGCAACTAAATCAGTTACTGTAAATGCAATGCCAGCAACTGCAGGTAGTATTACTGGTTCATCTTGGGTTTGTAAAACAGGTGGCGCTATTAAATTAACACCTTCAGTAGCAGGTGGTACTTGGACTTCATTGAAGCCTTCAATTGCAAGTGTTGATAACGAAGGAAATGTAACAGGTCTAAAGAGAACTACATCTTTAGTTGCTGGTGTTCTTTCTTACACAGTGTCAACTCCACAAGGATGTTCTAGAACTATTTTAAGAAATTTAGGTGTTGACAGTACACCAGTTGCTCCAGCTATCGTTGGCCCAGCAAGTACTGGTGCTGCATTTATTTGTTCTAATGGTAGTTTATTGTTCAGATCTTCTATTCCAACTGCAACTTGGTCTGCAGGTCCATACTTAAACACAAATGCTACTTATCCTGGTTTATTTACACACAGAGTTGCTACAAACGGTGCTGTGCCATCAGATAATTATGAAACGTTTGTTAAAGCGACTTCATACAGTGCTAATAAAGTGTGTACAAACTTTTCTACAAAAGTTGTTAAATTAAGAACTGCTACTTCTAAAGCATTTTTACCAAATGCAATTACAGCTCCTGCTAACATACTTGTGAATCAAGTTACAGCTGTATCAGTAGTTTTACCAGCTACTTTAACAACATCTAATACTAAGTTGCTTCAATGGAATTCAAGTTCAACAGCTGATATGACAGTAGTTCCTTCTACAAACTTATCTACAACTGTTACAGCATTAAAAGTTCCTACGGTAAGTCCTAAATTGTATTTTACTGCTGTAGAAAATAGTACAGGATGTGGTTTTAGTGCTTGGAGAGCTTTGACTGTAACTGCAGCTCAAAGTATTGTTGATGCAAACAACGATGTGAACACAACTATCGGAGTAAATGTTTACCCTAACCCATCTAACGGTGTTGTTACTTTTGAAAACATCGCTGGTGCTAATGCAATTTCTTTAGTTGATATGACTGGAAGAACCGTTAAAACTGTTGCTGTAAATGCTGACAGAATGACTGTAGACTTCTCAGGAGTTCAAAACGGAAAATACTTAGTACAAGTTGCTGGTGAAAACGTAAACGAAGTTAGATCTATCGTTATCGAATAATAAGAAGTTAATTCTTACTTTCCGAAAGGCCGTCGAAAGACGGCCTTTTTTTGTTGATATAATCTAAGCAATGAACAATATTATTCAAATGCACTTCATAAATTAGAACTTGAAATTGAGTTTTTTGTTGCTCTTCCAATATTGTTTCAAATAAATAACAAAATTCAATTAAATAAACCTATTTATTTGTAAATTCGTCGCACTATTAATATGTTCTTAAAACATGGATAAAGTATCGTATGTAGGTAATGCAGATGTAACTGCCATTGATTATTTATATCAATCGTACCTAAAAGAACCTCAAAGTGTTGATTTGGGGTGGCAAAAGTTTTTTGAAGGGTTTGATTTTGCGCGAACAAACTTCGAAGATAAAGGTGAAATTCCTGAAAATTTCCAAAAAGAGTTTAAAGTTATCAATCTAATTAACGGTTACCGTACGCGTGGACATTTGTTTACAAAAACGAATCCGGTACGTGATCGTAGAAAATATGAGCCAACCTTGGCCATAGAGAATTTCGGTTTGGCGACAGAAGACCTAGAGATAGTTTTTCAGTCTGCAACACAAATTGGTTTAGCTCCTTCTACTTTACGTGATATTATTGCGCATTTAGAAAATACCTATTGCCAATCCATCGGGATTGAGTTCATGTACACACGTGAACCAGAAAGATTGGAGTGGATCAAAAATAAAATTGAATTAAAAAACCGTCCAAAATACGATGCAACTAAGAAAATAGAAATATTTTCTAAATTAAATCAAGCGGCAAGTTTTGAAGCTTTTTTAGGAAAAAAATACGTTGGACAAAAAAGATTTTCTGTTGAAGGAGGTGAAGCGTTAATTCCTGCGTTGGATACCTTGATTCAGAAAGGTGCAGAGTTGGGGATTGAGTATTTTGTGATGGGAATGGCTCACCGTGGTCGTTTGAACACGTTGACCAATATTTTTGAAAAACGTCCACAGGATATTTTCTGTGAGTTTGAAGGTAAAGAATTTGAATTTGAAGGAAATTTTGACGGTGATGTGAAATACCACCAAGGGTATACTTCAGAAATCATTGCGAAAAACGGAAAAAAAGTTGGATTAACTTTAGCTCCGAATCCATCGCATTTAGAAGCAGTTGATCCTGTTGTACAAGGTATTGCACGTGCAAAATTGGATTTACAGTACAAAGACGAATCGAAAGTGTGTCCTGTAATGATTCATGGAGATGCTGCGGTAGCGGGTCAAGGAATTGTTTATGAAGTCATTCAAATGGCGCAGTTAGATGGATACAGAGCTGGAGGTACCGTTCACATTGTGGTGAATAACCAAGTTGGTTTTACGACAAATTACTTGGATGCGCGTTCTTCTACTTATTGTACAGATGTAGCTAAGACAACATTATGTCCGGTATTCCATGTGAATGGGGACGACGTAGAAGCAGTACTTCAAGCAGTTGAAATTGCTATAGAATACCGTCAAGTATTCCACAGAGATATATTCATTGATTTATTGTGCTACCGTAAATACGGACACAATGAAGGAGATGAGCCAAAATTCACGCAACCTCATTTATACAATATCATCGCGAAGCATCCGAATCCTAAAGATATTTATTTAAAACAGATATTATCCGAAGGGGTCATCACTAAGGAGAAGGCGTTGGAGATCGAGGAGAGATATAATAATTATTTAGAAGAACAACATGCTGCTTCAAAACAGAATGAAAAAGCGATTGTATGGGATTTTTTGAAAACAACTTGGGAAGGTTACAGACATGGAAACCTTACTGATTTTGAAAGATCAATTCCAACGGGTGTTGATAAAAAACAATTAGAACAATTAGGACATAAGTTAGCAACACTGCCAGAGGGTAAAAAATATTTTAGAAAAATCTCTAAAATTTTTGAAGACCGTTTGAATGCAGTGAAAGATGATAAATTGGATTGGGGTACTGCCGAAATGTTAGCGTATGCTTCGTTATTGGTTGAAGGTCACCCTGTGCGTTTATCAGGTCAAGATGTGGAGCGTGGTACATTTTCACACAGACACGCGGTTGTAAAAACGGAAGATACAGAAGAAGAAGTAATCACATTAAATTTATTGGCAGAGAAACAAGCTGAATTTAGTGTTTATAATTCTTTATTGTCTGAATATGGAGTACTTGGTTACGAGTACGGTTATTCATTAGCGACTCCTCAAGGATTAACAATTTGGGAAGCGCAATTTGGTGATTTCTTTAATGGAGCTCAAATTATGATTGACCAATTTATTACTGCTGGAGAGGACAAATGGTCAACCCAGTCAGGATTGGTGATGTTGTTACCTCACGGCTACGAAGGACAAGGTGCAGAGCACTCTTCAGGTAGAATGGAGCGTTTTTTACAACAAGCAGCGGATGAAAACATTCAAGTAGTAAATACATCAACACCTGCCAATCATTTCCATTTGTTGCGTCGTCAAGTAAAGAGAGATTTTAGAAAACCATTGGTGGTTTTTTCACCTAAAATGTTGTTGAGATACCCAAGTGCAGTTTCTACATTAGATGAAATGGCAAATGGTTCGTTCCAAGAAATCATTGACGATAAAAATGCTAACAGAAACCAAGTAGATACGTTAGTTTTCTGTACTGGTAAATTTTATTATGAAATTTCAGAAAAGGCGGCTGAATTAGGCACGGAAAACATGGCATTTATTCGTATCGAGCAGTTGTATCCGTTCCCTCAAACACAATTTGATGAATTAGTAGCAAGTTATCCAACTGCTAAAAATCTTATTTGGGCACAAGAAGAGCCTGAAAACATGGGCGCATGGAGATACATTGCAATGAAATTAAGACAAGTGCCTTTGATTGGAATTACACGTCAAGCATCTGCAGCTGCGGCGGAAGGATCTTCTTCGTTGCATAAAAAACGTTTGCAAAAGTTACATGCAGACCTTTTTCAGTATGCAACGATCAACGCAAAATAATAACACTATAAACACGATATAGCATGTCAGTATTAGAAATGAAAGTTCCAAGTCCAGGGGAGTCAATTTCGGAAGTAGAAATTGCAACATGGTTGGTTTCAGATGGAGATTATGTAGAGAAAGATCAAGCCATCGCTGAAGTTGATTCCGATAAAGCAACGTTGGAATTACCAGCGGAACAAAGTGGAATTATCACATTAAAAGCAGCCGAAGGTGACGTTGTAAAAGTAGGTCAAGTAGTATGTTTGATTGATACTTCTGCTCCTAGACCAGAAGGTTCTGTTGCGCCTGCGATTAAAGAAGAAACACCTGTTATTGAAGCACCGAAAGCTGTTGAAGCAAAAACTGTCGCTCCATCACCGAATCCAGTGAACGAAAAAACTTCGTATGCTAGTGGTACTCCTTCTATTGCTGCTGCTAAAATTATGGCGGAAAACAATGTTCCAGCAAATAAAGTAGCTGCTTCTGGAAAAGATGGTCGCATTACAAAACAAGACGTCATTGCTGCTATGTCTGCCGGAATTAGTGCAGATGCTGTTCAAGGGTGGGGAGGAACTCGTGAGCAATCACGTGAAAAAATGTCGATGTTGCGTCGTAAAATTGCAGAACGTTTAGTTTCTGTTAAAAACGAAACTGCGATGTTGACGACATTCAACGAAGTAGATATGAAACCTATCATGGATTTACGTGCAAAATTCAAAGATAGTTTTGCAAAGTTTCATGAAGTAAATCTTGGTTTTATGTCGTTCTTTACAAAAGCTGTAACAGAAGCATTGAATATATTTCCTGCAGTGAATGCGCAGATTGACGGTAATGAAGTGATTTACCATAAATATGCAGATGTAGGAATCGCGGTTTCATCACCGAAAGGATTGATGGTACCAGTAGTTCGCAATGCGGAGCAAATGACATTGGCTGAAATCGAAAAAGAAATTAAGCGTTTAGCAATTAAAGCACGTGATGGTAAAATTACTCCAGACGATATGACTGGTGGTACATTTACAATCACAAATGGTGGTGTATTTGGATCGATGTTGTCTACTCCAATTATCAACCCACCACAATCAGCGATTTTAGGAATGCACAACATCGTTGAGCGTCCAGTGGCGATCAATGGAAAAGTTGAAATACGTCCAATTATGTACGTAGCACTTTCATACGATCATAGAATCATCGATGGAAAGGAATCTGTTGGATTCTTAGTAAAAGTGAAAGAAATGTTAGAGAATCCTGAGAGAATGATCTTCGGAGGTAAAGATCCGTTAGCAGTTCTTTTAGGTTTATAAGTTGTTATAAACAATCTATAGATGACCGTCAGCTGAAAAGTTGACGGTTTTTTTATGAATAGCGTTATATATTTTTCTTTGTGCATTCGAGTAAGTAATTTTGAATTAGAAAATCTGTAAAGAATGAAAATAATAGGCATTATTCCTGCAAGGTATGCTTCGTCGCGTTTCCCTGGAAAACCGTTGATTGATTTAAAAGGAAAATCAATGATTCAACGCGTGTATGAAGGGGTGAAAAAATCTAGTCTATTGTCTGATGTAATTGTTGCCACAGATGATCAACGTATTGTGGATGAGGTGTTACGTTTTGGTGGAAAAGTAGTGCTCACCAGTGAATCCCACACAACAGGTACAGACCGATGTGGAGAGGTAGCACAACTATTGGAAGATGTGGATGTAGTAATTAATATTCAAGGGGACGAACCTTTGGTAGATTACCGCCAAATCGATCAACTTGCTGAAGCATTTTCAAATGAATTAGTTTCTATTGCTACTTTGGGGATCCAGCAAGTAACTTTGGAAGATTTAGAAAATTCCAATCGTATAAAAATTGTTACGGATGTAAACGGAAATGCACTGTATTTTTCAAGAAGTGCAATTCCAAATAGCGCAAATTATAAAGGAGATGCCTTATCAACTTATCCCTATCTTAGACATATCGGCGTGTATGCTTTTCGTAGATCTACCTTGCTTGAATTGACTCAATTAACTCCAACATTAGTAGAGCAAGTGGAATCCTTGGAACAATTGCGTTGGTTGTATTACGGATATAAAATTAACGTAGTAGAAACAAAGATAGAGACTCCAAACATCGATGTTCCTGAGGATGTAAAGAAAGTATTAGAGCAGTTAAAATAATCGTGTAACTTATTGCGAAAAGTCACGTATAAAAATAGTTAGAAATAAACTTCGTTTGTTGTAAATTTGCAGTATGTCGATTGAAGATTTAATAGGTGATTTATTGATGCAACACAATTGTGTGATTGTACCATCGTTTGGTGGTTTTGTTGCTGGTAAAACACCTGCTACTTTTGATGCATCCAAAGGAATCATGGTTCCTCCTAGAAAATCTTTGTTATTCAATAAACAACTGTTGAATAATGATGGTTTGTTGGCTGCAGCTTACGCTCATGCAATTCAAGTAGATTACAATGAAGCATTTCAAAAAATTCAGTCTACGGTTCAATTGTGGCGTTCTAACTTAGAGAATGGTGAACGTATAACGATTGAACGTGTTGGATTCTTATTTTTAGATGCTGAACGAAATATTGGCTTTGAACAAGATCGATTCAGTAATTTATTAATGAGTTCGTTTGGATTAGGGAAAGTACATTTTATACCAAAAGAAGACATCGCTTTAATTCCTCAAGAAATTGAAGAAACTCCTATCCTTGTTTTTGATGCAACGAATGAAATAGGAATTGGTGCACCAGTAATTGAGGAAGAGATTGAACTGCATGAAGAAGAAGAGTTGGCACCAATCATTCCGATGGAATCCAATACAAGAAAAACAACAATGTGGAAATATGTTGCTGCTGCTGCATTAGTTCCCATTTGTTTTTATTCGTACTGGCTGCCAATGAAAACAAATGTATTAGAATCAGGAATGATCGCTACTCAAGATTTTAATCCTTTTCATCATTCATCACCATCCACTTATGTAAAAAATCCTTTTCCGATTGATTTTAAGTGGAAGGAGGAAGAGCATTCATTTATCAATACCATCAACCATCTTCCTTCAGAGGTAGATGTTGTTTCGTATGAATTGGATCCAGAAACGTTTGTTATGGTAAAAGTGAGAGAATCATCCTCGATTACGATACCAACACCAATTGTCAATGAGGTTCCTAAGCCAAAAGTGGAGTTTATTCAACCAACAAAAAAACTTACCACACCGATCGTAAATAGTCAGAAAACTATTGTAAAATCCACTACAAGCTCTAAAAATTCAGGAAATCTCCACTTAGTGGTAGGATGTTTTTCGACTGAGCAAAATGCCAATGAATTGATCACGAAATTAAAATCAAATGGTATTGATGCTTATATTGTTGATCAATCAAATGGATTACATCGTGTAAGTGCGGTTTCGGGCTCATCTGATTCAGCTTTTTCTTCTACAAAAGAGAAGTTAGCTACTTTAAAGATGACAGGTTGGTTACTTCGTAAATAATTTTCTTACAATCATTTCTAATATTTAATTTCATTGTTATATATTTACAACTAACAATTTAATTATAAATCGAACGATAGACTTTATTTAAAGACTATCTATGTTTATTACATGTATAAAAAACGTTTTTAATTATGAAAAAAATTTTATTATCTGTAGGGTTTTTTTGTATGACCTTTACTTATTTTGGTCAAGATACAATCAAAAACTCTGAAAAAAGTAATTATAGATTTGAAAAAATAGTTCATTTAGATGCAACCCCGGTACAAAGTCAAGGATTTGCTGGTACATGTTGGTCTTTTTCAGGATTGTCTTTTTTTGAGTCCGAATTGATGCGTATGGGAAATAAAAAGTCTCCAATATTGTCTGAGATGTACGTTGTAAGAAAAGCGTACGAAGAAAAAGCAGATAAATACATTCGTATGGATGGAAAATCTAACTTTGGACAAGGTGGTGGTTTTGTGGATATTCCTTATGTAATCAATAAGTACGGAATTGTTCCAGAAGAAGCTTATTTGGGATTGAATTATGGAAAAAATAATCACGACCACAACGAACTTTTTTCTGTTTTAGATGGAGCTGTTCAAGGAATGTTAAAACATTCAAAAGATGAAATGGATAAACAACATTCTAATGGAATTACAAAAACTTGGAAATTGGCTGTTTCAGGAATTTTGGATGCTTACTTAGGAAAAGAGCCACAAACTTTCAAATACGAGGGCAAAGAATATACACCTAAATCGTACGCACAGTCCTTAAAGTTGGATATGAATAATTATGTGTCAATTACCTCTTACATGAATGAGCCTTTGTATCAACCAACGCAGTTGGCAATTCCTGACAATTGGTTATGGGAGAGTTCTTACAATGTGAAATTAGACGAATTATTTACGATCGTTGAGCATGCATTGAAAAATGGATATACGATTGCTTGGGGAGCGGATGTTTCTGAAAAAGGATTTAGTTTCAGAGATGGTTTAGCGATTGTGCCGGAAGACGATGCTACAATTGAAGTGAATGGTAGAGACAATAAAAATTTCTCAGATGCTGGTGCTAAAAAAATCTCAAATGCATTTTTAACACCGGTGAAAGAAAAAGTGATTACTCCAGAAATGCGTCAAGAAGGATACGACACAAAATTAACTACGGATGATCACGGGATGCACATTGTAGGAATGTACAAAGACCAAGCTGGTACAAAGTATTTTTTAGTTAAAAATTCTTGGGGAAGTGATCGTAATTACCCGAAAGGTTATTTTTATGCTTCTGAAGCTTACTTTAAGTTAAAAACGATGAATTACTTTTTGCACAAAGATGCTTTACCAAAAGAAATTCGTAGTAATTTGAAAATCAATTAATTAAAATGGAGCGCTTAACACCTGCTGAAGAACAAGTAATGTTGAAATTATGGAAGCTTGAAAAAGCTGCTGTAAAAGACATTGTTGCGTTGTACGAAGGTGAGCAACCTGCGTATAATACTACCTCCACTATTGTGCGTATTTTAGAGAAGAAGAAATTCATAAAACATAAACCTGTGGGTAGAGGGCATATTTATATGCCTAAAATATCACAAGAAGCTTACCGTGAATTTTTAGCGAATCATTTGTTGTCGAATTATTTTGACGGAAATAGAAGTGAGGTAATCAGTTATTTCAATAGAAATGCTTCATTGAATGATTTATTGTAATCAATAAGTAACTAGTATCAAGGGTGTCTGGTTTTCTCTAGGCACCCTTTTTTGTTGATTTTAGTTGAATAAATTTTGCTTCTTAAAACTTTATTGCTTATCATAAATCAAGCGATAAATAGTTTCGTTATTGTTCCAAAATGTTTTAATTTAGCGAAAAATCATAGCATGGCTTTAGTAGATATTTCATTAGAATCAATTCTTCCATTTTTAGAAAAATTGGATGCACAACAAGTACCTCAATGGGGTTCAATGTCTGCACAACGTATGGTAGAACATTTAACGGATACATTATGGATTGCTTGTGGTCAAAATCCTCAAGCCTTGTTAGTACCTGAGGAAAAGTTACCTGCGATGCTTGCTTTTCTTGATTCGGAAAAACCAATGGCAAAAAATATTCAAGTTCCTTTTGCTTTGGCTGAAACATCGCTTAGAAACGAGGAATTGGAGTTGGCAATTGATGAATATGTAGATGCTTGGTTGGCTTTTGAGGAGTGCTATGAGTCAACTCCTGGTTTAACCAATGTTCATGCTTATTACGGAACATTGAATGAAGAAGGTTGGAGAAAGTTACATGCAAAACATTTAACTCATCATTTTAAGCAATTTGGTTTAATAGTTGAATAGTAACCATTAATTAGTAAAGAAATGAAATTGAAGGCATACACATTTTTGGTATTTTTATGTCTGTTAGGACAAAATCTTTGGGCTCAAGGATGTTCTCAGTGTAAATTAGTTTCTGAACAGGCATCTGAAATGGATGAATCTTCTTTCGGATCCAATATCAATAGCGGTATTTTATATTTGATGATTATCCCTTATTTATTAATCTTCTTTTTGTTTAGAAAAAGGATAATATCTTTTATAAAATCAATGATCTCAAGTAAGTAGATTTTGTAATGAATTGATTACACTCGTGATTTACTTTTTTTGTCCCCTTGTTTTTGGTTTTTTGTATTTTTCTTTCACTTTACGTTTGTAAGATCCACCAAGGTTGACTTTTTTATTCTTCGCTTTCTTTTCATGAAACGCACCACTTCCAGAAATTTTAATTTTTGGCATGTAGTTTACTCCCGGGACAATTGGTTTTTCTGACTCGATAAGCTCTTCTGACAGTTCAACTTCTTCTGGAATTGGCAGGACTGGTAGTGTTAATTGCATTAATTGTTCCGCTTGATCTTTGTACTCCATATCCCATTCAGTTACAAGTGAAATAGCAATCCCGTGTTTTTCTGCGCGTCCGGTTCGTCCAATGCGATGAATATAGTTCAAAGTATCTTCTGGCATGTCAAAATTGATGACATGGGTTACTTCTGAAATGTCTAAACCTCTTGATACTAGGTCTGTAGCGATCAAAATTCGGTGTGTTCCATTTTCGAAATTACGTAATGATCCAAATCGAAAGTTTTGAGATTTATTGGAATGTATAACACCAATATTTTCAGGGAATTGTTCGATCATTTGATCGTAAAGCAAATCCGCTATCTTTTTACTTTTCGTAAAAATCAATACTTTTTTAAATTCGTCTGATTTTAGTAGGTGGGTGAGTAAATTAACTTTACTATAATAATTTGGGACATGATATGTAAGTTGTTGAATACTTTCTAGTGGTGTTCCATGTGCCGCAGCTTCTATCTTTTCTGGAGCGTCAAAGTATTCGTGGATAACTTTTTCAATATCATCTGTTAAAGTCGCTGAAAACAGTAAATTCTGACGTTTTTCAGGAAGGAGTTCAAAAATATTATTTAGTTGGGTCCTAAAACCTAAATTCAACATTTCATCCATCTCATCAATGACAAATTTTTGAATGGCTTTTAGCTTTAAACTACCGTTCAATGCAAGATCATACATTCTACCTGGTGTAGCGACCAAAATATCTACACCCTCTAATAATTCTTCTTTTTGTATGTTGATGTTCGCTCCTCCATATACCCCGAGGACTCGAACATTCATGTATTTCGCTAATTTATTTGTTTCATCTACAATTTGCTCAACGAGCTCTCTTGTTGGAACAAGTACAATTGTTCGCGGTTCAATATTTTTTGTGAATTTAAATTGATTCAAAATTGGAAGCAAGAATGCATAAGTTTTACCAGTACCAGTTTGGGCAAGACCTACTACGTCTTTTCCAGACATGATAACTGAAAATGCTTTTTGTTGTATGGTTGTTGGTGTATCAAACCCTAAGTCTGTTAATGCATTTATTAATGCTTTTGAAATTTTAAAATCGTTGAATTTCATGGATTGGGTAAGTTGCTAATTTTTTGTTTTTGTATCAATAATAAATGAAATAGACCAATTTAAACGGATCTACTTTCTTGTGTTAAAGAGAGAAATATTTAGTGAAGAATAAACTTAACTTTTGCTCTAACTCTAAGGTTTATGTGATTTTTATTAAGGTGCAGGTGTAAGTGAATTATTGTAAGCAGTAAAAGATCCCTCAATTAGTTTTGCTTGCGATAACGGATCTGCTGTTTTTGTTACAGTTCCTTTAAATGTACCTTGAATGACACCTCCTAATTGATTTGTGAATTTTGTGATGGTTAATTCTACTTTATCATTTTGAGCGGTTGAGAATGTAGCTCCGGCGTACAAACTAGATTTGATAAACATTCCTTTTTTACTGGATATGCTTAATAAGTCATAGGTCTGACTACCTATTTTCGTAGGTATATTTGAGAATGAAATGTACATTTCATATTTTTTGGAATAAAGAATTATACCATTTTCTTGTTCAGGTTTGCTATAAATGGCACTTCCTTCATTCGTATTTTTATATGATCCTGACCAGCTAAATAATTGAGAATCAAACTTAAGATTCCAACTTGTTTTTAAGCTATCATTGAAGAGTGTTGTAGTGTCTTTAATTAGGGTAGAATCTACAATAGAGTCAGTAGTATCATTCAAAGCAACGGTATCTTTTTTACAAGAATTTAAAGGGGCAGAAAGAATTATGACAAAGGCAATAAAAAAATAAATTGAAAGTTTCATAAGAAAGATTTTTATGCAAATTTATTCTAATTGTTTTATAATTCGTTATTTATTTACCCTCTTTTGAGCTATTTTGTTTGATTAAGTTGAAATATTTTATTCTGAAAGTATATTTTTGAGAAAATTTATTAATTTTACATCAGATTATTTACATCAAAAACACGAATCATGAGTATTTTAGGTATCGTAACATTTTTGTTAATTGGAGGAATGGCTTTCTGGGTATTGTTTTTTCTTCTTGGTTTTGTACTTCCATTTTGGATTACTTTAGGTGTTTTTGATAAAATTCGTCCAAAACGTGTTTTTGACGAAGAAGAAACCAATGCGTAAATTATTAATTGTTCATTTCATAATTTAAAAGACTGACTTTCTGTTGGTCTTTTTTTATTTTAACTAATTCTAAATCATGAACGCTACTCAAGATTTTATTCAAAACAACAAAGAACGTTTTTTAAATGAATTGATTGATTTGTTGAAAATCCCTTCTATTTCTGCTGATCCTGCTTTTGCAAGTAATGTGAACGATGCAGCGCAATCTGTTGCGAATCATTTAACGAATGCTGGAGCTGAGAATGTGACTATTTATCCTACGAAAGGCTATCCAATAGTTTACGGCGAAAAAATGATTGACCCAACGTTACCTACAGTTTTGGTTTATGGCCATTACGATGTTCAGCCTGCTGATCCATTGGAATTGTGGGACAGTCCTGCGTTTGAACCAGTGATTAAAACGACACCAATTCATCCGGAAGGTGCAATATTTGCACGTGGTGCGTGTGATGATAAAGGCCAAATGTTCATGCATGTAAAGGCTTTTGAGGCAATGGTGAAGTCGGGTGAATTGATGTGCAATGCAAAGTTCATGATCGAAGGAGAAGAAGAGGTTGGTAGTGTGCATTTAGGCGATTTTATAAAAGAATACAAGGACCTTTTGAAAGCCGATATTATTTTAGTTTCAGATACAGGGATGTTAGCAAATGATACTCCTTCTATTACGACTGGTTTGAGAGGGTTAAGTTATGTCGAAGTAGAGGTTACAGGTCCGAACAGAGATTTACATTCAGGATTATATGGTGGATGTGTTGCTAATCCTATCAATATTTTGGCGAAGATGATTGCTTCGTTACACGATGAAAACAATCAAATTACAATTCCCGGTTTTTATGACAAAGTAGAAGAGTTGACGCGCGCTGAACGTGATGAAATGGCAAAAGCTCCTTTTAGTCACGAAAATTATTGCAAAGCATTAGACATTGAAAATGTATATGGCGAAGAAGGTTTTTCGACGATGGAACGCGGTTCAATTCGTCCAACGCTAGATGTGAATGGAATTTGGGGAGGTTATACTGGTGAAGGTGCTAAAACAGTCATTGCATCTAAAGCATATGCGAAAATTTCGATGCGTTTGGTTCCTCATCAAGTACCTGATGAAATTACCGAACTATTTAAAACCCATTTTGAAAGCATTGCTCCTGAAGGGGTGAAAGTGGTGGTGACTCCACATCATGGAGGTGACCCTGTTGTAACTCCAGTTGATTCAATTGCGTTTAAGGCTGCAAGCAAAGCGTATGAAACGACATTTGGTAAATCTGCCATTCCTGTTCGAAGTGGAGGGAGTATCCCAATTGTTGCGCTTTTTGAAAAAGTTTTGGGATTAAAGACGGTGATGATGGGATTTGGATTAGACAGTGATGCCATCCACTCTCCAAATGAACATTACGGATTATTCAATTACTACAAAGGCATTGAAACGATTCCTTATTTTTATCAGAATTTTAGAGAGATGATGGGTTAGTTCAGGGACCATTAATAAAATTGGAGGTTAGTGTGTTATTTCAATTAAATCAATACTTACTGAAAATACTATCTTTGCTTAATGGCTGAACAATTGCAAATTTCTGGCACATCAAGGGAGGAACTTTATTCTTCTTTAATACCGCAATTAAAACAATTGGTGTACGATGAAAAAGATTTAGTTGCCATACTTTCAAATGTTGCGGCAGCAATCAAACAATCTTTTCATTTTTTTTGGGTGGGATTTTATCTTGTAAAAAACGAACAATTGGTTCTCGGTCCTTTTCAGGGTGACATTGCTTGTTTTCGGATTGATTTAGGAAAAGGTGTTTGCGGTACAGCATGGAAGACGAAGGAAGTTCAAGTGGTTCCTAATGTAGAAGATTTTCCAGGGCACATTGCATGTAGCTCTGCTTCCAAAAGTGAAATTGTTGTACCGATTTATTCTTCGGAGAATAAGGAACTAGTGGTTGCTGTATTGGACATTGATAGTGATTGTTTGAATGATTTTAATGCCGTTGACGCCTATTATTTAACAGAATTAACAGAATGGTTAAGTACTTATTTTTAATTTTCGGTTACTTTTTTTTAGTTGCTAGTTGTGCAATGCAAGGAAGTATCAATGGTGGCCCTACCGATAAAAATGCGCCTTATATTATCGCAGAGAAATCTGAACCTATGCCGGGTACTGTTAACTTCAAAGCTTCAGAAATTAAATTAAAATTCAATGAGTTTTACCGATTGAATGAACCAAATACTTCTATGTTTATTGTTCCTCCATCAGTTAAATTAATTCCAATTGCGAAAGACAGAGAATTACTTATCAAGTTAGATGGACAGTTGAAAGACAGTACAACATATGCCATTTATTTTAATAAATCAATCAAAGACATTCATGAGGGTAATGATTCTTTATTGTCCTATGTGTTTTCAACAGGAAGTTATATTGATTCGTTGACTTACACTGGAAAAGTAATGGATGCATTCAATCGAACTCCAGCCGCTAAATTAACATTGAGTTTAATTCCGGATACTGCAACAACATTTTCTCAAAAAGCACTTTATTTCTGTATGAGTGATGCGAATGGGGTATTTAAGTTTAAATACATCAAGCCAGGCTCCTATAAATTGGTAGCTTTTGCCGATGGGAACAATGATTTGATTCCTCAATCGTTTGAATATTCAGGGTTTAAATCGGCACCTATTCGAATCTTTACGAATGTCAACGATTCGATTCCTTTAATTGCTTTTCCAAGTAAACCGAAACGTTTCATGCGTTCGAGTTTATTTCAAGGTCCTGGTTATTTTACAATCAGTGCAAATCACAATTTAAAATCGGCAAATTTCTATCACGAAGGCAAAACATTCACGCCCTCATTCATTCATCATTCCAACGATTCGATAAGTTTTTATCATTCACCTGCTGAGAAAGACACTTTTCAGTTAATTGTTTCACATGATTCAAAGTCGGACACCATAAATATTAAAACATATGAAAAAGAGCGAAAGAAACAACCGAAACTATTTCCACTATTAAAAACTGCATGGGGTCAGCCGATTGATTTTTCTTTTTCGGATGAGGTAGTTGCTATTTTGAAAGATTCTGTGAAAGTTTTTGCCAACGATTCGATTCCTGTAGTTGGAGCTTTTCAAGTAATTGATGGAAAGTTGCGTTTCACGTATGCTTGGAAAGAAGGATGGAAAACGATTGGATTTAAATTTCTTTCATCTTCCATAGTGTTTAAAAATTATAAAGAGCAGTACAAAGGGCAAACTACAGTCCCTATTTTTGATGAAAAAGAAGTCGGAACGTTAAAGTTTATCACAAAAAATTTGAAACCAGGTAGTTATATCGAATTACTCAAAGAAGGAAAAGTAATTGGTCGACATGCGATTGTTCTAAATGAAAAAGAGCATGTTTTTGATTACCTTGAAAAAGGAAATTATGGGATACGTTGGATTGATGACAGTAACTCGAATGGTTTATGGGACACTGGAGATTTAGCAACGAAACAGCAACCAGAAGAGGTTAAATTATTTTCTGATCCAATAGTGGTTCGTCCGAATTGGGAAATAGAAATTTTACTCTCCAAAGACAAATGGCGTTAACTTTTGACAGAGCAGATCGATGAAAAATGCTTTTGCTTCATGGAAAATTTACCTAGCGATTTTTTCGGGATTACTGGTGACCGCTTATTTAATTTATTCCAATCTACAAGCCACTCATTTTATTAAAG
>Ga0247722_10000804_pt1 | contig 18260 bp, 10 predicted proteins | sample MSEWelMarce3H_FC_FD_189094 | JGI IMG/M metagenome (GOLD analysis project Ga0247722, IMG submission 189094) | Subsurface sediment microbial communities from gas well in West Virginia, United States - MSEEL Well Study Marcellus 3H_FC | ecosystem: Environmental > Terrestrial > Deep subsurface >... | reverse complement strand
GCGAATGGCGCTAAATCGTTTCGTTATAGAATTTGGTGACCGCCTAAACGGCCACCATTAATTCCACAGGCATTTACACAGAAAGATTTACAGGCTCTGTGATTTTTCAATAATATTCTTGTGATTTTAATCATTTACTCTGATTTTAGCCGGTGTAATAGGTATTTACTGACTACGCTACCATAGCGCGGATGGTGCAAGATTATCCGAAACCCGACAGGTAAGTCTCTGAATTGACGAATCTACCCAGCGTAGCACTTACTATTTGAATTCATGATGTTTTAGATTTATATCTCAGGTAAGTACCCATTAGGATGATTCAGAGGTCGGCGCAGCGCCTGGGTCTTTCTATTAATCTAGGGTTAAGTCGCAGTGGAGAAATTTCCCCTGCTTCTTCAAGAACGTTCCCGTAGTTGCATTTTTTTATAACGCTTATGATGCAGTTCTCGACAGCAGTTATATGCTTTTGCAAATTTGTGAATTAATAATGAGGGTGTTTCAAGTGTGAGTAACTATCGCTTATTTGCTGCCGCATTAATGTTTATTGCTTTTTGCTCTTTTGCCGGAGAAGTGGAAGATTTACATGCTTTGGCGGGAAAACAAGAGTACGAGAAAATACTGAAACTCACCGACCAAGATGATTATCCACAAAAAAATACTTTGCGGGTTATGTTTATCAGAGGTGTTGCGCTGGCTAAATTAAAGCGCAATTCCCAGGCAATTGATCATTTTAAGGTTATGACAGAAAATTTTCCTAATCAGGCCGAGCCGTATATTAATTTGGGCGTTTTGTTAGCCGGCCAGGGTGCTGATGAATTGGCTCGTGATGCTCTGGAAAAGGCAAATAAGCTGAATCCAAAAGTATTGGCTGCGCATGAAAACTTGGCTGAACTGTACTTGGCGATGGCAAAAAAAGAATATAGCAACGCGATTAAATTGGGCGGCAATAAAGAAAAGCTGGCTTGGATTAATAACGAAAACACAGCGGAAAAAATTAATCGGCATCCGGATAAAAAAGTTTTGCTGGAAAATGAATCTCTTGCAAAGGCTGTTCTGTTGGGTGATCTGGAAAAATGGCGTAAAGCCTGGTCAGATAAAAATATTGATCTTTACTTGTCTGCGTATAGTCAAAATATGAAGCCTGAAAATGGTCTTAGTTTATCTGTATGGAAAAAACAAAGAACAAATAGGTTGAGAACTGGCGGCAATATTGCTGTAAATATTGACTCACCAGTTGTAAGTATACTGAATAATAAAACTGCAAAAGTCAGTTTTATACAAAAATACACATCGGATTATTTGAGTGATGTAGTGAAGAAAACTATTTTATTTGAATTTTATAATAATAAATGGTTGATTGTTTCAGAAAAACAAGAAGGTGTTTTGTAAAGACTATCTCTAAATTTAATTTATTGATAGTTATTCTCTAGTTGTATATTTTATTTTTATTTCTTTAAAAGGATTACCAATGCGTACTAAAATTATTTCTGCATTTATCGTAGCAGCTTCTGTTTCCCCAGTAGCATTTGCTGAAGAGAAGGCTACCAGCACCCTTGAGGCCAGTGTCTTGGTGCGTGGTCAGAAAGATGGCTCGGATTACAGTATTAGTGTGACACCACGTGACACACTTAACTATGCATATAATGCAACGACTAAAGTATTTGAAATTACCAATGCTCAAGGCACTATTCCATTAGATATTAAAGTTGCAGCACCTGCAGGTTTTGATGCTGAGACTACTAGGTCGTTTAAACTGTTGGCAAAGTCTAAAGACGGGGTAATTAGCAAAGGCACCAGCAATTTCACTATTCAGCCTATTATCGGAGGTTATCAGCTTGGATCCACAGAGGTTGATTTGATGAGTGTGGATATTGCTGGTCTTGAAAGCTTTGATGGTGTCAGTGGTAATTCTGTCGTTAAGATGGGCGCAGAAATTACTAAAGTTTCAACGGCTACAGGTGCAACGCTTACAGATATGTCGAAATTAGCGGATGGTATTTATCAGGGTAATATTCTGGTTGATCTTAAGGCCGAATGGACTTGGGGCGCTTAATCTAATTCAAGCTGGCCTGTTTTTCAGGCCAGTTTTTTTTACGAGGATCTATGAAAAAATTTATATTTATACTTATGTGTTTCGCCGGGTATGAAAATTCATTTGCAGTTTCACTGGATAATTTTTATTCCTATTTGCCATCAGACAAAAGCAGTATTTCTATTGAAGTAAAAAATCCGGATCCTACTGCTGCACATTTGTTTAAAGTAGAAGTTTATCCGGTGGAATCACCCTATAAAATGGATAAAATAGTTGCGGATGATCTGAGTGCCAGTGATGTGTTATTTACTCCAGAAAAAACGATTGTTCCAGCTAATGGTGCCGTTAAAATAAAATTTGTTTATAACGGGCCTAAAGACGATAAAGAAAGATATTTCGCCATTAAATGGACCGATCTACGGATTGATCGCACCAATAAAGCGGATACTGAAAAAGCGGCCAGTGCAGCTCAGCGTGTCACACTGGCTACAGCATTGATTGTACTTCCACGTAATGAAAAATTTGCTTATTTGCTGGATAAAAAAGCAATGAAAAACACCGGCAATAGTATGTTTAAATTTTTCTTTGATGGGAAATGCAATAAAGAAGGTGCCGTTGTGCCTTGCTCTGATGCCGGGCCATTATTGCCAGGCAGAAGCTATTCATTTGACAAGTATGACTTTGTTCAGCCGCCTGCTGTTGGTATTTGGCGTGGAAGCAGAGTGATTGATGCTGTACGCAGTGATGAAGTTAAAGAATAATAAATAAAACAGTGTTGTATTTTAATTTTTTTATGGCGGTAAGCGTATGGCTTGTTTAACTGATGTGGCAACTCACAAGGTTAACCAAGGCGGTTAATCAGGGATTCAGTTGTACATTGTTATCAGGTGCTTAAAGTGAGCTTATCGCAATATCTATTCTTTTTTATGATGACATTGTCGTTGTATACCCCAGCAATGGCTGACCTTGAGTTATTGGATGATATTGAAGAAAGCTCAGATGCTGGCCTGAATATTGAATTACCTGAAACGCTTTCAGAGAATATTTCTCAAGGAAATTCTTATTTTGTATTAATAGAAAATATTATCTCTGATGCTGGGCCAGCGAGGGATCTTGCTGTTGCTGGTGTTATTCCTGTTACTCCTTCTGCATTAAATCAGTTATTAATTCCGGAAGAAATACGTGAATTTCTCAGCGATGGCGTGACGCTGGATTTGTATCTGAAAAATATTGATGATGAAACTGAAGAATTAGTGCCTTTTGCATCGCTGTCTCTTGTTTATCAGGATCAGTTGTTTTTGATTAAAAATATATCATTAAAGCCAGAGCGTAAAGTACGATTAACTGCAGCTTCGCGTACTCAATTAATGGGCGCTATAGGTAAATCACTAGATCAAAATGGAGGGTTTAATTTTGGTTCTGGTATGCGGATGCAGATTGATATCGAAACGATGAAGGCATTTTTAGAAGTTTCGCAACAAAATTTCGGGCTCAAAGATATTACGCGCACCACTTATCTGGGCGATTCGTCTGTTAAAGCCCTCGGTAATATTTTTAATTATGGATTAAATGCTTATGCCAGCAATAGTAATGACATAAGCAGTCATTCTGCCTATTTGAATTTTAATAATGTTACGTCCCTTGGTGAGCAGCATCTGTTTATTAATGGCGATCTGACCAGTAATAGTGATGACAGTGCATTTAATCTGGATGAATTAGTGTATGAGCGAGATTTTGCCGGCAGAAGGCTGGCATTAGGGATGCTGAGCGGCTGGTCATTGCAATCTCTGGGGAATGTTTCTACTTTATCTGGCGAGCAGATGTATGGATTTTCATACGGCAATGTTGCTAAATCGGCTAAGCACGATTCATCGCAGTCTTTAACACCGATTACGGTTTACCTGCCTTCTTCAGGCGAGGTGCGTGTCTTGCGGGATGGTAAATTATTAAGCAGCCAGCGCTTTCCTTTGGGTAGCCATGAGCTGGATGCTTCCCGCTTGCCTGGTGGTATTTATGATGTTGAGCTTGAGGTGGTGGTGGGGGGGAAAGTGGTTTCCAGCCGCCGTCAGCAAATTAATAAATCTTATAACACCAATGCCAATGGAAATGAGCTTGCTTGGCAGGTATGGGGCGGGGCAGCTAAGAAGAATCAGAACTACGACTATAGCAACAATGCAGAACGGGATAATGATTTTGAGCCGCTTTATGGTATTTCACTCGCAGCGCAAGAGGGCATGCTGAGTTGGAGTGGGTCGGTATATCATAATCAAAATACATTGGTGGTTGAGGCAAGCCCGACGCTGCAAATCAATGAAGATATCCGCCTTGATTTACAGACATTGTATGGCAGTGATGGTTTATTAAGAAATATGGCCAATTTGAATCTAAATATTCCGGGTGGGTGGGGCAGTTTGTGGGCGGGTACAGAGCGGGGGCATGAAGGAAAAACCTTGCCAATGTATATCGCTAATCGTAATACATTTGGTGCCTCTTTAGCGCTGGCAAATCTGCACCCATCACTGGGGTCCGTTGCATTAAGCTTTGAAAGTGATTTGGATGAGCAGCAAAAATATATCCGAGCGGATTACAGCCACAATATTAATATGAAATATGCTACTGCTTCTATGCAAGTGGGCGTTAATCATTATATTAATAATAGTGATCATTTTAATGAGCGGGACACCCAATATTTTGCCAATGTCAATCTGTCATTTCCAATGGATTCTGATTTTAGAATTGGGGTTTCTACACAGGGTAATGACAAAACACTGGATCTGAGTGCTGCAGCATCCCTAGATGGTGTGATTAATCGCGTTGGTGCGGATATCAGCACCAGCTTGGGCGGCGAAAATTCACAAACTAATTATGGTGCCTATGCCAATTACCGCGGGCGTTATGCCGAGGGCTCTGTGTCATTTTCCGGCAGCGATGATACGCAAAGCATCTCTCTTACCAATAATGGCAGTTTTGTTATGGGTGATGGCGGGATTGTGGCAGGCCGTGGGGATACCGGAGCGGGTTCGGCCGCGGTGGTAGTGAATATGCCTGAAATTGGCGCAGATGATCTGGAAGCTAATATCAATGGTCAGCGTTATCCATTGTCATCCGGAAAAAATTTAATCACTCTGCCGGCCTATGATGATTATTCAATTCAAGTTAATAGTACTGATGATGCAAATAGCTCCTATCAGATTCAGGGCGAGTCACTGAATTACAATCTTTACCCAGGTAATATTGTTGAAATTACCCCCGGCGTTAAACAAATGGTCACCGTTTTTGGGCGTTTAACCACTGAAAACGGTAAACCATTGCGTGGTGTCAGTATCAAAAATCACATTGGTGAAACTGTGACGAATGAAACCGGAAATTTTGCTATTGACGTTGATATTAAATATCCGGAAGTAAAAGCGGAATCTGAGGAAACGGGTTTGTTTGATGTAAAAATGAAATTGAATGCAGATAAATCCGTGGTTTGGCTAGGGGAGGTGGTTTGGCGTGGTAAAGAGGTGAAAAATTATAATGTTTCACCCCCGCTTTAATATTGATATGCCGAATCTATTGAATTCCTGTACAGGTGAAATTAATGCATAAGAATAAGAAAAATATTTGTTTATATTTAACCTCCGCAATCACGATGATTGCGGCTGTTTTATTTCTGGAACCTGCTTTTGCTGGGCCGTTGATGCAAACCCGCCCAGCCGTACCTGATTTAAGCCACCCGCTGCGCCCTGCCTTGCCGGATTTGGCGGTGCCATTGCAGCCGAATAAACCCCACACCCGGCCTTTGCCTATCAAGCAGGTGTTCCGTATGGAGCAAGGTGTGCTGCTGATAGAAGATCAGGTGGCCAATACACAATACATCACCACGCTGGACAGCCGTGGAAGTATGGAGCTGGGTTCCCCTGCTGCGGCTATTTTTGGTGCGCGTATTCCTCGGCAAGGTGCGAAAAAGCCAGCGGTTTGGTATACGCATAAAACTGATCCGCAAGTGAAGCAAATCCATCTTTTAAAGCCGCGTGAGGCATTTCAAGGCATGGCCGATGAATATGGCAATGCCGTTGCGCTGAGCGGTGATCGCTTTGAGGTGCAAAACGGTCGTCAGCTAAACCCTGTTTTAAGCCCAGCGGCCTTTGATGGCTTAGCCAAAATGTCTGCCGGTGCTTCCCGTCAGCTTTCTCTGACTGAAATCCTGGCCGATGGCCGTGAGCGTGAACGGATTAATACCGTCTATAAGCGCGGGCAGTTAACGCTGGGGGCTGCTCCAGCGCAATCATGCCGCAATGAAGTGCTCGATGGGGTAGCGGGTAAATTATGTGTGCTGCGCACCATTCAGGGGCAACATCAGGCCACAACCGGCGGAGATATTAAGTTCACTATCCGCTCGCGCATCGCAACGCCCAATGCTAGGTTCCGCGTGGGTGCAAATTGGCATCGTCTTGGTGAAAGTGTGCCTTTGGCTGAATTTGCCAAGAGCAAGCAAATTGAGGTGTTTTTTGTCCCTCCTGCACCCGTTGAAGGTGCGGTAGCCATGCCGCTGCTTAATCTGGACCGCGTTGTTGAGGCGGGGTTTTATTCGTCTTCCCGATTATCCCGGGGGGATCGTTTTAATCTGCAAATTAGTAACCGCCCGATAACGGACGGGACACACAGCGTGATGTCGCGGCTGGGTTTGTTGCTGATCGACGATCAGCCATCAGGCCGCCAATATATTACTACTTTGTCGGGCACGGCCAGTCAGGCGGTCTTTGGTGAGCGCCGCGCTCAGGGCGGCACACGGCCAGTGATCTGGTATGCCGAAAACAGCCGGTTTAAATCTTTATTTCCTTTGCTCAGTATCGTTAATTTGCAACCCCCACAGTATTTTGCCGGGGTGGCCAATGAGCAGGGGCAGATTTCTGTGGGCCGGATGGGTGCATTGCCTGGGTATGTTAATCCTGCGTTTAATGAACAAGCTTTTGCTGATTTTGTGGGGATGCCGGTAGGTAAACAGCAGCTATTGAGCTTTGACGGGCAACGCAGTGGGGGTGATAAATCGCGCTTTCAATTGAATCTGTCGAAGGCCGCGCAGTTAATACTGAGTGCAGACGGCACCTGCCGTGCAGAAGCGGTGGAGGGTGTAGCGGGCCAGGTGTGTGTCTTGCGCCGGGTGGGCGGAGAGAGCAAAGCCAATACGGCAGGCGAGGCGCGTTTTCGCGTTAGTGCGCATTTGCGCACAGCGGAGCAGGCGCAGTCACGATACAGGGTCAGTCATGTTTGGCATAAGCTGGGCGAGCCGGTGGGGCTGGCTGAATTCGGGCAATCGAAAGCGATTGAGCTGTTTATTCCGGATACAGAGGCAGGTGATAACAAAGCAACATTAAATACGGTCAATGGGGAGTTTTACGCGCCGGGGCGTAGTCATGATCGTTTTGTAATTGGTATGGGAATAAAAAAACTTAGTAATGTTGTAGATAAAGGTTTGCGTTCTTATTTTTCTGTATCTCCAAGTTCCGTCAATATAGGGAAAAATATCCCTTTCTTGGGGGTGGGGTCGATTGCAACGGTTTATGCACAGAGAGTTAACTTTGTCGCGGGCGATTTGGGTACGGGTGGAGTGGTCCGTGAGCGTTTCCGGTGCGGCTACAATAGCCCTGCGATTCCATACAATAATACGGGATGGTTTCCGTCGAGTAGCCCCTCATTTGAGCTTAGGTTGACTGTTAATAACACCCAATTGCTAGGGTGTGTGAATAGAGGAAATCACTCTTCTAATGAGTCGGGCGCGTTCGTGAGCCTAACTGGGGGTGTTGGCTCCGGTGGTGTAAGTATTAATACTGATGTTGTTGTCGAGGTGAGGCGAGTTAATCAAAATTCTAATGTTTTTGCAGTACCTCGATTTACATTTTGTACTGGGACATCGTCGGGCTATGAAACGAGGAATTGTTCGGACTTTGCTAGTTTTGGTAATGTAACAGTTGACGCTTCGCCAGCTGTTGTAACAGGGCTCAGTGCCACACCTAATCCGGTGACTGAAGGAAGTATAACAACGGTAACCGTGCAGTTGGATAAACCTGCGCCAGATAATCAGAAGGTGTTTGTGAAGTTTATTCCACTAGATACAACAATCGCAGATTTAAGCAGTAAAGCGATCTCTGGTTTGCAAGGTGCAACAGGGTCTGTGGCCGATCTTAGTGCCGGAGGCGCAGTGACTCTGAATACGGGTGTTCAGAAATTCTCTTTTGATATAAGTACCGCTGATGATGCAGACAATGTGATGCAGAGTTTTGAGGTTAGGGCCAAGGCAGGTGCCGCAGATGATATAAGTGCACCGAAGGTGAAAGTGGATATTAATCCGAAAGTAATGGTCAAGAGTATTTCTGCGACATCCCCAGTATTGGCTGGCGAGCCAACGCTGGTAACTGTTGAGCTGGAAAGCCCGACGATAACCGCAACTGAACAGGTGTATTTGAAGTTTATTGCTCAAACTGCAGATAAGAATGACATTATTTCCGTAGTAAATATGAGTTCGGGAAGTGGTGCATCTGGGGTGGTAGATCTGAGTGCAGGAGGGCCTGTAACGGTAAACAGTAATAAAAGGACATTAACATTCCTGGTCCCTACTGTGGTTGATGCCGACGGGCAGCCACAAACCTTCGTATTGTTTGCAAATGGAGGAGCCGTTGAAAGTAGTTCAACAAGTAAGACTGTACAGGTCACAATTACGCCCAAGGCTGAATCACTGAGGGTAGAAAGTGTGGTTGCCAGCCCCAGAACGGTGTTGGCGGGTGGGAAAGTCAGCTTTACCGTCACGCTTAACAAGCCTGTTGCCAGAAGCCGTGCCAATCAAGCGGTGTTTGTGCGGTTTGCCGGGGCGGGCGGATTACCAGCTGGGATAGATGATCTTGTTACTCCGAGCATGCTTAATCTGCAGGGTGCCTTGGGACCGGTGAGTGATTTGAGTGTTGGTGCGGCGGTTGCAGTACCAACCGGCGGGAAGGTATTTACATTTGATGTGCAAACTAAGGCTGACGCAGAGCAGTTTGATGAGCAGTTTGAAATTCGGGCCAATATTGGCACAGCAGAAGATGGACTGACGCAGGCTAAAGATAGCGTCACGATTCAGCCTGCCCCCGTTTCACCTACGATTGAGTTTTCGTCTGTTGCAACGGAGCAAGCAGGGGTGTTTAAAGTAGGAGCCCCAGCCGTTGACATGAGCTACGGGGTAAAAATCAGAAATGTTGTAATGATTCGCAAGCATAAAGATATACCTGCATCGAAAGTGGCGGCGTATCTGAAACAGCGTACACAGCGTGCCTTCGCTGCGAGTATCAAGCTGGACAGCATGGGAACGGCCAATGTCGGTGGGGCTCAGTATTGTACGTTTACCAGTGATCGGGGGAATAAGTTAATTCCTTTGCCCGTCAGCATGATTTACAACGCAGCAGAGACACCCCTTGATTGTAATGGGGCGAATGGCATTAGTTTAGGTTACCCAGGCGTGACAGGGGACTGGAGTGCTCAGGATGCCACCACGTATATTGCCCGTGTCGGGATGAAATTTACGATGGGGGCTCCGGTGTCGCAACAAACCAGTACCGGTGGTTATTGGTATGGGATTGCCAGAAGCAAAGGGAAGTTGGTTTTGTCTTTGAACACCGGGCCCTGACACTTTAGTTTTTATAGTGAATTGACGGCAAAAAAAGGGGCGGCAGCCATGTTTTGATATCCCTGTTGGGTTATATAAAGTCTCTGTGAGGGATTTGCCATGTTGATCTTGCGTATTTTATTTTTAGCCTGCTTGCCTGCGTTTTCATTTGGTTTTTCTGTGCCTTTATTTATTGAATTAAGCGATAAGACCGGCCCGGCTGAATTTATTATTCAGAATGAGGATGCTGTTGCCCATGATTATCTTCTGCGTATTGATGAAACCACGTTTCCTGATGAAGATAAAAAGGTCATTAGAGGGGGAAGTGCTATTGTAACTCCTGATGTGGGCATGGTCAGATTGCCAGCAAAATCACAGCGTAAAATACTGATCAATATAAAAAAAGGTGAGACTAAAACAGAGCGTTATTTTGAAGTGGTGGTTACGGAAAAAAATATAATTAATAAAAGTGTGGATGGATACGATAAGGAAGTCAGATCGGTAGTATTAGTTCGGCCGGTTTTTTCTGTTCTGAATTTTTCAATGCATGGGAATAAACTACTGAATAGTGGTAATGGCTCTTTATTGTTTATGGAAGATTTGAATTGTGGCGATAAGATGGGAAAAACAATATTAGTGGCGCCGGGTAAAGAGATTGAAATTCCTCTGGCTGCAGTGGGTAGTATTTTTAGTGTCGGGCAGCAGGATGAGATAAAAGAGATATTGAATAATTGCCATCAATGATTAATTGTTTAATTTGCAGTTTAAATGTAGCGGTTCGTCTGGATGTATTCTATTGATTATAGACGGGCTAATTTTTGTATAAATTGAAATATTTTTCAAAAAATACAAGAGATTTTTATGTCATCAATTATATATTTTTCATTTGTTTGTCATTTTGTTTGTGTGGCTGTTGTTTTTTGTTTTGGTCTGACCTATTTGTTAAAAAGACAATTTATGCCGTATCATAGTGAAGCATTAGGGATGAATTGGAATGATTTATCGCATGATCTGAAAATTCTTATTTTGGCATTGATGCGGGCAATTGCAGGTGGAGCTTTAGCTGTTGCAATAATAAATACGGTATTGTTGCTCATTCCATTTTCGAGGGGAATGACATGGTCTTATCATTTGATTCCTGTTGGCAGTCTGATTTTGTCCGGAGGTGCATTGTATGCAATGTTTCTTGTGGCGAAATTTACACCGGCCCATCCTCCTTATATCGTAGTCGTATGCTCATCTGTACTGACATTGCTTGGATGGTTGTGTACAACAATAGGCTGAATTCATAGGTGTTGTTTTTTTTTCATATTTTGCGTGAGTAATGTATTTTTCTGTAATCATGTTTAAAATCCAACTTTCCTTATGCACTTATTGAATATGCTTAAACTATTTTTAAGCTGCTGAATATCGTCTGTTTATTTTGTACGTCACTATTGTTTAATTAAATTAATTTTCGGTTATATAATCTATTTTAGTGACGGACTGATCCGGTGTGTATTCCTACGAGAGAATAAATATGCCAATTAAATTCTTTTTTCTTTTGTTAATTGTCTGTATTTATCCGGGCGGGGCATTTGCACTGGATGATTCACAAACAAGAGTGGTTGGAATCTTTGATTCTGAAGCCAGCAGAAATCCGGTTGGAATAAGGGAGGTGTACGGTGCGGAACTTAATGTGATTAATCATTACATATCCAACTTGGGAAGTACCGCGACTACCTTTAATATTGTCATTTCTGATGTTGCGCCGACATCCATTCAAATAAACACACAAGAATTGGTGCAAAGAGCACTGGCGATGTGGACCCCAGCCGAGTTTACATTTAATTCTATAGCAGGATATCCGGAAAGAGGGCGGCGAGGGATATTAATTGAGCTGGTTGATATCCCTACCGACGAAAGTTTGGCATGGACAATATTTAATAATATGGGAACAACCGGTCAAACCAGAATAAGAGTAAACCGCTCTTTTATTGAACAGCATGGAGAAAGTGCCTATCGTATGGCTCTGTATAATCATTCAATAGATGCTGGCATATCGCTCAGAAGTTATATTGAAATGCTTTTTTTTAATACCATTTTGCATGAAGTCGGACATGGGCTGGGATTAACTCACCCATTACTTAATGGACAATTTGATAGTAATAATAATTACTGCCGAACTATTGTCCCTGCCAGCATAACGCAAAAATCCCCGACTATTATGCTCGATGGCGCGACTCAAGGGCAGTCTTATTTTGGCGTGCAAGCCGGAGTATTGGGGAGGGGGATTACGATCGATGATATAAGGCCATCCACTTCTGATATTGCAGGGGCAAGAATTATGTATCGGGGCGGGGCTTATTCTTTGTGGCATATTGATGTTGAGGCACCCTAGAAAATATTTGCTTCTGGTCTCAGAAGCCTAGGTAATAACAATAGTATCAGAGATTTTATTTCCGGATTAAGCTGTTTTAAAAACAGTGAGGAGTTAGGAATTAAAAAGGTAACCAAAGACACTGCATTTATTGCGCTATCAGCAAAAAAGGACTGGATCGAATCGGTAGTAAAAAGAATGGCCGCGCTAAATCCACTAAAGAAAATATATATTTATGAAGTAAGGGCGGACGATAATATTTTCAATACTGAAAGTTCACTGAAAAATTTGTAAAAAACAAAGAAGTACCAATTGATTCTACTGAGTTTAATTCTATTAATAAATCAGATGAATTTTTTGCATATAAATATATTTCATCGGTAAATATCCGTTCTGCAACAAGTTATATGGCGCAAACGATTGAAGGTGATGTTTTTTCTAATGTTGGGATCAATGAAAACTTCTCTGATATAAATATATCACCTAATTATTTTCCGTATGAAGAAGCCGGATCATCTAATTATCATTGGAATTGGTTGAGATATGTTGAATTTTATCCAAGCTGTATGGCATCTGACGTTAAACTCTAAGGATTTAATATGAAATTTTTTATTGTTTATTTAACCTGATTATGTCTCTTGCTCAGTCAAGCACCCTCAAGGCCATTGCTCTGCTTGAGTAAAGAGCGCATGGAATAAGGGTATCCCACCCATTTAACCATCTGAAGTAGCTATGCGGTGCAAGCAGCTAAATCAAGGGTTCCGGAGCAAGAGACATAATCAGGTTATTTAATGCTATATTATTAATATCAATAAGTAATTTGCTGTGTTGTAAATCTGTGTTTAATTTAAGATTCGTACTAGGACAAGATGACTCTCATTTCTTTAGGTAAAATAGTTGGGAGTGTGAACCGCAGTCTCTCTGGCTGGGCGAATTACTTCCACTATCGGAACTTAAATCAGGCGTTGTAGAAGGTCAAATCTCACGTGGAGCAACGTGTGCGCACTCGCTTGATAAAGCGGCACAAAGTGAAAGACAGAGGCATTGGCGAAGGCCGATTCCTGAGTGTGGACGCTATGTGCTATATAAAATACCGATAAAAGCGGGCTGGAAAATAGCGCATGCCTAGCAGCCTGTCGGACTTAAGCAATCGTAGCGAGGGAAAGCCGTGTGCGAGAAAATCGCATGCACGATTTGATCAGCTACTCATTGCTTTTCTGATGGGCTTAGGGCTGGCAACATCGTCATGGGGCTTCGCCGTAAAAAATAGAGCAAATACCTGGCTGAATTAACTTGCAGAGCTCAAGTTAACACCCTTTCCGGATGCGTATAAATAGTAAGGCGCGGCTCTCGAACAAAGCCGAGCAAGGTGATATTAGCCAGCCTAGCCTGTTCAATAGCCAGATGGCTGGGGGCCGATATCGCGGCGATGACGGGCATTTGGGCGCGGGCGGCTTTTTGGATCAGATCGTAAGAGAGGCGCGAAGTCATCAGCAATACACCATCCGTCCTTTGCCGCTGGCTGGCTAAATGGCCAATCAATTTATCTAAGGCATTGTGGCGGCCTAAGTCTTCAAACACGGTTAACTGCCCTGCTGCCCACCAGCCAGCGGCATGCACACCGCCCGTTTGCTGATTCATGGTTTGCAGCTGACTTAAGGCTTGCATACCGGCCCAAATAGCCTGCGGCTCAATTTTAAAATCAGAATCAAGCGCGGGTGGCGCACGCATTACCTCGGCCAGCTGCTCACTGCCGCACAAGCCACATGCGGTGCGGCTTTGCAGATTGCGGCGACGGCTACGTAGCTTGGCGGCAAATTCATTGGGGATTTGTAAATGCGCTTCATAGCCATCGTGGCTAGCTCTGATTTCTACGGCCAGTATTTGGTAATAGGCATCTACGATGCCCTCGCTCAGGCTAAAGCCAATCGCCAGTTGTTCCAGATGCAGCGGGCTGCACAGCATCACCAAATAGGCCACGCCGTTGTAGACCAGAAGCAGCGGCACTTCTTCTGCCACCTGCTGCTCCAGCGCTTGTAAGCCATCATCGACATAAAAATGTGCTGTTACGGTTTGAATGCCATCGTTCATGCTTGCAGATACACCACTAAAGCTTTGCTGGCGGGTGTCATTGCGTCAACAGCGTAGTAATCCAAGGGCACCAGCGGATTGGTTTCCGGGAAATATGCAGCTAGGCAGCCACGCGGCGTATCAAAAGGCTGTAGGCGGAAATCATTCACCTGCCGCTCACGATCAAACCATACTGAAACGATGTTCACATATTGATCGGCTTGCAAACCCAGCTCGGCCATATCCTCCGCATTGATAAACAATACTTTTCGCTCATTTTGAATACCACGATAGCGATCATTTCTGCGGTAAACCGTGGTGTTGTACTGATCATGGCTGCGGATAGTTGAAAGGGTCAGCAGCGGATGCGTGGTCAAGCCTTGTAGCTGATCACGAATAGCCGCTTGCAAAGCGTGAACTTTAAAACGCGCCTTGCCCACCACCCAACGCCGCTCCCTTGCCGTATTGCCAAGATAAAAACCGCCAGGCACGCGCACGCGCTGATTAAAATCGGCAAAGTCTGGAATCGCAATGGCGATTAAATCGCGGATCAAATCGTAATCCTGAATCAAGGCCATAAAATCAATCGGGCTATCGCTCAGTGTGGCTGCTGCCATACGCGCCACTATTTCTGGCTCGGACAATAAATGCGGGGACGCTGGCGTTTTAATGCCGTGAGTTAGATGCACCATACTCATCGAATCTTCAACCGTAATGCTTTGTGACTGATCATTTTTTAGATCGATTTCGGTGCGGCCAAGGCAAGGTAAAATCAAGGCATCCAACCCCGGTACAAGGTGCGAACGATTAAGCGTAGTGGTGATATGCACGGTTAGGTTTTGCTTACGCAAAGCGGCGTGGGTGCGTTCGGTATCCGGCGTGGCAGCAGCAAAGTTACCGCCCATGGCGATAAACACCTTGCCAGCACCTGACTCCATCGCGGCAATACTTTCCACCACATTTCGCCCCTGCTGGGATGGCGGCGTAAAGCCACAGGCCTTGCCTAGCTGCTGTAAAAAGGCCGCGCTGGGGCGCTCATTAATCCCCATGGTGCGATCACCCTGCACATTGGAATGCCCGCGCACCGGGCAAACACCTGCACCTGTTTTGCCGATATTGCCTTTCACCAGCAGCACATTGCAAAGCATTTGGATGGTGGCCACCGCATGCTGATGCTGGGTAATGCCCATGCCCCAAGTAATAATTGTGGCTTTGCTCTGGATATACACATCACCAAGTTGCTTTAATTCGGCCAGCGTTAAGCCGCTATGGCTGACCAGATCTTCCCAAGAAGTAGCGGCAATATCGGCCGCCAGCTCGGCAAAGCCTTCGGTATGCTCAGCTATAAAAGCCTGATCTGCAGCGCCTGCCTCCAGCACCGATTTAAGCAGCACCTTAGCAATCGCCAGATCGCCCCCCAGCTGCGGCTGCACATACAGCGAAGCAATAGGCGAAGCCGAATTACTCAACATTTGCAGCGGATTTTGTGGGTCTTGAAACGAGACTAAACCACGCTCTTTCAGTGGATTAATCACCACAATCTGGCAGCCCCGCTGCGCCGCTTCTTGTAAAGTGCCCAACATGCGTGGGTGATTGGTGCCTGGGTTTTGCCCAAAAATAAAAATCGCCTCGGCATGATCAAAGTCTTCCAGCGTCACCGTGCCCTTGCCCACGCCAATACTGGCGTTCAGCGCAAAGCCGCTGGGCTCGTGGCACATATTTGAGCAATCGGGCATATTATTCGTGCCATAAAGACGCACAAATAACTGATATAAAAATGCCGTTTCATTACCGGTACGCCCCGAGGTATAAAAATGCGCTTCGTCCGGCTTGATCTCTTTCAAATGTCTTGCAATCAGTTGAAACGCATCATCCCAGCTAATCGGCAAATAGTGATCGCTGGCCGCATCAAAGCGCATTGGTGCGGTCAGCCTGCCCTGCTGCTCCAGCGAATAATCATCCCATAGCTGCAAATCGCTAACGCTATGCTCTGCAAAAAAATCAGCCTCAACCCGCTTAGATGTAATCTCATGGCCAATGGCTTTGGCACCGTTCTCACAAAATTGCACACGGGTATTGGGCTTGTCCGGCCAGGCACAGCCAGGGCAATCAAAGCCATCGGGCTGATTGGCGTTGGCTAAGGCAATCACGGATTTACCTACATGACTTGGCTCGATGGTGGCAAGCGTCGCTTTAAGCGCGCCCCAGCCGCCTGCTGGCGATGGTTTTTTCTGTGACATTCTGGCGTTCCTAAGCTCAATTGCATATGGAGAACAAAACACTGCCCCGATGCGGATAGCGTGATTCGCACTGGCCCATCTCTTGTTTAATCTTACGTAAGCAATACATTTCGATACAGCTATATTTCAGCCAATATTCACGTAAGCATTTAAACAGCAGCAAACCGCCTTTTTTTATTGTAAAAAATTGACCTGCCTGAGCTCACAAATCCTCTGCATCCGCTTCATTTAAATATCTGTACCCCGCCCACAAAAATAATTCTTAATCAAGTTATTAATATGAGTTTGCCTGCAAGCTTCTTTCGCTGAATAGGCTATCTGATGGCATTTCAAGTTTTGGCGCTGCAAATCCAGCAAAATCTGGTCTCGACCATGCGATTTTTCTCTTCGACCGTCTAAGTCCGACAGGCTGCTAGGATCGATGCTGTTGCAGAAAGATGAGCAATGAGCAGCTCACTTGGGCCTAAGCGCTGAAAAAGGTGGCAATTAACGCCAAATTGAATTAAATCGTGGCAAACGCTTGTCCAAAATAGGGTAACCGTCGGGTAAATATATTTTTGGTAGCTTAATTTGGATCGATATAAATATACAAAAGTGTTGGAAATAAATCGTTGAATCAATAATTTATTGATTTCAGTTGTGCTTAATGTTAATTTATCTCTTTCTTTTTTAGAAAGATTTTTGTAAGTTTTTGGTGGTATTGTTGTGCTGTTGATGCAGCGATATGGGGCTGTAAAATTCGTCATTTGACGGGTTTTGGGTCATGTGTCCCTGTTTGTGGCGTGCGCTTTGTTCTTGCAAGAGACATCATGCATGATCGGATTTTGTCATGTTTACCTTGGCATCCCCATGAGCAAGACTCACTCTCAAGCCCGCACAACCCCACGTGTTCGTACTGAAATGCATGCTTCCTTGCTCTCTGCTCATGCCTTGATTAACCGATGTAACTCGATAGTCGGGTTTCAGATGATTCTATTTATGTACGTATCTACATCGTGGGAGCAACTGCCGCGAAAGAGCCAGTTGTAAAATCTGTGTGGCTCAAGTTGCGTTTACGAAAAACATGATGTTTTTGTATTTTTTTTAAGTGAATATAATTGCTTTCGAGGCGTCCCAGCAATAAACATCCGGCTTTATCGGAGGCGATTTAACTTTAGCAAAGGAAAAAGTAATGAATATCATTAAACATGTATTTGAGTTTATGCTTATTGAATCCATATATTTACTTGGTTTTTTTAATAAGAAATTAAAAATACATCTAATAAACAAAATGAAAATAAGAAAAATGAGAGCAATATGTACTCATGCTTTTCACAACTCGTTATTTTATAGAGAATCATTCTTTGCTCATGGTATTTTAGAAAAAGATCTTCGAAGTTTGACCTTTGAGCAACTTCCTGTGGTTAAAAAAAGTGATATTGTAGAAAATATTCAGGATGTTTTTACAGACAAGGCACTGAATAAAGATGATGTGTTTGATTATATTTATAATGGCAGTACAGAAAAAGCGTACCAGAATAAATATATTTGCTTTACAACATCAGGCACATTGGGTTTAAAAATGCCTGTTTTACTGGCTATTAATGATTTTAAGAAGTTTGTATTTAATACTTTTTTATATAATTCTAAACCATTTAAAATACTTTTAGGGAAAAAGACAAAAGTAGCAATGCTGGGGGCGGTGGAAGGGCGTAGTGCAGGTATTGCATTTATTAAAAATCTGCCTAAATCAATTTTTGAAACTAAAGAGATTTCTCTTTTATTACCAATAGATAAAATAATTAATGAGTTAAATGAATTTAGTCCTGAACAACTTGTTTCATACCCTGGTGTGTTTTGTTCCTTGATTCCATATAAAGAATCAGGTGCGCTTACTATTTCTCCTAAAAAAATAGTGTTGTCGGGTGAGATATTAACCGAAGAAAATGCTGAAAG
>Ga0247722_10000803_pt1 | contig 18271 bp, 19 predicted proteins | sample MSEWelMarce3H_FC_FD_189094 | JGI IMG/M metagenome (GOLD analysis project Ga0247722, IMG submission 189094) | Subsurface sediment microbial communities from gas well in West Virginia, United States - MSEEL Well Study Marcellus 3H_FC | ecosystem: Environmental > Terrestrial > Deep subsurface >... | reverse complement strand
AAGTATCAATTATTAGTATATTACACAATGAGTGCTTCCAGTAATAAAATCCTATCTGTATATAATTCCCGAAATACGTTGGTGGAAATATTGACAGAAAAAGGATACAAAACCGATGATTACAGTACATTTAGCATTAATGAAGTAGACGCCATGTATAAAAACACACAGCTAGACATGCTGTTGACCCATAGTAAAAATAGTAGAAAAGTGTATATTAAATATTATTTGAAAGCGAAACAGATAAAGAAGCCAGATTTAGATGATATTATCGAAGATCTCTATTTCATCGAAAACGTATTGACCAAGGAGGACTGTCTTATTATTGTAACCGAAGATGAACCGAATGACACAATTGTCGCCAAAATCAATTATTTGTACGAGCATGACGGCATTTTCATTGTAATCCATAACATTAAGCGTTTGCAATATAACATTTTGAAACATACGTTGGTTCCCAAAGCGAACATCTTATCCGCTGCCGAAGTCGAAACATTGAAACAAAGATTTAATTTGATGTCCGTGAAACAACTGCCCGAAGTATCGCGATTTGATCCACAATCATTGGCGATTTGTCTACGTCCGGGGGAAGTATGCAAATATGACAGAAAAAGCGCGACTGCACTGAATACCGAATATTATAGAGTGTGTGTGTAAGTATTTGACAACTCATAAACAATGTAATAACACATAAAAGTTTGCGGATTTTTGTATTTTTTGATAACAACCGATAAAACCATTGTTATCAAACACCCCTGAACACGTTTATCCAATATATAAGCCATATTTTACAACAAAATCGACCATATTCTCTGTACCCATCGAATGGTTACATGCGAAACAAATGGGTCTTAAATTATTAATTTCATGGGTTCCGCCATTTTTCTCACTAATAACATGTCCCACTTCAAAACTAGTGTTCGATATAGTAACCTTTTTACAACATAAGCACTTATGCTTAATAATATCTTCACTTATGTAGTGATTCCATACAATAACCCTTACGTTCTTTGGGATGCTTTGCTTTTTCTTTTTAGTCTCCTTCTTATCTTCTTCCTCCTTTATTTTCGCGGCATCTTCATCCTCTTTTGCTTTTTTGTCTTTGGCTTCTTGCACACGTTTTTCTTCTTGCAATCGTTTTTCTTCTTGTACACGTTTTTCTTCTTGCAATCTGGTTTCTTCTTCCTTTAGTCTCTGTTCGATCTCCAATTTTTGTTTTTCCAATTGTTCGATTATACTTAACGGAGCGGGTTCAGACTTTCCAGCTGCATCAGCTTCAACTTCTGGTGCAATATCTACTGTAAACTTTAGTGTTGCAGAACAATGCAATAATATATGATATATTAATAGATCCTTTTTTGACCCTGCAATCCCTTTGATACCATACTGTTTGCAAATATTTTTCAATTCGTTTAACTTTTTATCCTTCAAACATGGCAATAGTTTCAAAAACATGGTTTCAAATAATTGAATAATTTCTGGTTTTTTTAACTTTGAAAGGACGAGTATGCCCAGATCTTTTGCTTTTTCTTTCAAACTATCCGCATTTAATTTATTCAATTCGGCATTCAATTTCAGTATGATTTCATCTATTTTATCTTCAATCACAAACGATGTAGCTGTATTCGCATCATTCACGTCGGTTAAATCCGACAATACAGTTTGATTGTCAGAATATATCGGGAGATTAGAGGTTTCCATTATTATATACTCCTTTGTATATTTAATTGGCATAATTCTAAGTTGTTTCTCGAATACACATCTTCATGATGGGAGTCAACCCATGTCCCATTTTAATTATTCAATGATTTAAGGATGTAATTTTTCAAGGATTTAAATCTGCATAAATATATAATGGGGACGGTTGAATATAGTGAATATCCTTTTTCTTATGAATCAACTAGTAGCGGCGCCAGTAGAAATGATAAACCAGATAAAATATCGACACCCATTATCGAGGGCATTGCCAACTTTTGTGCACTAAACGCTTCGTATGCAAATCAATATAAACAAGGCTGGGATAATTTAAATGCGGCGAATAATGCAAATAATAAGCAGGATTCAACACGAAAAAGTTCAACGGAAACGAATAACCTGACCCGAACTGTCATTGGTCGTACGGCATCCGATAATACTGGAGCGGTTTTAGATAAAGCAGGTCTATCCCCCGTACCACTAGGAAGAGTACACATTTTCACGAGTGATTTCAAAACATATCTTGGTAGCAAGATGGTAAACGGTGCGGGTATATTTAGCGGGTTATCAGCGGATTTAAGTACCGATCCGTCGAAGTTTGGGTTTGCATATGAAGATGTAGATGGCAAATTATTAAAAGTCGATATTTTAAGAGTAACTGGCGGCTCTGCTGTCGAAACAATGTTGAGTGCACCAACTGCAGACCCAGTAGTAACACTTCAACTAACCGATACGATCATACCTAGTACGGCAATTACATCGGTGCAATCATCGCGCCCGACTCGTGCGCCAAACGGAAAATTAATAAACACCGAACAAAAAAATTCCGGCGCAGAAGTAAGATATAATAGCACGAAAACAGTATACACAGACGTTATTGCAAATACGTTGAATTTAAGTGTTGGTATATTGGCTGCGATCGTTTTTATTGCGAAAGCATAATATAATTTTTTATTAGACGTTGGACCGGACCAACACTAAGATTTAGCCGATTTTACGTGTATTTTTTAACCAGAAAAGATAAAAAGATGAAAAGAATAATATTTTTTCATCTTTCGCAAGGATTTAAATCTTCATAAATGTATAATTACACATGGCGCCGACCGACATTGATGCAAAAAAACAAGCAGTGAAACACGATGCAAATTTGAATCATCTGGAGAACACCCGATATTTTTATCAACGCGCGCTGTTAGATGCAGTAAATCTTAGCGCTGGTATATTCATCGCCGCAATTATGATTTTTAAGCTAAAAAATTCAAATATATGAACAGTATATAATGGCAAATTTAGTGGGTGATAATTTAAACAAATACAAACAAAACGAAGAAGCACATCCGGCAGATATTCAGCAAAGTGCATATATACAGGACCAAACCAATGATATATATGTAGTCAATCTAATTTTGATTTTCCTTTATTATGGGTTTTTGATATATTACGCATACTATGCATATGGATCGTTTAGGTATAGTACATTGTATTATAGAAAATTATTCATGTTGATGTTATTATTTGCATATCCATTTATAGTTTATCCAATACAATATAATGTGTATAATTTTGGTCAGTATATCACAAATTTAGTGTATAACAATGTATATGATACAAAATCGTGGTAAAAAATATACACATATTATAATATATTATATTACCGAACTGATTATGCAACAGTGCAATATATGTTCTTCCAATCCTAATAATAAAACATATAATTATCACATGTTTGAACCAGACGAATATGTGAAACCCACACGTCCGTCTAAGGGAATTATAATTGAAGGTCTGGATACGGTAACCCAAACTAGTGTGGTAACTGACTCAACCACTGAATTTAATGGTTCCTATGCAAAGTATTTAGAATGCAGTGTACCAAATGCAGCCTATTGTATATCATTGAACGATCAATATAAGGCACAATCGCAAAAAGTGATTGATTTAGAACCCGCATATAATGAAGCATCAAAAACATATAATACATGTAATAATCATAAAAATAAATGTGCGGGAATCAACAGTGCAATTGAGAATATTCAAAAAAATATAAACGAATATGATACGAAAATCGAGGACAAAAGAAAAGTACTAAATACATGCGATTTTCTCAAAGAAGAATGCGACAAAAAGAAGCAGGCGATCCAAGATAAAATAACGCAAATCGAAAATTTAACGATTCAAATCAATACGAACAAACAAATATACACCGAAAACAAATGTAGTACATAATTTAGTCATTTACTCATATTTTACACCTTTGGACATTTAAGTTCGCACAAAATACGAAAATAAAAAATCAAAGGTATAAAATCAATAGTTGTGCTTACCGCTTTCCTTCGGCTTTAACAACGATTGTCTTACTTTTTCTTGTTTCTTTGCCTTCGGCAAAACAAGTGAAAGACGATGCTCTACTAAACTCTTCTGGTCTCGTTTGATTATTTATCCAACAAGTAGTTAAGTTCATTATATTTACTGCGGAATTCGCATCTCGCGTTCTAAATACGTTTTGTTTGTTTTGGCAACTCACGCAGTTAGAACACACGAAAAGACGATATACTTCCTTATTCTTTTTATCTCGGTAATGTTTCATTTCATTATAACAATCACAACATTTCTTACTTGTGTTGAATTCATTGATTGTAATAGTATCATATCTTTTGTGGATTTGTTTCCTCAATCCCTTATTCATAGTAGGCATAAAATGTTTCATTTGTGTATCCCTACTCCAATTTCCATAACCAATTAGGATATTTGAACCAAATGTTTCTTGGATTTTATTAATGAAATTATCAATGCTTTTCTTACCATAACTATATTGTCTAAATTTCATTTTCCTCCATACATCACGTCTGTAAAATTCGGTTGTTTCTTTATTTAGTTTATCTTTTTCAACTAAATATGTTTTGAACTTTTCATAATCAACTGATTTGCTATTTTGAACTGATAAATGAGTTTCTTTTTCTATAATTTTATTTCGTTTCTTTTCTTGTAATAATATTCGTTGGTTTCTTTTTCCATAACTTTCTATTTTTCGCTGTGATGCTGTGTATTGTAATTTATTACCATTCTTATCCATCATATACACTAACGAATGCTTGCCTGGGTCGCAACCAACAATATTCCTATCCTTCAATGTATCTAATTGTTCTTTGGATAAATCTTCAATGCCATAAAAGTCTTGTTCTGGAATGCTTGGAACACGGCTACCCCATTTCTTATCTTTCAAATCTTTTCTAATAAATAACAAGCAACACGATACTCCGTCAGTTTGTATTTGATGATGAAACTGATAATGTAGATTTCTAAATATTTTATGGTTCAAATTCAAAAAGGCATTCCAAATATCATGTTGGTTTTCTTTGAGGTTTTTATGTAATTCACCCTTTTTGATTCCATCTGTTTTATTTGCTGGACAGAATAAACTAACCAAACTTGCTGTATCTAAAATAATATGCTTTGGAACAATATTGGTGCGTAGCGGTAAGGGTTGGAATAATTTACTTTCTTGTTTTTCTAACACTTCGTTCATATACAACATTCCTTTCAAATATTCAAATGGTCTAACTTTCACATCATAATAAACAGACTTGATAATATTGGATGGTAAAATGTTGGATAAATGAGTGGTTTTCCATTCATTGAATATTTCATCCGTTTCATTATTCAAAGTCATTAGTTGATGTTTCAACTTGAATAAAATGGATTTATCTTCGGTTATATTTGTGGTTGTTTTGTTAATAAATCTCAAAAAGTGTTGTATGAAATGCTCTTGTGCGTTGTTGGATAATGAAGTATGAATTTGTGTTGCTAAATAAGGTAATAAAAAAGTGGTATTTTTCAAATTGGTTTTCTTGTGATTTACAGATGGTTGATATTCTTCCAAATAAAACCTTTCCAACTTATCAAGTAGTTCAGTATTTTTACTTTTCACACCTTGATTGCTTCGTGTTCCTAATGATTTGATACAATACAAAATAAATGTATTATCAATTTCGGGCAAAGCAATTTTATTGGAATAGCAATTCAAAACATACAAGCGAATAAACTGGTAGGAATGTATCATTAAATCATTCATTTCAAAAACCAAATTATTTACTACGGGTTGAACTAAATCGCGATTGAGTAAAACAGATTTGAGTGGTATTTTGAGAGTTTTGTATGCGGATTTATCATTATTCCTAAACTCTTTGAAGTCGTCTTTCAACTTCTTCTTTTTCATTGTTCTATATTCTATACACAGATTATAATTTTATATAGTTATTTCTTAATTATATAAATTCCTAAATGTTTTCAATTTCAGTTTTTTCTTCAAGTTTCTTTAACTTCTCCTTTTTATTCAAATATGCACGTCGGGCGTATTCCTTCTTTTTTTCAATAGATAGATTAGCAGAATAATTAGTTTTTTCTTTATATTCTTTAACCCGTTGCTTATGTTCTTCTTTATTATTTTCATAATATTTTTTATTTTTCATTGTATAAATATTAAGATGTTCTTTGACTTGAATTAATTCATCTTTTGTTTTTTGTAATTCTTCTTCTAATAATTTATTTTTGATTATAATTTCGTCAACATTCATAGTTTAGTATATTATTATGATAAATATTTTTATGTAATTTGTCATAATATTTAATTCATATTTTGTGCGAACTTAAATCTTCACTGGTATATATAGAATAAACCATAAAAATGCAACGGTTTGATACATCCATGACTGATACGCAGTTTAAAACATATTATCGCAACAAAAACGAGGAATTATTGAAGAATGAATCTAGTTATGCTGATGATTTAACAACAATATCGAATCAAATAGAAACAGTAGACTCGAATATAAACCGTATAAGTCCAAATATGTGGCAGTGGCGGAATTATATTGATGCACTTCGACGAAGTAAATCTAAATTAGAAATTTCGCGTAACCAATATCAACGTTTTTCTTGGCTAAGAGGCTATAATAACGCAATAAACAACCTGAATACGCAATTAAGAGACATTAATAATAAAATACCGCCTGCGCAACAGAATCTAGATAAAGTGACCGCGAATGTGAATATTTATACGTCTACAAAGCAACAACTGTTATCGAATAAATCAACGATTATTAATAATAAAAATAAAAATGATAGTGACCGGATTATTTTGATTAAACAACAATTCTATTATGGTAATCGTGAAGAAGGATGTAAAGACCTTAGTGCTGTGATTGCGAAGCAAGAGGCGTTGTTGAAAAAATACAATACAGAGTTATCCAGTTTAAATGAACAATATACGGAATGTAAAACTAATTATGACAATACATGTTCAGAGGAAGCGCGCAATGAACTCACGACGCTTATTACCAAACGCGATGAACAATCAAAACAACTAGACCAAAAATATGCGGAATATGATAATGAATGCAAAGACAAGATACAAGACTGTGAACCGTTGCTATCCGCGTTTCAACAAAAAACGGCAGAATATGATGATGAAACCAAAAAAAGGAATAAGTTAGATGATGAATATAAAACCTGTATGGACCCGAAGAAAAATAAGTGTAAAGATGGTTACAATGATACCATTTTTAATAAGTCTGCGACAGAAACGAGTGTTGATATGCTTAAGCCATCGACGGCGAAATCGAGCGAAGGGTTTACCCAATATAGCAGCACCGATAATGCAGATGCAACTCATGCGAAACTCGTCGCAAACTACAAATCGGTACAAAATGATTATACCAAACTTAAAAATAACGTAGAGGATTTGAATAGCGCAAATAACAACGCCGTCAGTAAAACTTCCAGATATGCAGCCAAAAAGCAATTATATGATAATGCCATATACACCAATATATTATTGACCGCTCTAGCCACGTCTATCGTATATTACATATTCACTGACCTTTAGTAACAATATTATATCCCAATATGCTATAATATTATTTAGTAATGCCATCATATATTCCTTATACACGCGACACTCCACTTACATTGAATGCTCTAACATTAACCGAAGGTTTTGATGTGAATGATGCGGTTTCACAAGTAGCCACGATTAAAACGAACATTGGTTCATTCGAAACTGGAAGAAATCAGGCAATTCTCAATTCATACGATATTTCTACTACATTAGACAAAAACGGAAAATTACAGAACAATCCAAAATATAAAAAATATATTCCAACCAATGGCAAGACACGACCCAGTGCAGCCGATGAAATTATTCGCGACACCACACTATTAAATGATGCAAACAACCAAGTCTATATTCTGGGTTCAATCGCAGTCGCATCTTTAGTCGTATTATCATTTTATATGTAGAAAAATGTAGTAGTAATGTATAATGTCCACGACCGCCCCAGACCAAACTAGCATCCAGTCTATATTAACAACTATACAAACTATCTTATCGTCATTGGGTACAAATACAACAAACATTGACACAACTGCTGTATCCAATGGATTAAATTCAATCCAAACAATCACTGCAAATGCCGATGAAAAAAACAAACAACTGCTATTAAAGCAAAATGAAGTGAAAGCCCTAGTAGACGAAGAGAACCAACGTATACAGACGAACATTCAACGTGTAGAAGACAATCTAATTACGAAAAAGCGCATGGTGGAATTCAATGAGAACATACGTTTACGTACCGAGCAATACAACCAAATTCTGCTTACATTTGTGTTGGCCATGGGTTTGATATTAGTGATTGTCATCGGTGGGCGATTAATACCATTTGTACCGGAGTTTGTATTACAGGGACTTATCGTAATAATCGGGTTGGCTACGGTGATCCAAATGTTTATAATGTATTCAAATATGCAAGCCAGGTCTCACCTGAATTATAACGAATTACATTTAGACAAACCGACTGTTGATACCCCGGAAGAAATTCAACAAAATAAGGCGGATGCGGCTGCGGCCGGAGATTTATTGGGTAGCATTGATATTGGCGGATGTGCCGGACCAGCGTGCTGCGATTCTTCTAACAATGTTGTTTGGAATGAAAGCTCGCGCAAATGTGTGCAAGGAGTTGAGAACATGGATGATTTTTTGGCGGAACGTTTGAAATATAACAAAAACATCGCATTGTCAAATTCGCCGAGCGAAATAAATATGTATAGTATAATATAGAATGCCCCGTAGCTCAGAAGATATTTTGACGGACCGGGAATTATTATTCCAACAAAAATATCTTAATCAGGTTCAAACGATAGAGACACTAACATTATTAAATTCAATCCTAACGTATGCGTATTTTATTTTTATCATATGGGTATTATACATTCTGTTTACTAAATACGATTTAAACATATATGTAAAAGCTGGTCTTGGTTTACTCGCAATTGCCTACCCGTTTATAATCCATTTTGTAGAAATCGCGGTTTATAACACGAGTGTGTATATTGGCGCATTCATTACGGGTGATGCGGTCGACCGGGATATTGCCGCCGAAGAGAAGATGAAAGCGCGTTTGGACAAAGAATATTTGGAACGGGTCGAATGGGCCAGATTGAATGGATCAGAATGAAAGGAATGAAAAGAATGAAAGGAATGAATGAGCCGGAATATAATTTTTACCGATTTTCGACAAAAAAAGGAGGGTTGTTATGTTTACGTAAATGCATTGTATCCAATTGCATTGTATATATCGGCCTACCATTGCGATAAAAAATGTCCAGTTGTTTTTGGCGCCATTTTTCTTGATTTTCTAATTGTTTTTTATGCTCTTCATTTGCAACAAAGTGCTTAAATTTCCACATGATGATACAATATATATTATTGTATCATTTTTCTTTTGTATGGTTGTATTGTATTTATTATAAATTCTCTACATCAATACCATCATCCGTATCTTCTGCCTCGTCACTCGCATTATCTGCCGTAGCCGGTGGCAATTCATCGCGTTCATACTTAACACGAACACCCGACCAGGTTTGTTGACGCTTACGGCCAAATTCCTTGTCCATATATTCGTGTAATTCCTTTGGACTTGGCCCACGACCTCCATAATTCGACATATACCATATCGAGAATTCGTTGTTCAACTCCATTTGCTTGATTCGCCCATTCGGTTCTCTCGTAATACGATCGCGAATAAACTCGGATATGTAATCCTGACTCTGGCGATACTCATTGCTCTTTGACATCACAATATCGCAATCGTTTACCACACCGCCAGTTTTGAATGCAATCTCGACCAACATCGCGGCAAATACTTCCTTCCATTCATCAAACTTTTCCTCAATGTTTTTGTCCAACATAAACTGATGTGGCTTATCTGGGTCGTCATCGACCGGCGTTTCTGTGAATAATGACTTGAATGGAACAACACGAATACGTCTCCATGTACCGTGATCATTTGCTTTCACACCCATCAATGCGTTACACGCAACCGCCAACTTAAATTGCGGAATAAATGAAATGGTTTTGGGCATATACGGGGCTCTACCCTGAATCGGGTCCTTACCACTCGTCAACTGCTTCATCATACCTTCATTAATCACATCGCCTTTACTCGGCTCTTGCATTACCGCATACCGTATGCCTTTCAATTGCACAATTTCCGGAGCAAGACCACCCACTTTGCCGCGTTTTTCCGTGACCAATGTGGTGGGAACATCGCCCTTATATTGGCCCAATACCTTTTCCATCAAATTCATCAACACGGATTTTCCGTTCGATCCAACACCAATATACATGTTAAATGTTTGATTTGCCGATGTGCCGATTAGAGTCGACGACAAATGTTCCCACATATATTTACACAATGCCTTATCCGGAAATAACTTATTCATGAAATCGTTAATTTCATCCATTAGTTTCTTATGTTTTGACGGATTCAATGGAACATAATCGATATTGGTACACAATGAAATGATATCTTCTGGTTGTCCTTTACGGAAACATTTTTCCTTGAAATCGATGACACCATTGTTAAAGCATAATAAATAAGGGTTTGTGTCCATTTTCTCTAAAAATGACCCATCATAAAACAATTCTTTCGCTTCTGTCATGATGTTTTTCTTGTCATTCGTATTTGCCAAACGATTGCTGATCGCCAATATTTTAAGTGATCGATTTTTCTCAAAATCCGCATCTTTCTCCAGATCAATCGCCTTCTCCACTGGTATAGCGGCTACATCGGCCATGCTGGTTGATCCTTTTTGATTATACAACGTACGCAACGATTTCGATATCGCAAGTCGCAGTGAAGTACCGGAATCGATTTCTTCCCATCGATTGTTTTTATACCGAAACCACATGTTTTTCGTAACACTCACACATACATATTCGTGCTTATACATTTGGTATAATACGTTTGCCAAATCGAAATCCGGTACTCGCTCTTTGGCGTTGAATCCGGTGATGGTGTGTTCAATATAATAATCGAGCGTGCCGTGTAAAACCTTTTCATAGGCTTCGGGCGCATCCATTTTTGCCCAATGAATCAACGACAATTTGGTCAATCCGCCATGCAATCGCAAATCGAACTTTCTCCATGTATCGCACAAATCCGGAATACTACTGTATGAAAACGTACTGGATTTTGCACTAAACGCAATCCAAACAATCAACAATTTGGTGCTGGTATTCCGTAACACCCACCCGACGCGCTTCCATCTGTCATAAGATCCCTGTCCGTAATACTTCTCGGGCAATATCATCGTGTAATCATACACCGTCTTCAAATGATAATCATTGACAGAGCCCTCGGTTACTTCAATGAAATTGTTTACCATGACCTCTAATTCGTCTTTATTGCGAATACACGCAATCGTACTAATATCGTCCAATATATCCGCACGATGTTGGATTTCTGCCGCAGCAGCAACCGTGTTAGATGCAGGTGGACGGTTTACATTACGTGTGGACGCATCTGTAAATTGTTTATACTCACTTACAAAATCGTTTCTCATAAACAGCACCGCGTTGGATTTGTAACGAACGGATAACTTATGGATTTCCGTTTCCATATTTATTTTCGACACCGGGAAATCGCGATTAATAATCTCGTTATCTGCCGGGTCAACCGTGATATTGCAAACACGCGTCAATCTGTAACGTTCATTTCCGGGCTTTCGTGAACCATAAAGTTGCCAATTTGTGGTACCTTTACTGATTCCTTCGTCGAATACGTCTTGCCAATTATTAATCAATGGCAATTCCGACCACGACTCCTTTACTTTTGGCATAACTCGCTTACGCAGAATCTGCTGGACCGCATGATCCGCCTGTATACTAAACAACATATGAATACCATCCTTCGTGCAGTTTTTTTCCTGCACACGATTCACAGTTGGCTTTTCAAATATATACACGGTGAATGCAGTGCTTTCATCCATCTGGTATATCTGTTTCAGTTCTTCTAAATAAATATCAACAAGGTCGTCGACGTGCTCCTTTGTATATTGTCGCTCGTCTGTGTCATATGTGTGACGCAAATCCAAGTCAACTAATATGGGCCCGTCAGTATCTCGTTGTTTTTCCGTCAAGTATTCCTTTTTATTTTGGGCGAGTACATCTCGATAGTACAAATCCAAAAAGGTTGGATACTCTGCATCCGTGATATTATATGATCCGCCGGATATTCCAGCATTACTGTCTCCAATGCGCGTATTTGTAATACTTACAGTTGCATTGGAATCTGTTTTCTTTTTAGCGAGATGTCTTGACAAGAAATCAAAAACATCTCGATAATCAGTAATGTGCGGTATTATTTTGGAACTAGATAATGGCTCAGTGTTACTTGACTCCATCATTTGATAGGTTATATTAATACCATATTTTTATTTTCCTTTCTATAAATCAATTTTTTGGGCGTAAGTGACGGATGCAATGTTAAACAATACGTGTATTTTACGCAATGTGTAACGTTGTATTATCGAAAAATTGATATTCGTTTAGCATCGTTATGCAAAATAATCTTCCTATTATATATAGAGTTAAAAATGAAGTTTTGCGAACAATGCGATAACATGTATTATATTAGTGTAAATGTGGACGACCCGAATAAGCTCGAGCATTATTGTCGCAATTGCAAACATGTGGATGCGACCATTGCGCAAGATGGTGGCTGTATTTTGGACGTCCAGTCGAATAATACCGAACAACATTTATCGCGAATTGTAAACAAATACACGAAGCATGATCCCACATTGCCTCGCAGTTTCACTATGAAATGCGCCAGTGATAAATGCAAGTCGAATATGACCGAGCCGTATGTGAACCCCGAAATTGTGTATATTCGGTACGATGACGCAAACATGAAATATTTATATATTTGCACGGTTTGCGATACCACGTGGAAAACGAACCAACATAAATAAGGCGATGATATATGAAAAATTGATTTAATTATTTAGAAAATAAGATATGTATATATTATAACCTTATCGAAAATGGACCCGACCAATAATACTCAACCAATTGTTGCGAATTCGATGGATAGCGATGATGATAATTTTGTTCCTCCGCCTCCAGTCGATGCCGATGAAGATACGGAAGATGAGCTCGAAAATGATAGCGACGATGACGATGTTCGACCTCCGCCTCCACCCGGCGCAGCCGATAGTGACGATGACGATGCAGTAGACACTGAAGACGATGATGCAGACGATACTGAAGATGAAGATGCTGTGGCCGATAGTGACGATGAAGACGCTGGTTTTGCAGGTAAAGTTGCCCCTCAATCAACCGCGGCTCTACAAAATAAACAACCAAATATAGCAGATTATGATAGCGAGCCTGACGAAGATACCGACGACGACGAAAACTATTTACAAAAATTCGATGAATCGTTGCATACACAAATCATTGCTGATTACCATCCAGAAATGAAATCGCACAATTATGACGAGATTTTGAATATGTCAAAAGTGACGCGCAATGAATCCGGGGCAATTATTGACCCGCTACATAAGTCAGTGCCGTTTATCACTAGATATGAAAAAGCGAAACTGATTGGTGAGCGTGCGGCGCAACTAGGTGCCGGCGCAATACCACTCGTCGAAGTGGAAGAAAACATCATCGATGACTATGTAATTGCATCCAAAGAATTTAACGAGAAAAAAATACCCTTTATTATCAAACGACCCATGCCAAATGGAGGATGCGAATATTGGCGCATGGAAGATTTGGAGATACTTATGTAAGCAATTGAAGAATTAGTTATTTGTTTGTATATATTTTTTATCACATGGTTTCGATTGCAATTATTACGACTTCCAGTTTTTACCACAATCCAAACAGGTTACAAATATAGTTGCCGGTTCATCTGCACTACGCGTTTGCAATTCATAGTATGTGCATCGTTTCGATTTGCATTTGCGGCATGTAAACATATCGGTTGATGCCTGGATATTTGTAGTATATTTGTTTGCATCTCGCTTTATTTTTTGTTCAATCAACACCTTCCATCGCATTTGATTCATTTCCTGATGTGTCATAAATGCCAGCGTTTGCGGGGTTATTTCGCCCGTTTTGAGTTGTTCCAACAATTCGACGTTCTTCAAATTGATATAAATGCTTCGCAGCCGGTCCAAATATAATTGTACAAAATGCGGGTTGTCCCACTTCTTGATTATTTTTTTACTGGTTCCTTCTTTAATGGCGTAGTTAAATACGCCTTTTTCCAGATTGGTGCTTAGTGTTTCATCTTCAATAACGAGCGCTAACTTTGCGCAAATATTGTTACGAAACTGCGTGGGATTTTCTACAGTGTGCATATTGTTTGTGTAACGCGAATTACCTTTATTTTGATTCATATAAATTAGTGTTTATATGAATCAATTTTACAACGGCCAGCATTCGGGCCGTGTATTATGCGTCTTCGCCCGTTTTCGGTGGAAACAATGACTTCATTATTTCCGCTTTGAGTGGGTCGGTTATTTTATGCGCGTCCAGGCGTTTCTCTACAAACTTCACCTGGTAAGCTGATAATGCGGCGTTTAGTAGTCCCGGTTGTCTCGACCGCACTAATCCTAATGTAAGCGCCAATAATGCTTTCGAAAATTTTTCCCGATAAAACCGGCATGTATCCAGGTTAACCGTTTCATATCCTTCATCTAGTATTTTTTTGCCAGCTTCTAATAACAATTTAAATCCGGTATATTTTGCGTATAAATAGATCTTTTCATCAATCAATGACCCTATATTTGGGCAAATAAACAACACGTCGGTTTGTAGTTCATCTATGTGAAAGGGGTATTTGTGTGTTTTTTCGAAATAGGAAGACACTTCTGCCGGGGTTTCTTTGAAATCAATGTCGGCCAATGCTTTACATATACGTGTTGCTATTTTATTGTAACTGATTTTCACTATATTTGGATTCGATTTGGCGTTTGAATCACATATTGTATTATCCTGAACGTCCGGCAATGCTACCGCGATAGTGAGTGAAACCGGTTTTGTTTCGTCTTTTAACAGTTCGGTCGGTAATTCAATATACGTTAAGAACCATTTAATGAGATAACCGATGTGTGATGCCAGATTTTTAGCTACATCTCTGTTGTATGCGGTCCCGTGCGCAGGTCTTACTAATATATCAATATCTTCGCTTATATATTGCGGATTGCCCGAGATTTGTCCCAACTCCAATTGTATCGCCTTTCCACCTTTGAAAATGAATTCATAATCTTGCCCGGCCATTCGATCCGATAATATGCCGAAAATAATTAAACATGTACATAATGTCATATTGAATCGTGTAAAATCGATGGGTTTATCCGCGTACATGGTATTTCCGTGCCAATAAGGGGCATTTTTGGTTGGGACATAATATGTCGGTATCATCGTTTGAACCATTTCGCAAACAGACCATATATTTTGTATTTCGTTCTTTGCCATGGGTATCACATTATCTTGGGCGAGTGCGTCTTTTATTTTGTCTCTCAAACTAGTCAGTTCGGTGGGCGTCTTATTGAAAATGGGTGCCCAAAATGCAGGAATTGCGTTTAATGGATAGCCGGTTTGACCTGGCAATTCAAACGGCAACGATAGTTTTACCTTAGCTGGCATAGAGGTCTTTTGTATAGACGCAGCGATTGCCGATGGTTGAGCAACAGATAAGTTTTGCAATTCTACCGTTTTTTGTCGTCGTTCCGTCTTTTGTTTACACCGATGAACATTTGAAACGGAACAATCCTCCGTAGGAGGATTGCCTTTCCATTGATTTATCGGTAACGGTTGCCCTTGAACATCTTGTGGAACGCCTAATGGCGTTCCATTATAAATGTTCAATGGTGTAATTGGTTTAATCGGTTCATCTATTTGTGGTTGATTTGTTAAACTGTTTACGTGTACAAATTCGGTGGCCGGCTCAACAATTGTCTCGACGACTTGTTGTGGTATTTCGGGCTTTGGTGTGCGTGCCGCCTCATCCGCAATCAATTGCTGCAATCGTGTTCGCGCAGCTTCATTCAAAGTATTTGTATCCGCCCCTCTTTGGATCAATTCGTTTATAATATACACATTTCCCACATCGATTGCCGCCGAAAGCGCGGTAATATTCCCTTTAATACTCGCCAAATTTATATTTCCAGAATTTCGGTTAAATTCTATGATTAACCGGCGGACATCTTGCACGTTGTTTAAATGACGTATTATTACACACAAAAATGGTACAAACCCGATTAATGGGGTGACACTTTGTTTGTATATTTTTTTGTTAATTGGCATATAATCAGCAGTAATCGGTATCAATGTATTAATGCCGGATTTGAGTCGCTTCATAGAGCGCATTAATTCTTTTATATTTTCTTCGTATTTTGATGTGTCCGGATCGGTTTGTGTTCTATAAATAACATGAAACGTATTGTTGAACATACTTCTAAAATCATCTCGGTGCTTTACATTTAGTATTTGTTGCGCAATGGGTTCACCTCCGCCAATATACATTTTATTTTTCCGTGTCACCGCATTTTTGATGTTGGTCACGTTTGTTCCTTTCGCCTTATGTTTCAGTTTTGATTTTGTTACACGATTTTTTGGCATAATAGTTATATTATGTCAAGATATAAGTATGTCATTGTTAGTAATCAATAATTACACGCTTGATTCTTCAACTAAGTTACCAGTTACATATTTGAATAGATAACCCCGTAGGGGTGTGGATTCAAATCTTCACCAGTATAAGTTCACATCAAAATTATTTAACGACGACGAATCGTTTTTCTAGCCTTTATAGACTTTCTCTTTTTAGATTTATTACTTTTTCTATTACGACGTGATTTTGACTTACCGCCTCTGCCCATAGAAGGACCAGTGTATGGCACAGGCTTGGCCATTTTTCCCACATTGGATGCAGCCCCACCTGGGGGATACATAACCGGTTGACCGGATGAATTAGCGAACACATTTGTTGGGTATCCGTTTAGTTGTTGTGATGGATTCATAACTATAACATATAAATATATTATTTGCCTAAACGATTTCATCTTTCAATCGCCTTGAAAAATCATACGCAAATACATATGATTTCTACCTTATATTGTTTAAATTTTTACGCCCAATTCTATTGCATTTCTGTTTAAATGTACTCTTCTTCACTCAACTCGCCAGTACATTCTAGAAAATTTTGTGGCTGTTCAGCGGCTACGAAAACCGTTTGTAGCTTTTGAGTTTTCTTTGATGGCTTCGCTTGCTTCACCGGCTTTGCTTTGACCGCCTTCTTCGCCGGCTTACGCTTTGATTTTGGCTTGACTTCTTCCTCTTCCTCTTCCTCTTCCTCATCTTCTTCTTCCTCTTCTTCTTCTTCCTCTTCCTCTTCTTCGTCATCATCTACTACAAAATCGTCTTTCACGTAGCCCGACTTGGTACGAGGGAGATCATCGTCTTCGTCTTCCTCATCATCGTCGTCATCATCGTCACCGATATCATCAAACCCGCCATGCAAGTAGTCGTAAATCGAATTCCATTCTACCTCACTTAAATTCACATACGCATCATCTGCGCCTTTAGCGAGCAAAATGCAGCTGCCAAAGAACAGAACAGTGTCGACGGGCGGCGGGAATTCATATTTGTTCTCGCTGTTTGCGCGCCCATCGGCCTTACCATATAAGCAAACGTGATATGACTTTCCATTCAACTCAGGCACGACCCATTCAGTATACATTTTAAATCCGGCCGACGACTTTAGCCCCGCCTTTTTATACAATTCGGCCTCGTCGAACTTTTTAATGGTTTGCTCGGTAACCGAGCCGGTTTTGTCAATAATTAGAACAGTGAGTGACATTCTTACCCTATATACACATTATGTTTTATATTGGTTCGCTTTATTATTTTTATGTTTTTATGTTTTCGACATTCACGTTAAAATCGACATATAGGATTCTGTGAATGATATATACAGGCTCATGCTCGATACAATATTCCATGTTATACTTAATATATTCATATCCTTATTCATAATTTATTGTTGTCATAGTGGATGGGAATATTTGAAAAATACATATACGCATAAAAAGACGAAAGATTTAGTAAATACACAGATTACCAAGTACCAACAAATGATGGAAGAAATGCAACAGTCTATTCAGTCTTCGTCGTCCATTAGCAAAAACGACATACAACATATGGACGATGATTTGACAAAAT
>Ga0247722_10000802_pt1 | contig 18272 bp, 10 predicted proteins | sample MSEWelMarce3H_FC_FD_189094 | JGI IMG/M metagenome (GOLD analysis project Ga0247722, IMG submission 189094) | Subsurface sediment microbial communities from gas well in West Virginia, United States - MSEEL Well Study Marcellus 3H_FC | ecosystem: Environmental > Terrestrial > Deep subsurface >... | reverse complement strand
TTTACTATTAATTTGTTTAATATCTCTATCTAAGCGTATTGAGTCACTTTTGCATCTATAGTATATTATAAAGCAATTCGCATGCTATACGTTGGTTTAGTTCGTGGTTCACATATTGGATTGGGTATATATCCGACTGAAACGTGGAATAGGTCCTATCAGCGAGCGTTTGAACAAAGGATTTGGTGTTCTGTATAAGGAGAATGTGCTTATCTATCTTGTTGTATTTGCGGACTTATTGCATTTAGTTACCGATGTGTTTGATGCGTTGAATGCCCGGTTCGCTGAAGAAGGCCTTTGAGTTCGGGTTATTCCAAAAGTCGTATTCATACTACCGAGCCTCTTCAAATCCAAAAAGCACTTCAACCGGATTCTATATATAATAGCCATTAGGTAGTAATACGAATTAATGCTATTGAATCGGTATCACGTGTATGTTTATATTGCTTAAATCATTAGTTTTGTATGTATGATACTGCGAGTTCTGGCTATATATATTGAACAGTGCCAAGTCCGTGCAGTCGCTTTCTATCGCCATCAAAGACTTTTTAAGCAACATGTCTTAGTCCTATATACTCGTTACAAGAGCTTGGATTCCGCCTAGAGCATACATAAAGGGAATGACGGTCTTTTCCTCTGATATTGTGTCATCTACGGTACTTATTATAAGATTTTTCTATATATTGCTCTATTATTACGATTAGATGTATTCAGCAACAGTCGCGAGTCTAGTATTATCTATTAGTAGCACGTCCGGTTTAGACGATTATTGCGGTATCTATTCTTTTAAAGCGGTGTATATATACGACATCAGCTTAATAACGAGTCCAAACATGCCATAATCAATATAAGAGCAGACTGCGTAGAAAGCAATTAATTTCATTTCTAATTCCGACTTTGGTATTCGGTTTCTAAGTAGTATGTATGCTTTGGATATCTGATTACTTGATTTAATTATATATATGCGGTGTTAGAAGTCTTCGGATTTCTTTTTGCTTACCATGAATATAAAGATTCCGAGCTGCGATACGATGTTATATTGTTGAAGTAAGTCCGTTTCTTGAGGGCTATTAATCGTTAGCTATTCAAACATTTATAAAGACGAGAAGATAAAAAATACATAGACTCGAATCAAGCGCGTCTGACCATAATTCCATCGATAGCAATATTTTGAGAAGTCGAAACCGTTTATTCTTGCAAAAGTATACCGAAACTGACTTTGTCGTATTCATAAGTAATAGCGGGGTATACCTCGTTGTCATCTCCACCCACCGAAGGAGTTCTTATACTGCGGTAAGTTAGTATGATATAATAGTCGCTACCGCTAAATACATTCGCTGAATTGACGCTGCACTTATACCCACCCGATTGTGCTGAAAACGCAGTATAGGTAACTCCTGTTATGACGTTATTAGTAGATGCAAAGGACTCGACAGTGCTCGGTACATCGCCAATGCTTATACTGAATGAGTAGTATGGGTACTCCGTATATACAGGTGTTATCGTGTTTATAGCCTCTGTTATCACGATTAATCCATTAACAATCAAGCTTTGAGTACTAACATCGGATATATCTCTAACATGCATGAAGAATTTAGGAGTCGCTGAGTTATCTATTCCAAATGTCTGAATGACATAATTTTCAAGTGAATCGCCAAACTACCACTCAGCAGTTGGTCCGCCCGAACCGTTAACTCTGTTTGTTTCAGGCGTTAGCATTACTTAATACGGTCTGCTATTTATTATACTATTGCTTAACCCGAGTCTGAGTCTAACTGTGTCTGTTCTACCGGTTTATCTTACCCAGTCAATCGCGGTTACAACTCCTGATTAGTTAACTGGCACATTGGTTCCGTTGATAGTAAGGGGATATACAGTATTTGTGCTTCCGGTGCTAAAGGGCACGTCGCCTAATAGTACTTTGAAGGCATAGTATCGGTTATTGGCATAGTATCTTGCATCTCCTTATTCGATAGTCATCGCGTTAATGGGGAGGGCGTTTGGTATGTTGTTTCTGCGGATTAACATTCCATCTATAGCAATATTCTAGGTCACGCTTCCAGTTTCTTCAACAAATAGTATAAATGACGTCTTTTGGTAAACTTACGTTACGATCGGAAATACGTCGTTATCTAAATCACTTGGCGTGGCTCTGAGTCCTCTCCAAGTTGGTATTATATAGTAATCGTCTCCTCCAAACACCTTCGTTGTATCTACATTTACTGTGTAATACGACCTATTAATCGTTCCGCCAAGAGATGTAAATACGACACTTGTTATAAAATTATTAGTAGAAGTATATGAAGTAAACCCAGTTCCAAGGTCTCCTATCGATATAGAGAATACCATATACGCCATATTAGAGGTAAGAGAATCCGCATATCCCTTATTTACAGCATCCGTGATCAACGTCGGAGTCGCAAGTCCTGTTATCTATTAACTATTCATATTAAGAGGTGTTGATCCATTAGTAAGCTCGGTTTGACCCGCAACTAGTTTGCTGTTGGCATTGACCGCATTTAAGATCTAAGTACTGCTTGCACCTGTCGTTGCGGTATCGACATATAGCTTAGTGGCTGCGTCTGTATTTAAAGTCGGGGTTGCGAGATTTGTTATCTTTTAACTATTCAATGATAACGACGATGTAGGAGCTGTTATACTGTTTAAGACCGTTGTATTTGCGTAGTATCTAGAATCTGCAGTATCTCTGTTTAAAGCATCTGTTCCCACGGTGGCGTTGGCGAGTGATGTGATTTTCTAGCTATTTGCGTTAATTGGAGTAGATCCATTAGTTATCTCAGTTTGATTAGCGACTAGCTTACTATTTGCATTAACAGCGTTTACTATCTAAGCAGAGCTGCCACCCCCACCTCCAATTTATTAATCGACGTATAGCTTAGTTGCAGCGTCGGTGTTCGCAGTGGGAGTCGCAAGATTAGTAATCTTTTAACTGTTTAGCGATACCGATCCACTAGGAGCTGTTATATTGTTTAAAGTCGTTGTATTGCTATAGTATCTGGCGTCAGCGGTTTGTCTGTTAAGAGCATCAGTCGCGGAGGTAGCGTCTGCGAGATTAGTTATAAGCTGACTATTCATCGATACAGAAGCAGTTGGTGCAGTTATAGAGTTGAGTGGAGTCGTGTCTGGATAGAAATTGTTATCTACATAGTCCTTTGGTACGAGATGATTCGCAGAAGTGGGAGGCGGTGCTGTGTTACTATACTGCAATATGAGATTTGAAGTGACCTCTGTATTAGTTATATCCAAAGCGGTATTACTTGTGCCTATGCTTATTGAATCAGCTTAGGGTGCGGTTATACTTGCTAGTGGATCGTTACCCACACTCATCTCAGCAGTCAATATAAGACTCACATCAGAAGCAACGGAAGTCTTATTGATCGCGGTTCTCGCAGTCGCATAGTTTGAATTGGATAAGACCGATTCGTTGGTAATAGTAGTAGACGCGGGGGTAGAAGCGAATGCGAAGTCCTTATTGTTGATTTGCAGCTGCGTTTTGAAGTCCTGCGAGTCATTAGATGCGATGGCTAATGTGCTTCCGTTGAGCTTATATGTGAGATACTCGTTCTGAAGCTTGATTTGCGATACTTGGTTATTGGTTTCTATACGATCGAAGAATAGATCGCTTATAATCTATACCTATTCAGCTGAAAACGAGGAGAAGTTCTTATATACCTGTTACAGATTGGTGGCACTAGTCATAACGATGTTGTAGGTCTTGTCCGCGACTTCATTCCTGAGGTCTAAGTAGAATGTTGCAACTGAAGTGCTGGTGTCTTAGCTGTTATATGTTATATAGACCGTGCTACCAGGCACAGCGAGCAACGTAGACGCATCTCTCAACACGAATTGCGCGGTTCCACCATTTATAAAGCGAGCTCCTATCTTAAACGATACTCTATATATAAACGCAGGGTGGAATGTAAACAACCCATTCACCAAATGCATAGTCTGACTGGAATTAAGCAATACTGTATCAAAGAGAACTGTTTAACCGACTTATATGATCTGATTCGCACTCATCGCTCCTTAAAGCACTTGTCCGAGTTGCGAAATAGAAACCGAGGCGATGTCTATCTATTCATCTACGTACTGCTTAGGAACGAGTTAAAGGGGATTATCGATCTGAGTCGTAGGGTCTGTTAGAACGCGAATGCTTGGTTCAAGAACGAGTGCTTAGTCCGTTAGTTGCATCTTATCAGTTCCATTTATATTGAAGTCTAGTGTATTGCTGGTTATCTGGAGCTTGGAGAACGCACCAGGGTCGGTTATACGGTCTAATCCAGTCGCAAGCTCGTAGTTTTGGAATTCTTCGATCATGATATAGGCATTATATATTCCAAATGACGTCTGCGAGCACTAAACGTATACCTCTAATTCGGTTGCGGAGTTGAACTTCCAGATGTAAGGCAGAGACATAGATAGCGACTAATCACCGCCTTAAGTGCTGAAATCATTGCTAAAGTCGTAGTAGAAGTACTACTGTTGCGTATTGGCGTCTCTTATACTCGCGGTTATGTCCACAACGCCTACTTCGGTGAATTCCTTTATCTATATACCGAGATAGAATCTATAAGTCTTATCTAATACGCTGAAAGTGCTGTTAAGTGGATTGAGACTGAGTCGCGAGTCCTAATCAGATTATATATTGACATTCCAGTTGGTGATCCTTCCATTCGTAGTAATAGGCACGTTGCTAGTTGCTTATAAGTACTGCTTAGCTGCTCCAGACTGATTGATGAAGTTGGCAAGCGTGTTATCGACGTATTACTTAGTCGCGAGTTGTTGAGCCTGTGTTACCAGCACATTGTCGTATAGAACGGGTACTTTTGCAGTTATATCGGTTTGACCCGCGACTTATACCTCAACCGATTAGACAGTCGTGGTCAATGCTGTGTTAGTCGCAACCACCGATGTATTCTATTCCTGTATGCGGTCTTGCACGAAGTGGTTAACTAAATCGTCTACATAGTACTTACTCGGTATATCGAGATCACTGTTTATAGTCGGAGCTGTTGAATACGTCGCTTTACGTCCAAGTATAAGACCCGCGTTATCTATGTCTAAGAGCGGGTAAGCGTTATCAGTTCGCTTTATTACTAGTCCAGAGGTTTAGTTGTCTTATATAGTTGTAAACCCGCCTTAAAGTGTCAATTCATTACTTAGATAGGATCCATCTACATACCCCTGAGCATCGAGTCTGAGTAGTTCATTTGGTGCATTTGCTGTGTTCTGCTTGTAGTCGCTTATGCCCGATGCAAAGTACTTATTAACCAATCCCTCCGAAATATTATCTGTAGACAGCGAAACAACGCCTTATAACCCGTTAACACTCGTTACACCGCCTTGCGTCAACAGCACCCAATTACCAAGCGAAGTGAATGGATCTGCTTTTAGTATGTATATAGAACCCGTGTCCGTTGCGATGTACTAGTCCCCTACTGTGGGTTGATTCAAACTGTAAGCGGGATTCAGCTGATTGGTCTTCTACGCGTCTAAGCCAGAGAACACGCCACCGAGGCTCAAACTATCTATAAACTACGCTGGCACCTTAGCACTCGCATTCAAAGGACAGAGACCATTAGCTTGACCCTTTAGTCCGTTTATGTATGTATTGACCCGCGAGTCTGTATAGTACTGATTAGAGCCTTCTTATACCGCTGAAGTCGTTATTGGCTATCCACCTGCTGTTTATATCAACCCACCTGCTTCAACTATCGATGTAAGTGGCAATTCACCTGCGTAAATACGTGCATTATTATCTAAACTCGGGTATCCTAGGGGTTAGTCTTTCTGGGCAAGTGCTTAGTAGTCGTTTAAGATGGCGTTTACCTGCTATACGTCGGTTAAAGTCGTTGATTGGAAAGTCGCGGGTCTAGGATTGTATCTAGCAGGCTTAGTCATCACTATGTCGTTGGTTGTGAATTCAGCGATTGATGTGCCTTAAACACTCTATATGAATGCTGTATTGGATGGAGCCTTTGCCCGCAATGACTGAGGCTGGAATGTGTTCAGAGTTGATAGAGGCACTGCACTGGTTAGATCGGTACTCGCACTCACGCCTATAACTGGTTTAGATTACATATCTACTTACTATCCAGACACACTCAAAAGCACTCCATTCGTATCGCTGTTGATTAACTGGAATTTCTAACCGAGAGAAGCCTTTAGTTTAATAGATAGGTCGTACGTCGCATTGTCAATTACTAAGTCCTACAGCTTCGCTTAGAGTGCTTGAGTTGATAACTACATATATTATACATTTTATATATATACTCTGAACAGGTCATTCGATATGTCTATGCGGGTGTTTGCGAGTGTATGAGGCAATGTGACTGAATCCTCCGGACTTGTAGCTGTTGAAGTCAAGGTCTGATCGGAACCCCATCCTGAATTATAAATGGAATACTTCAATAATCCTTGGTCTAGGCGGAATCTAAGAACATCTTCGTTGTTTGCATCTTATATATATATGAAATTGTCTGCGATCTTGAACCGAATCGATTCATCCACTTTGTAGACAAACTCTTAAAGTTGGCCTTCGATCATATTCTATACTCCTTCTACGATCATTTATGGTGTCAATTTTAATATACATCTGTTTAACTACTCCACATAGTCCCATGAGTTCTAATCAATGCGATTAATATACAATAATGCATTCATATCTGTTGTTATATGTACTATTATGAACCCACGATTCTTAACTGGGATGTTTAAATTGTATATGTTGCTTTCAATACGTCTAGGATGAAAAGCGGGAATAGTTTAAAGAAATGGTATAGAAAAGATCAGAACGATGACAAATTGTAAATATACCAATTGTACTAAAAAGGCATCTTTCAACGTACAAAGTTAACCCCCCAAATATTGCAAAACACATAAATTGGAAGATATGGTGGATGTTATTCATAAGAGATGTGAACATACTGAATGTACTACACGAGCATGCTTTAATGTAGAAGGTTAAACTGCTAGATACTGCAACGATCATAAATTGGAAGATATGATAGATGTTGTTAATAAGAGATGTTAACATACTGGATGTATTATAGTGGCACTTTATAATGTAGAAGGTTAAACTGCTAGATACTGCAAAAAACACAAGTTAGACGATATGATAGATGTTAAATCTAAGAAATGTAGATATAGTGGGTGTTTTAAATAACCATCTTTCAATATATAAGGTTAATATCCAAGATACTGCGGTATACATAAATTAAACAATATGGTTAGTGTTATCAATAATAAATGTGAATATGGTGAATGTACTACACATTCATCTTTTAATGTAGAAGGTTAACCTGCAAAATACTGCAAAAAACACAAGTTAGACGATATGATAGACGTTAGAACTAAGAAATGTGAATTTTGTAATAGTGTATACGCAAGCATTAAATACAAAACATATTGCACACGCTGTTTTATACATCTGAATCCAGATTAATAGATTAGTAAACATTTCCGAATCAAAGAACGATATATTACAGACTATATCAAAGAGCAATTTGAAGATTGTAAGATGCGATTTGACAAAACCGTACCTGACGGTTGCAGCAAGCGTAGACCCGACGTATTAATCCCACTATCGACGCATAATATAATCGTAGAAATAGATGAAGGACAGCATAAAGCATACTCTTCCACTTGTGAAGTATCAAGAATCAATGAGTTATTTACAGATTTGGATCATATCCCGCTAATAATGATTAGATTCAATCCAGACATGTATAGAGAAGGTAGTATAAAACACAAATCATGCTTTAAAATTCACAAGACGAATGGTATATTGATTCCAGATAAATCACGCTTAGACCCGCGATTGTAGGCGCTAAAGCAAGAGATCGCTAAGTATATAGAATACTAACCAACCGAGGACCATCAGTTCAAAGAGGTATGTCTATTCTATGATACAGAATGATTACTTATGATATATTTTTTTTATGAATCCGCGGGTCTATCCGTAGTATTTGAAATGATCTGCTTATGAATCCGCGAGTAGTTAAGGTTACTTATCCTGACTTAGCTGTATGCAGAGATGTTAAACAGATTATATATAAAAGCATCAATATGAATTCAAATACATCAATAAAAACATCAAAAAGTACATAAAAACCACGAAAAAATGTGGGTAGACCGAGGGAGCATCATATTTCATGCAGTTTGCGGGGTATAGTGGCTAAGAGTACTCACGATTCTTTATAATTTGAAGAGCATCAAGGGAATAGCAAGGTGGTGAGCGAGTTGTTGTTCTAATTCCCGCTTCATCTAAAGTGCATATCTAATACTATAAGGCAGATAGACAAGAATGGCAAACTCCACTTTGTGATGCTTCCGGACTAAGTGATTCTGTATTACGGAGATATAGGGCAGAAGACTGGTACTATTCAGTGTAGTTAGAATAAGTGCTATTTGCGTATAAAGTGTTAGTAATCGCTATCATACTTCTTCGACTTTCCAGAGCAAGGATTTATCAAGTTCTCGGTGCCTATATCACACATCGCCAACTCATTCGCTTTCTACAACCGCAGCTCAGTTAAGACGGAGATCCGCGTGTTTGGACCTCAGAAGCCCTTAATGCGTATAGATTCGTATAAAAGCGAGAAGCGTAAACTATAGAAGATAACCAATACCATAAGCGTTAGACTATGTCCTGCCTCTGAAGACGTGAATGCGGTTCAGGAGTTTGTATAAGAGTTGGTTTCTAATAGCAAGAGCATACACTATAGGAGCGATGTCCAATACTTATAGCAGGTGTCATCTTTGCAGAGTATGAATCAGAATGAATAGATATGCTAGGTGCTTAGATAACCAAAGCTCTTTAACGACTGCTTCTTTGTTAATTATCGCCAACTCCGCGTGTATGAGTTTATGCTTTAGAACCAGGACATACGCAAGTTCATCACCGAAGTACAAAAGGACTGCTAGACGATAATGATCAATAGAGAGCTTTAGTTGGATTCTAATAACCAGTACGAATTGCGATAAATAGTGCTAAAGAGCTAGATTCCAGGTTCAGGATCGCAGAAGAAGCTGGAGAATCCCCCGAGTCTTATCAGCAATTACAAGTAGTTCAGAGAGTTGCCAGAAGAGCTGACTTACAATGTGTCTGCCAATATTCTTAAACAGATCTCCAGTAACAACCCGAATTGTTCTATTCAGTTCATAATGCTTGATAATCAGGCAGTCGTGCTCAAGATTAGAGACCGCGATAAGTGCTGTGTGTTCAAATTCCTCGTTCATTCGCTTGAAGTATGATGCCTCTGATACTACCTGCAGTGGACATTTTTTACGCGTATTATAGTATATATAAATGGACCATTCAATTAAAAAGCAAATTCTTCTAGAGTGCTAAGACATAGAATACCCAAATTCGCAGTATATAGTAGACGGAATCAAGCGAATCATGGGTAGTTTACTTATGGAACAAGACGTAGTTTACCACATTTAGTACTAGCACGGAGTTGCAATTGATATAGATAAACCCATATTCACTGAAGAAAAGCTCTAATAAATACTCGATACAGTCCGCGAGATAAAAGACCGGTTCCAAAAACGCAGCTAGCAATAGTTCAGACATCAGTGACAAAAAAAAGAATTGACTAGTTAGATCAAATATATATCAATGTGAGTTTGGTGACGTTCACGAGTTCAAAGATCGCTTGCAATCTCATATCTTTATGTCTTGGATGATTCTTTGATATACCCGATTGCATCACGAGCGTAATCGCAGGTTGGATATTGGCGTTCATGTGGTTGATTAATTATTCTATGTTGAAGAATGGAGTAGGGGTGTTTATGATGCTTGAATTCGCAGGTACTAGTTCGTTAATGTGGTCTTATATAGTCTATTGCGATTTGGCGTATAAAGTATGACTGGTGGGTGATATATGCTACTGCCTTCTGCATATATGGCATTTGATGTATCTGTTCATGTTATCGTACTACATATTGAAGCAACTAATGCATAAATGAGTGCTGCAGCAGTTAAAGAATACTTGATCGGTGGTATCGTCCTTGTCGTTCATGCAAATGGGACATGGTTCGTGCTGTCTAATTAGTTGAGTTTGGTTTGTACATTGATCTATAATAGCACCTTGATTGGAAGCAAATATATGCTTAGTCCTTGCAGATGTGTCATTCATTGCTATATTGTGTGTCTGGATCTAGCATGATGATTTTTTATTGATATCTATTAAGTGAACCATAGGACTTCTTATTCTTGTGAGTATATTGTTTATTTTATCTGCCATGCTGTGTCTATCGGGGTAATAAGTCCAAGTAAAGCATCCAGTTATCACGTCATACAACTTATCGTATCTAACGCTGTCGTATATCACTCTCTATGGCAGTTGACCTTGCATTGTTACTTTGGACGTTATGAATGTGGGAGTTATCCTGTGATTGATGCATTTGAGTATATGAGGATGCGAATCTAGAATTGCGTTCAACTCGTGCTAATCGCGTTCAGATTGTATTCTGTTGTTCATTATATTGCAGAGTGATGTATATGCATTCATTTCATCATCAACGGTTTCATTTATCTAACCATCCTAACCGAGCGCTTTGAATACTATTTTTGATTTGTTATACGGTGCTATTACGAGTTTTATCGATGGGTCTTGTAGATCCGCTTTTAGTTTGTTTATATGCTTAGGTATGCAAGTGATATTATCTGGAATAACGAAGTACTTTATGCCCGCAACAGTCGCTAACTACTCCCATTCATTAGAATCGCTGATGACTAGCGAGAAGGGTAGTTCTTGTTCAGGTTGCCATTGCATTACTTAGCGGATATGTGTCTTTGGATCGCGAGACTGCATACCATCAGTACTTCTCATTGCAGGACTGATTGGGTGTTGTTGTATTAATTTAATGAATGAGCATCTATTAACGGTATTACCCTCACTTATCGAGTATAGAGTGTTGGATATATGTCGGTAATGTGCTGCTTGCCCGCAGTCTGATATACGTTGAGTTGATGCTTCCTAGGTGTAGAGTGTTTGGCAATTGCTTTCAATCATGTCTTTATCTTTTATATATACATTTCTCTAAACTATTCCTGATTTCTTTGAAACGATAGCTAAAGCCCACTTTTAGGACCTAAAGAGCTAATCCAATCATTAAAGGGATCTGAACTGTTCCCGATTTCTGATATTCACGTGTTTTCGCAGTATAATGCATATATTATCGCTCTTAGATCACCCACTTTGTTACCTGCGCATAAAAAAAGATTAAAGGAGTGTTCACTTAAGTCCTTCGAATACAGGCGATATAGTGCATAGTTAGTCAATAACACCTAAGTCTCTGATGGTTTTAATTGCTCTATACAAGAATGATGGTTTGATGTCGTAATTGGTTTAATAGGTGATGCGAGCGCATGTAACGCAATTATGCTATTAAGATCTGTGTTTAGTGCAAGACGGTGTTTAGTGATATACTACGAGGAAGTCAGCAATTCGTTACCGCAGAACAACGCTCATATCGCAGTTGGACTTATTAATCGCTTCCAAATACTTAGATGTATCGGGTTTTATATGGTCTAATTATTATACTTTGATAGATTCTAAGCATTCATTAACATCGCTGCTGATAAGGCGAGTCATATTATACTTATTGAATTGCATTTTGATGTCGCTATACTGTTTAACGACTTGGTTGATGTTTTTTTAGTTTAGGTTGAATGCTTTAAATAGTGCAGTTCTACTGACATTACTACAAGCGTCGGAAATCGCAATTAGCGTGTATTTGATCGCAGTCGGGAGTTTAAACTGGAACTGGGTTCTATACTGAGACACTTCAATCACTGCATCGTTCATATTATCAGTGACTATCTTGCGAATATGGTCTTCTTTTATCTTATTGGCTCCGCTTTGAATAGAATCTTTAAGATCCTGCGAGCGGGTGCATATAAGTACCGATTCAGGTATGAAGGGTCTTCTAACGAATCTATTCTTGACTAATCGGTGTTAATCGTCGGATTCTGAGTCTTCTATACACATTCCGCACTCAGCACAAGACAAGCGTCCGTCTTAGTATATTCTATTGACGCACTTGTGTTCAACAGTGGGAACCTCGGATTTGGTGGGTTATTGGAACATGAACTTATCGACCATGTCAAGCATATGTTACTTAGCGAGGTTAGACATCATCACATCATTCTTATTAGAGTGCTTAAACGTATTAATCAACATCGCTATGTACTTTTATATATACATTTCTCTAAACTATTCCTTGTTTCATCGAAACAATAGCTAAAGCCCCACTTTTGAGACTTTGAAAGCCTAACTAATCATTAGAGGCTCTAGACTAATGTGATTATTCAATTCTAAGAGGTTCTAAGAGCTAAAGCGGGGGTAAGGGACTCTATCGTTGTTAGCGGGTTTGCAATATATGCTTTGTAGGATTACCTCGGAGATAAACATGTTGAGCAGAATAGAAATAGAGTAGTATCAATTAAGGGAGATCTTTGAGTTGCAGGAAAGACCTATCAGGACTATTCGTTAATTCTTCTACATAGACGTTGAACCCGATGAAGAAATGAGTAAGATAAAGACCAAACTAGATGTAAACTGGGTGTTATTCTTCGTATATAAGAACTCTGAGAATACTAATAGAGCGATTCAGTGCACCAAAGACGTGATTGAGTACGTGTTAGGCACTTCCAACTTGACTGTAACGGAGATCGTGACCAACACGGTGTATTGTATATATATGTATAAAGAGCAGATTGCAAAAGTGATAATGATAGACTAGGAGGTGCGAAGTATATTCAACAGCATCCGCGAATATGAATCATAAACACTGTTGTTGCAATTTATGCTTTTATAGGACTATATTCAATACAATATACACGATATAGAATAGTCGGTCACTACATACGATAAGCAGATGGAATGTATAGAATTACAAACTCCTCACTAGATATATACGCAACTCGAGCATATATTTGGGTCTGATCGCGTTTCGCATTCTTCATACCAAATCGGATAGCTAGATTATATATATATTAATGCAACTATGTAGGAGATTCAAGGCAATAAGGCGTTCTAATCCCTCGCAGATAATCTACAACTCTCTCGCGTTGATGTATTTTACGTTGGAATTCCTAATAAACTAGTAACAACCTATGAATCTGATCGGTATTCAGTGGTAATAAGCAATATAGTGTCGATGTACGATACAACGGTGTATCAGAACGACGGTGTAAACTGGCAACATCCAATTCAAACAGTGGCATTAGATATGTATATACGCATAAAGCAGTTCAGAGACAACCTCGGATATCAGCACCTACTACTACCTATTAAGACCTATATAGACGAGATCTTAAAAAAATGGAACCACAGCATTATAGACTCCAAATTACGCAAAGGATGCAACACCGACGTCTTCACAAATACAAAGAAATGAGTCAAGCGCAGTCCTATTCAATAGCGTTGGAATCTCCGCAGTAGTTATAGTCGTAGGTGAACTTCAATGCTTTATACTTAGACAGCCCTTTCTATTGCAGTTCTTATATCTTGGACTATGCCTCGTGATGGCTCTAGTGGATATACGTCTTCTCGGGTCTCTTTAATTCATCTAATGACCGTATATACTCTTCAAACCCGTCTAGATGATTAACAACATACACCTTATCGCCATCGACTACTTTGGTCCTTATGGTGAGTTTATAATGCGTTTATAGAATGCGATTGAGTGTTTTGAATACGGTTTCTACTGTTTGATTCGATTTGGATAGTTTGTGCGTGTCAATGCCTATGTTCTGAATGGTATACTTGAGAGTATTGAAGGCGGTTTGGTCTTATATAAGCGATTGCAGCATGAATTCAAACACATCTTTGGTCTATAGTATGCATTAACAGGACTTATGATTGCATTTTTTAGGGAATCTATCGCAGTCGAGGATATCCTGATTGAGTCCAACCGCACTGAGTATCTATTCGAGAACAGTCATCCATTAGCTAAATTCAAAGTGTAGATCACTCTTCTTGGTATATTTGGTGTTATCTAATGCAACCTTGGTGTGTTAATTGATGAATCTGACTGATTTGTGTTGTTTGCGGAGTTGCAGATATGTGTTCTTAAGCGACCATATATGTGTTTATCGCTCGTTAGTCATAGATTTAATGATTTAGTCAGCGGAGTCTCTCTATTTCTGGGAGTCGAGTGCTAATCCCATTTCTTGAAGCAGGTTGAACTTGCGGATTGAGAGTTTGTTCTATTCTGTCTGGACCTATGCGAGGAGTAGTTGTTTAGTCGCGAGGTCTATAATGGGTGAATTGCAAATACTTAAGAATTCTTACTATCTGATAGTATTAGCGACCGCATCAAGGCAAACACTGAATTACACCTCTGGAACTGACTTGCGGATGAAGAATCTCCCTTGAACCCCCGCGAGCCAGTAAAACCGCTAAAATGGCTTCTGAGTGCTTAAATTCTGCATTAGTATGTTATAGACAGTAACTCGGAAGTCATCAGTCTTAACTATAACAACATTTTGGTCTTAGTCGAAGTCAAACTACATCCGTTCGAGGATAGGCGGAGCACATGCGTTATTGCGGTCTATGATGAATTCTTATTCTATCGCTTGAATAGTCTGAGGTCGGGGTTGACTTAGACCCGCGATGAGTATGTGCCTGCATCCAGTATCTATATTGCGCACTCTACCCATCATCTAGAAGAAAGTCTCCAGCGACGTAATTCCCACCTCAAAGTATGCAAATAAGCGGTTATAATGAACTCCTTCAAATGATATCCCCGCAGAAATAGTAGGTGAGTATATAAGCACTTAATAGCGGTTCCAGGTATTCTAGACGTCCTTTAAGTCTTCTGCTCGCTGTGCTTCATTTCGGTCTTGCGTGAATAGTTGTATTAGAGATGCTTTAGAATTGAACTGCTGAATGAGTATATCGTATATGGCTTTAGCGATAGAAGCGTTGGTGCAGGGTATAACTATATTCTCACCTCTTGCAACTGCTTGTATGATATCGTGCATCCACAGGTTCTTCTTACCACTTCCCTTATACATTACGTAATTCTTAACCCGCTGCCAACTGTTGAGTAGTATAAAGGCAGGTCTCTACTTAGAATAGTCCATATCTTGATCAGCTGGAGTGTTAGTCGCGAATCTCTCAGTCATCTCAAGCGTTCTGTCCTGCATATAGGCATCCATGGCAATGACCTACTAACTAAATCGCATAAGGGCTTTGAATGTGTTCATGTTAGCGACCTCTTTAGGACTTAACCCGCTTGATAACTATTCGTATATGGACTCCGACTCGTCCAGTATAAGCAATCCAAACTTAACGCCTTGTACTCTTAGACGATTCAGAGACTCTATCTGCACAATCAGATACTTGCAGTCAATTGCGTGCTTCTTTATATCGGTATAGCATTAGAACTTCTACGACACGCTGTTATTTATTTTTGCCACCATGTCCTGCGCAAATGTAACTCTGAACGTGACTATTACAACGTGGTGCTCTGGATTCCTTTGTGCATACTATTCTATATACTTAAACAACTGCTTAGTCTTACCCGTGCCCATATGACTCTTGATATAAATGCGTTTATAGTGCTATAATTGAGCGAATGTCTACACTTCTTATTATTCTACCGATTGTGATTATAGATTCTGGACTAGCTGCGGATTCAGGGGGTAATTATTCCCATACTATGCAATGATTCTGTTTATATAATCGGATTTGATGACCTTCGTTACAGACACGTCGTCGCAGTTAGCGACTTTGGAGCGGTCTAAGTCCGTTAACAACTCTGTGTCGTCTTGGTTGAAGAATCCCTGACCTATATCGAACTCGGATATATATCTATCGCCTTGCAAATCTATCTGAATGGCCTTGCGTTGGTTCTACGCATTGTATCTATAGCAATAAATAGAAATACACTCGCTCTTCATGCGTATATATGCAAACATGTTATCAGAGTCATGTATACGCTTGCATAAAGGACATTCACCGCCTCTATTCGCAAATTTAATGAGATGACACTGAGTTATGGGGCAAACTAGAGATACGTCCCATACTTAGCAATCATTGATACCAATCTTGGATAGCGCCTGTTACAGTTAGTTAAACGGAATTGGTAGGTCAGACGGAGTTGACTGCAAAGACTTATTGCTATCTATATGCGTGTATTTAGATGATGTGAGTTGCGTAAGCGAGGTACCGTCGGTTCTTGTAGTGCACGAAATCATCAATCTATTAGGAATCTATAGACCTTGCTCTTGTTTGAATATGAGTTTTTGCGATCTGATATACTGACCATCGAATATAACTGCCTGTTTGCGCACTTTGTCTTCTCTTTATACTGACTCCTTGCAAGACCCAAAGAGACGTATATTGGATCCGGTATAGACCTGCGGGTCAATCATCTTGCTTAAATCGACACTCAACTAACAGGCTTTGAGAGTATCTATAAGCGGTTATAGTCGTTCTTGTAATTTTGTATTGATCATATATGCGAAGTGTTATTATTCAGATCTAAGCATGCAGAAGTCGTTGGGGCAGAAGACCAGATGCCAGCTGACCTTGAACTCGTCGCTAGTCTTTGGTCTGCTGTTGCGATAAGAATCAAATAGTTAATCGAGTTATCGCATATACAACTACTTATCTACAGGGATTCGTTGAGAAAGTGGCTAGCTGTATGTGAAGCTTCTGCGAGTGAATTCGCCTGCAAACTCGGTGGAATACACTTCCACGACCGCATCCTATATCTAATACACGAGATACTATTCAAAATGCGTCTTAAAGTATTTATTATGCATAGAAGCGTAGTCATCGCCATTATCGCTTAGTTAGACGCTGCAGAAGTCCTGAACGTCGGTGTTATGCATGAGTGCATTTGGGACCGTTAGATCTATATCTAAGAATATCTTGCTAATAGTGAATAGTGCTTCATGGAAATGCATAATTTGGTCTCTTTCTTGGGACTGTTTCATAATATTAAGGACTGTGTTGGGATTCTCGCAAACTCGGAAGCTCTTCCCGTTTACCTTATCAACTGGAGTCCAAATAACTGCGAATGAATTGGTTTTAATCATGTAGTCCTCCGCGTCTTTGCGACTCTGATGCCATAAACTATCTTCCATTTTATTAATTTGTTTTTAACATCTCTAACCACCTAATGACCGCGGGGTCTAACCGATCAATTTAGCACCATAATACACCCGTAGGAAGGCTCTAACGCGTCTATACCGATATATCGTGTTTTATAATAGTTGTGTGAATAGGTAATAGTCGAACACAGTAAAGCGGGAGACATAAGAGCAGTTACGCCCCACTATACAGAGATGTTAAACAGATGTATAATAAAAAGAAAAAGGATGGCATCCAAGATCTAAAGCAAGGTTATTCACTACATTGAGCAATAAGGCGAATACAGCGGTAAACGTGCTGAGTTCTCCACTTTAAACAAGAGATACAGAGAATTAGCCCCAGAACAGAAGCCTAAAGACGTGACTGAGTAGGTTTCAAGCGTTGTTAAGGATGTCTCAGGTAAGGATGTATCGGTAATGAAGGACATTCGCAAAAAGGTATTCCCTACCGAAGAGACCAAGGTTCTATACGAAGAGCTTCGCAATAAACGCAAACAGATCCTCAGATTCACCAAATACTCAACTCTGTATATCAACATGCTCTGCGATAAGATGATTGAAGACTTCATCCACTCCTGCGAACCCACTCAAAGCAAGAAGACCAATGAGAAGACCTTCGGGTGGAAGCAGTTCAACAGAGTCGCATTCCAGTCCACATTCAGTCATTCCCTCGCACTTAGCAGCAAGTCGTATAAGGACTTCGTAGAGGTCAAAACACTCATTAACAAGTTCTCGCAGGAGAAGGAGATAGATAGACTCAAACAGCGACTCACCAAGGCAGATGTGAGAACAGTTCAACAGGATTTGCAAGTATATAAACAGTTGAAGCTCAAAGAAGGCGAAGTAGGTGCTGAAGAGACTGCTAAACGAGTTAATGAGGAGTTCACTACAGTATGGGGCAAACACCTTGGAGACATCTACCACATGCTCTCTGAGTTGCAAGCTGATGACGAGGACTCCAAACTGATGTTCAACTGCGTCAAAAACGTGACCAAAGCATTCCAAGACTCTCAAGATCCTAAGAATAAAGCCAAGATTGCGAATGGATTCAAATGCCTAATCAGCAAGGTAGTTCGGGAGTTTGTTCAGATGCTCTCGTATAAGATCTAAGTATACCTCTCCGGTAATAATAGCA
>Ga0247722_10000801_pt1 | contig 18278 bp, 14 predicted proteins | sample MSEWelMarce3H_FC_FD_189094 | JGI IMG/M metagenome (GOLD analysis project Ga0247722, IMG submission 189094) | Subsurface sediment microbial communities from gas well in West Virginia, United States - MSEEL Well Study Marcellus 3H_FC | ecosystem: Environmental > Terrestrial > Deep subsurface >... | reverse complement strand
CATTAAAAAGGTCAACTATTTAATGTGTATATTACCCAAAAAATGAGCATAGAAGACTTGTATGTATCGGGTCATTGGGAAGGTATTATCCAGAGTTGGGTAATGTATCAAGCCAATATGGTTAATGATAAAGACAAGTTTGCACAAGAATTCAAACTTTTGAATGATAAGATAAAAAAACCAGTTCAGTACACTGATTTTGTGGGTAAAATTACTTTTTTTCTCACTCAATATGGCAAAGACGATTACATTGATGCTATTGCAAAAACGGTTTTAGAATCGGGCAAAGTAACCGAGTATTTAGGTAGTATGCAGGTTTATCTAAAATCTATTATAGGAATGAAAGCAGCTGATTTGGTTGTTACAGAACACAAAGGAAAAGTTGAAGACCATAATCACAGTACAAAAACAATAAAAACCAACAAGTTAAATTCAAAATACAGTTTATTAGTATTTTACCAATCGGGTTGTGGTCCTTGTGAAGAAACCTTGCGTGGATTAGAGGGCAATTATTCCGATTTGCAAGCGAAAGGGTTCCGTATCATTTCTCTATCCGCAGATACTGATGAGGCTGTTTTTCAGAATACCGTTAAAACCTTTCCATGGCAAGATAGCTATTGCAATTTAGACGGAATGAATGGGGTTAATTTCAGAAATTATGCCGTAATTGGCACACCAACACTCTATGTTTTAGATGCAAAAGGAATGGTACTCACAAAACTAGCTACGATTACTGCCTTATTAGATTGGATCAAAAAGAAGGATCTAAAAAATTAAGACACCTGTAAAAAGGCATTTCACATTTTGATTTGCCTTTTTTTGTTTTTGCCACGGACGTGTTTTCATGGATTTTAATTTATTGTTGGAACACGGATTTTGCGGATGCTTCGCAAACACGGATTTTTTTTCGATTGTTAGGAATTTCAAATTTCATCATTTCAGTACCGTTATTGCGAGGCACGAAGTAGGGACAGGTCGCGACCTGTCCCTACATTATCCATCCCCAACGCATCGTCCTTGCGAGGAACGAAGCAATCTCACCTTAAAACCAAACAAGTCGGGACAGGCTCCCAAAGGAGAGGGAGGGATTGCGTGAAGGTACTATTGAAAAAAAAATTATTTTTCAAATTGTAAATTTTGTATTTCAACTTATTTTACCATTAAGACATTTAGAGATTAAGAAAATTAAGCTGTTTGATATCAGGTTTCGACTATTGCCTATCGGCTTATTTCACCATTAAGGCATTAAGAAAATTAAGCGGTTCTTTGCTTATATTTTTGTCAAGTGAAGTTAAATTTTTTAACCACATTGAATCATGAAATTACAATTTATTACATAGATTGCAAAGTAGTAAACAATAGAAATTACAACTAGTTGAAATATTTTTAACGTCTAAAAGTTTCTTCTACAATACAATAAACTATTTCTCTACGTGTTTAAAAATAAAAGTTTAGTTTTTCAGCAGCCCTCACTTATGTATTAACTCGAAAATATTTTTAACTTTGTATAAATATTACGTATTTATGAAGACCCGAAAATATCCTTAAGGCGAACAAGATTTTGCTTCCATAAGAATCGTACATATTCCGATAAAACTGAACACCTATTCCTATTGTCCCTGAACCGTTGTTTTTAGAATTATTTCTAGTTGTAAAATTAGTTATTGTTTTTTTCACTCCCATCCAAAAGTTAAATTTTTAAAAGTTCAGGGGTCTTATTTTTATTACTTCAGATTATTTATATTTTTATTTTTAGGGGAGTTAAGTGATATGCTTCGCAGTCGTATTTTAAAATTTCATAAAGAAGTTTAACGCGTAATTTGGGTTTATTACCGTTATTATTTTAGCAAAACAAGCCGTTATTAAGGAGCGATTCCTCTTTTTTCCATCCTTAAAAGAGTTATTTTTCTGATGATTTTTGTTCAAAATTAAACACTTTGGTGCTAAACTCTATTGAATATCCCTAAAACAAAGCACTTTGGTGTAGCCTTGATTATTATAAATTTATATTGCACTAATTTTGTCCCAAAATAAATTTATAAAATGAAAAAAATTATTCTTTTACACTTTTTTGCCTTTATCATTACTTCGTTTTCGTATGCCCAAGTAGGTATTGGCACACAAAACCCTCAGGGAGTTTTTAATATTGATGGTGCAAAGGACAATGCGACAACTGGTGCTCCTACAACTACCCAACAGCGAAATGACTTTGTGGTGTTAGCAAATGGAAAAGTCGGCATCGGGACAACAGCACCAACATCTAACTTAGAAGTAATTGCAAACGATAATTCATCTTATGTTAATGCTGCAAGTTTTTATGCACCAAGTAATATTACTGCTGGTAATGCTACATTGCTTAATTTTGGAACAAGTGCCTCTTCTGGAAACTCAGGTCAATTTCGATTTATTTACAATGGTGCAAATGCCACCACAAACCGAGTTGATTTTGGAATGAATGATTATATTACACCATTTATGACCTATACTCGACTTGGTAATGTGGGAATTGGAACAACAACTCCAGTAACTAGATTAGAAGTATATAGCACAACAGCTGATTTATCAACAGGAGGTGCGGGTACATTAAGAATATATAACCCTACAACGGCAACAGCTAATAATTTCGCTGGAGTACAATTTAAAAGTAGTCCAGGAAATAGCTCTTGGAAAATAGGTGCAAATCAAGATTCAGCTACGGATACCGACCAGAGTTTCTATTTTTTAAACTCGCACATTGGTAGTGCTTTTGGATCTAAAATGATGATAAAAGGAGGTACGGGCAACGTGGGTATCGGAACAACAAGTCCTTCAAACCGATTACATGTGGTTGGTAATGCTTTATTCGCTCCAAAAACAGCAAACGATGGTGCTGGAGGTGAACCAATGTCAGTTGAAATCTACGGAAAATCACCTGCAGGAACTGGAAGTCAAGTGGGCGGTATCAAAATGGGTTGGTATGGTGCCACAGGAGGTATTGAAATTTTAAGAGGTGGTGGATCTTATGGTGTAGGTTTGGGGTTTAATGTTTCTCCTAATATTTCAGGTAGTTCTACTTTCGAAGCTATGCGTATTATGTTTGACGGAAAAGTAGGTATCGGTACCACTGCTCCATCTGAAATATTAGATGTAGTAGGAAACGTAAAATTTTCTGGAGCATTGCTGCCTAATAATATTTCAGGATCAACAGGTCAATTTTTAACCTCAGCAGGTTCAAGTGCTGCTCCAACTTGGACTACACTAACCGCAGCTAATACTCCTAACATTTATACAGCCGATGGAACGGTAACCGCAAACAGAACCGTAACTCATTCTGATAAAAATATTACCTTTTCAGGGACAACTGGAAACTTAATTTACAATCCGTCAAGTACAGGAAAAATGGGAATTGGAACAGCGGCTCCGGCAAGTAAACTTCACGTTAATACGGATTTAGCTGCCACAAATACCATTAATGCTGATGCAACTATGTTACGTCTTTCAAGACCTACTACCGCAGCTGTGAAATGGGATAATATTGCACAATTCAATTTGGGTTCGTATGCCTTAGGAGGTGCTGGTACTTATGAAGCATACAGTAGAATGGATTTAGCACTAAATGATGGTGCAACCACCTCAACTAATAACGTAATGACATGGCAAGGAAATGGAAATATAGGAGTCGGAACAACAACTCCTACTCAAAAATTACAAGTTTTTGGTGGAAATGTAGAAATTGGTGGCTCAGCATCACAAACAGGTTCTGTTGCCAATCCAATGTTGCGCATTCATTCTAATTCCAATACGAGCGGAAGTGGCGGATTAATCGAATTCAACGAAGACAGTCTTGATTGGGGGTATACGTTGAAACACAACACTGCAGATGGAACATACGGAAATGAAGGCTTGTGGTTTGAAAGAAAATTAAATAATGTATATACTCCAAGATTCGGGTTTAATAATATTGGTAACGTAGGTATTGGAACAACAACTCCTACAAGCAGATTAACTGTTGGTGCCGGAACAGGTTATGAAGAAATAGCTGTTAATAGTGGTGGCACTGCAAATGCTGGTGTTAGACTAAATCAAGGAGGAACTAACGGGAAAAGTTATGTTATTTATTCAACAGGTTCTGCTGGAAACGGAGGAGCTGGTAATTTAGATTTCTTAGATAGCAGTTCAAATATTTCTAGATTATTTATTAATAGTAGTGGAAATGTAGGCGTTGGGACAAAAGCTCCAACATCTAAACTAGAAGTAAATGGTGCTGCAACAAATACTCATGTAGCAGACGTTACCGGAACAACAATTGATTTTTCATTAAGTAATGTGATGGGAACAACAGCTTCTGCGGGAGCCTTTACCTTGCAAAACTTAAAAAGTGGAGGTTCATACACATTGGCAGTAAAAGGAACCACATCTGGGACATGTACCTTTACAGCATCAGGTTTCACAGTACATCTACCATCTGATAATGGTGCCACTACCGCTGCAAAACATTCGTTATACAATTTCTTAGTAGTGGGTACTGATGTTTATGTATCTTGGGTAACGGGATTATAATTGGGACTCATATCTCGTTATATCATCATTAAATCGCAATTTTATAGTGCAATTATTTAATTGCGATTTACCCTTCATAATCATATAAAAATAATGAATCAAATGAAAAAAATAATTTTAGTAATTGCTTTTTGCTGTAGTTTTTATCAAATACAAAGTCAAGTGATGGGTACTCCTAGACTATTAAGAAAAGCTAATCTTACGCTAACCCCTGAAGGTGAGTTTGCTAACTTCACCAACAAATTTAATTTGATCACAACTAGTTGGTTAATGAATAGTGTTGCTACTGAACCCGTTGTTGCTACTTCTGGGAGAGTGGGATATGGTATTACCAATTGTTTTAACGATTGGGCGTCCGATGCGTTTGATATGGCAGGATGGATATTCATTAATTCCACTTCGTTAACAGATATTAGTTCGTCTAAATTACTTCCTTATACCACTGCTGCCAACTCAACAGGTGGTACTGTTCAAACAAGCACGTTATTAGGTGGTGAGAAATATTTCACAAATTTCTCTTCAAATAGAAATTTATTTGCTTTTTTCACACAAGCGAACAACATTACCTCTGTAAAATTCGTATCGGATTCAGGAATTGATTCCGCATGTACTGATGCAATTACGGGCAATCTAACGTCCACAAATGGCAAGTATAAATGTTATTACCAATCCGCTAATAGAGGCGATACTTCTAATGATGCTTTTTTTATTCACATGTTTTTTATCCCGATAGCACAATCAGCAGCTGTAACTTTTACACAAAGCAGATCTGATTTAGGAAGTAGCATTGGTAATCAATCCCCTGCGGCTGATGATTATTCTGCAAGAGTTGCCTGGACAACGGCTGGACAAGTAACCAAAGTGTATGGATTAATGGCTGTTAAAGGGTCATCAGCAACGGCAACAGGTTTAGCTCCAACCAATGCCAACTTACAGGAATTAGCAGATGCTTTTGCGGCTATTTTACCTTAAGATTGTGAAATAAATTGAATAAATAATTTAATAGGGCTTGCTGAAAAACTACAAACCCAATAAAGATAGGGAAGTCACAAATTTTTTCAAACATTGTCGTGCAAGGTTTATGAGCATTTTGATGAAAATTTCATGCACTTATTTTCGAAATTGTTGAACAAATTTAAAATTATTTTGCCACGGGCGGGTTTTCACGGGTTTTCTGAAATAAATTGGGTAAAATCCGTGCTAATCTGGGACCCGAGCGTTAGCGAATAGACGAAGTAAATCCGTGGCTTTTTAAAAAATAAGATAGTTCCTTTTATAAGTGTATTCCTTTTTCAGCAGACCCTAAATAAAGCAATCTTCTTAAGTTTGGAGGATTGCTTTTTTATTTGTTCCTTTCGATTTATCAAATTACGTATTAAAAACCAACCGCTACTTCACTCCTATTTCCAAGCATCTCAATGCATCCTCAAAAAAACAAAAACAAAGTAACGCCTTCTAATAAAAAAAACGTAATTTTGCACCTCTAAATTTTGAGTATGAGAACAAAATCGATTAAGAAAAATAAAATCAATGTGATTACGTTAGGCTGTTCCAAAAACACCTATGACAGTGAAGTTTTAATGGGGCAATTGAAAGCCAGCGGAAAAGACGTGGTGCACGAGCAAGAAGGAAATATAGTTGTCATCAATACTTGTGGTTTTATTGATAATGCGAAACAAGAATCCGTTAATACAATTCTAGAATATGTAACCAAAAAAGAAGAAGGAATTGTAGATAAAGTTTTTGTTACAGGTTGTTTATCAGAACGTTACAAACCGGATTTAGAAAAGGAAATTCCAGATGTTGACCAGTATTTTGGAACTACGGAATTGCCTTTGTTACTAAAAGCTTTGGGTGCCGATTATCAACATGAATTGCTTGGCGAACGGATCACAACAACACCAAAAAATTACGCTTATCTCAAAATTGCAGAAGGATGCGACAGACCTTGTAGTTTTTGTGCCATTCCACTTATGCGAGGCAAACACGTTTCGCAACCCATAGAAAAATTAGTTAAAGAAGCCACAACGCTAGCCAAAAATGGTGTAAAAGAATTGATTTTAATTGCACAAGATTTGACTTATTATGGTTTGGATTTATATAAAAAAAGAAATTTAGCCGAACTTTTAGAACAACTTGTAAAAATTGAAGGTATCGAATGGATTCGATTGCATTATGCCTTCCCGACAGGATTTCCAACTGATGTCTTGGAAGTTATGAATCGGGAGCCAAAAATATGTAACTATCTCGATATTCCATTACAACATATTTCAGACCGCATCTTAAAATCGATGAAACGCGGCACAACAAAAGAAAAAACCACGCAACTTTTACAAGAATTTCGAGAAAAAGTGCCTGGAATTGCTATTCGAACAACATTAATTGTGGGCTATCCCGGAGAAACACAAGAGGATTTTGAAATCATGCGGGATTGGGTGCAAGAAATGAAATTTGAACGTTTGGGTTGTTTTGCTTATTCTCATGAAGAAAACACCACTGCTTATTTGTTGGAAGATGATGTGCCTTTCGAAATAAAACAAGAACGAGCTGCCGAAATTATGGACTTGCAATCGCAAATATCTTGGGATTTGAATCAAGAAAAAATTGGAAAAATTTATAAATGTGTTATCGATAGAAAAGAAGGTGCTTATTTTATAGGAAGAACCGAATTCGATAGCCCTGATGTGGACAATGAAGTACTTGTAGATGCTTCAAAATGCTATCTGAAAACAGGCGAATTTGTGAATTTAAAAATCATTGATGCCACCGAATTTGATTTATATGCCGAATTGGTTTAGCAAAAAATAATAAAATAAAAATAAAATTTTCGAAAATAGTAGATAAATGAGCTTTACAGAAGAAATCGCAAGAAGACGCACCTTTGGAATTATATCCCATCCTGATGCCGGAAAAACAACTTTGACAGAAAAATTATTACTTTTTGGAGGTGCTATTCAAGAGGCAGGCGCCGTTAAAAGTAATAAAATTAAGAAAGGAGCTACCTCAGATTTTATGGAAATAGAACGGCAGAGAGGGATTTCTGTGGCAACATCTGTTTTAGCATTTATTTATAAAGATAAGAAAATCAATATATTAGACACCCCCGGACATAAAGATTTTGCAGAAGATACTTTCCGTACTTTAACTGCCGTGGATAGCGTAATTGTGGTTATCGACGTAGCAAAAGGGGTCGAAGAGCAAACTGAAAAATTAGTGGAAGTTTGCCGAATGCGGAATATTCCAATGATTGTTTTCATCAATAAACTAGATCGGGAAGGAAAAGATGCCTTTGATTTAATGGATGAGGTGGAACAAAAACTAAAATTAAGAGTGACTCCTTTAAGTTTCCCTATTGGAATGGGGTATGATTTTAAAGGAATCTACAATATTTGGGAGAAAAACATCAACCTTTTTGAAGGAGATAGCCGTAAAAATATTGAAGAAACCATTGCTTTTTCAGATTTAGAAAGTAAAGAATTAGAGCAAATAATTGGTGAAAAACCAGCAAATAAACTTCGTGAAGAATTAGAATTAATTTCGGAAGTGTATCCAGAATTTGATGTAATGGACTATCTTTCAGGTAATTTACAACCTGTTTTCTTTGGTTCCGCCTTAAACAATTTCGGGGTTCGAGAATTGCTTGATTGTTTTATTGAGATTGCCCCTACCCCACGCCCTAAAGAATCCGACACACGTTTAGTGCTTCCGGAAGAAGAAAAATTGAGTGGGTTTGTATTTAAAATTCACGCCAATATGGATCCAAAACACCGTGATCGTTTGGCGTTTGTAAAAATAGTTTCAGGAACTTTTGAAAAAAACAAACCTTATTTACATGTAAGACAAGGTAAAAATATGAAATTTTCAAGTCCAAATGCGTTTTTTGCTGAGAAAAAAGAAATTGTAGATATTTCGTATCCTGGGGATATTGTAGGGTTGCATGATACTGGGAATTTCAAAATTGGGGATACCTTAACCGAAGGCGAAAAAATGAATTTCAAAGGAATTCCAAGTTTTTCACCGGAACATTTTCGGTACATCAACAATGCAGATCCATTGAAAGCCAAACAGTTAGAAAAAGGAATCGACCAATTAATGGATGAAGGGGTTGCACAGCTTTTTACCTTAGAATTAAATGGTAGAAAAGTCATCGGGACTGTTGGTGCCTTACAATATGAAGTAATTCAATACCGTTTGGAACACGAATATGGTGCGAAATGTACGTATGAAAATTTTCATGCGTTCAAGGCTTGTTGGGTGAAACCAGAAGACCCAAAAAGTGTTGAATTTGCTGAATTCAGAAGGGTGAAACAAAAATTCTTAGGTCATGATAAATACGGGCAATTGGTGTTTTTAGCAGACAGCGATTTCTCCATTCAAATGACCGAACAGAAATATCCAAGTGTCGCCTTATTTTTTACTTCCGATTATCAAAAAAAATAACATAGATATTTGCATTGCACGAGATTTTATGACAAACATAACGCATAATATATTACCTTTGTAAAATGATAACAACAGATAAAAATAGTTTACAAAATTATAATTTTATTGACTTATTCGCAGGAATAGGCGGTTTTCATTTGGCATTAAATTCAATGGGAGCAAATTGTGTTTTTGCATCAGAATGGGATAAATATGCGGCTGAAACTTATCAAGAGAACTTTCATTTGAAACCTTTTGGAGATATTACTCAAATAAAAGAAAATGACATTCCCAAGCACGATATTTTATGCGGTGGATTTCCTTGTCAAGCATTTTCAATTTCAGGAAAACAAAAAGGATTTGAAGACACAAGAGGAACTTTGTTTTTCGATATTGCCAGAATTGTTGATTATCATAAACCGAAAGTTTTACTTTTGGAGAATGTTAAAAATTTAGCAAAACATGATGAGGGTAAAACTATAAAAACGATTATTAAAACTTTAGAAGAATTAGAATATTCGGTGTTTACCAAAGTTTTAAATTCAAGTAATTTTGGCTTACCTCAAAATCGAGAAAGGATTTATATTGTTGCATTTCATAAATCATTAAATTCAGATAATTTTAAATTTCCAGTTCCACCAAATAATCCAATTTGTCTAGAAAATATTTTAGAAAATGAACCTAAAAATGCGAAAATAATTGAAAGAAATGATATTGAAATTTATAAAAATTATTCGGTCACCAATTCATTATTTTCTGAAATTGAATTATCAAATAAACCAATTCAAATAGGAAAAGTAAATAAAGGAGGACAAGGCGAAAGAATTTATCATACTTTAGGACACGCAATTACACTTTCTGCTTATGGCGGAGGTGTAGGTTCAAAAACAGGATTGTATTTGGTAAATGGAAAAATCAGAAAATTATCTCCAAGAGAATGTGCAAGAGTTCAAGGTTTTCCAGATAAATTCATCTTAAATTCATCTGATATTCAAACTTATAAACAATTCGGTAATAGTGTTTCAGTAAACGTTTTGCAATATATTCTTTCAGAAATCAGCAAGATTTTAAAATTAAACGAAATGCAAAATATAAATATGACAAAATTAGAATATGCGTAAAGAACAAATTTTAGGTTCACAAACAGCAAAAAATGGATTTTTGAATGAAGATGATATTGTTGAAAAATTCAACAATTGGGATTTAGATGTAGATGCTCAAAAATGGTTGTTAATTATGGAATATCAACTAAATGATATTGATTATGTAAAAGCCATTAAATTAAGTAACTACAAAACAGATGTTCAAGTACAAGTTACCATAAAACTAAAAGAAGCAATTGATGCACAAAATTTACAAGTAAAGTTAGTTAGCAACCCGAAAGGATTTAACCAAATTGACAAAAGATGGGTGGATAAATATGTAGAAATGTGGAATATTCCATTAGAGATTTTAACTATTTTCAAAAAATATACAGGTGAAATAGAACCAACCATTGATAATCCAAAAGATAATCGTAGAATGTTTGCGAATGAATTTACACTACAGGAGCAAAATAATATTCTAAATTGGCTTGAAAAAAATAAATCTTTTATTGTATCTGATATTTTAAAAGGAAGAGGACAATTTTCTGCTGAATGGATGTTAGTTGCTCAAAAAGTTGAAGAAAATTCGAGGTGGATTCTAAAACCAATGAATTTTTGTTTAAATCATTTTGGAAATGGAAATATTGAAATTACCAAACAAGGAAATTTCAAAATAGGGAGAATTACAATGCAAAGAAAAGGCGGAGACAATGGCAGGGATACGGCAAAAATGCTACAATTTAAAATAAATCCAGCGGAATTATTTGATTATGAATAAGAAACAGCATATTTATGGAATAGCGGGTTTAATGCTAAAATAAAAAAACGTTTTCATAAGTCGTCATTTCATGAATTTGAGTAATAATGGAATACTCAAATAAAAAAACATAGAAGCTAATTTTTAACTTTTTTAAAAATAAAACAGCATGCCAAAAATAATAATAATTGAAGATGAAGCAGCAATCAGACGGGTACTTTCGAAGATCTTAACCGAAGAAAATGACAGCTACCAAATTGAGGAAGCTGAAAATGGATTAATTGGATTAGAGAAAATTAAAAACGAAGATTTCGATTTGATTTTATGTGATATAAAAATGCCAAAAATGGACGGTGTTGAAGTATTAGAGGCTGTAAAAAAATTGAAACCTGAAATTCCGATGATTATGATTTCGGGTCATGGCGATTTAGAAACAGCTATCAACACGATGCGTTTAGGGGCTTTTGATTATATTTCAAAACCACCCGATTTAAACCGATTGTTAAATGCGGTTCGAAATGCCTTAGATAAAAAACAATTGCTGATTGAAAATAAGATTTTGAAGAAAAAAATTTCGAAAAATTATGAAATAATCGGAAATAGTGCTGCTATAAATCAAATTAAAGACATGATTGAAAAAGTGGCGGCTACTGATGCACGCGTTTTAATTACAGGCCCAAATGGAACTGGAAAAGAACTTGTGGCCCATCAATTACATGAAAAAAGTGAACGTTCAAAAGCAGCTATAATTGAAGTAAACTGTGCTGCAATTCCTTCTGAATTAATTGAAAGTGAACTTTTTGGACATGTAAAAGGTGCATTTACATCAGCCGTAAAAGACCGAGCAGGAAAGTTTGAAGCCGCTGATGGTGGCACGATTTTCTTAGACGAAATTGGTGATATGAGTTTGGCAGCTCAGGCTAAAGTGTTGCGTGCACTTCAAGAAAATTTAATCCAAAGAGTGGGTGCCGATAAAGATATTAAAGTAAATGTTCGCGTAATTGCAGCAACTAACAAAGATTTGAAACAGGAAATAGCCGCAGGTCGTTTTCGGGAAGATTTGTATCATCGATTAGCGGTTATTCTAATAAAAGTACCCGCACTAAATGATAGAAGAGAAGATATTCCGGAGTTGATTCCGTATTTTTCTAATAAAATTGCGGCTGAACAAGGAACAACAGCCAAAAAATTCACAAAAGAAGCGATTACTTTATTAAAGGAGTATGATTGGACAGGAAATATTCGAGAATTACGAAATGTGGTTGAACGCTTAATTATCTTGGGAGGCAGCGAAATTTCTGAACAAGATGTGCTTCTTTTTGCAAGTAAATAAACCATTGATTTTCAAAATTCTACAAAAGAAAAGCTATACAAATGCAATTAAAAAAAATAAATAGTAGCTTACAGAAAGCACTAATCGAAAATGATTTCACTACTGCAAATGAATTGCAAGAGGAAACCTTTTCTACCCTAAAAAGTGGCGTTGATGCTGTGGTTCAATCCGCAGGAAAATCAGGAAAAACCACCACTATTTTGATGAATATTATTCAAAAACTGGAACGCCCGGTAGGTGAAAGTACGAGGGTTTTAATGTTAGTTGAAAATAAAGAAAAAGTATTAGAAGCCGTTGAACTTTTCAAAAAAATCAATCATTACAACGGTTTACGCGTTATTGGTGTTCATGAAAGAGGCGATATGGATTATGATAAAAACATGATTTCTTTAGGAATGGACGTGCTGATTGGTACACCAATTCGGATAAGTGAAATGTTTTCATCAGCAGGGTTTAATATGAATACAATCAAAATGTTTGTTGTTGATGATATTGATATTATTTTACGAAAACGACAAGACACATTGATTTTACGGCTTTCGATGAGTGTTGAAAAAACGCAACGTTTGTTTTTCTGCACGGAAATTACAGAACGAGTTGAAATTCTTGCCGACAAAATTATGATTGAACCGCTTTTTTTTGAAATGGAAAACGAATAAAACTATAAAAATGGGAATAATGAAAATTTTTTCGGGAAGTGAAATTCTTGCCGAAGCTTTAAAACAAAAAATTGAAGCTATTGGAATTGCGGTTCAGAAAAAAGACAATTTACAATCCGCTAGATTAGCAGGTTTTGGAAACACCGATTTAGCTGTGGAATTGTTTGTTGACGAAAGATATTATGCCAAAATAAGTCCCGTTTTGGAAGAATTCCGAATGAGTTTGTGAGGCACTTAAATGGTATTGGTTTTTAATCTAATTATAGCATTTTTAACCACTTTTCTTTCGTTGCATTAAAAAAAACAACGAAAGAGAAGTACTATTAACTGGGTTTGAGATAGGTGGAACTTGTAACACAAAACTTATACAACTCCATTATTAAAACGGATCGTATTTGATGGCTTTCCATTCTTTTTCAAGAAGATGTACAACATGATAATGGACTTTATCTTCTTTGTCGAAAGCACCGTTTTTGTTGATATCTTCTATACTTCTGAAATACAATTTGTTTTGGGCCTCGATAATATTCCAATCAATTAACTCATGAAATTCTTCAGATAATTTTGTGAATGAACTTCCATTTGCTTTACTTATATACAAGGATTTAATGTCTTTTTGATTGATTTTCCCATCATTATTGGTGTCGGCATCAACAAGGGTATAAATAAAGAGTTGTTTCTTTGTTTTCAGTGCAATTTGATCCAAATAAGTAGCCGTTTGAATTTGTATCTTCTTATCTGTCAAAGATTTAGAACGTAAAGAATCGATATGTTGGAATTTCAGATTGTCAAAATATCCTGTAATTTCAAAACGGTTATAATTGGAAATGGCATAACTTTCATGACTTGCTTTTGATGAACCATAACTCGCTCGCTCCGACTCAAAAACACGAATATCCCCTACTGGAAAAATCATATATTTTGTTCCTTCCATAAGTATAGGCAAATCCGCAACCTTAAATGAAGTTGTATCCACAGCAATTTGGGTGGCTTGAGGCGTCCCTTTTTCATAGATTACTTTTGGTGGCTCAGGCTGTTCTTTACAACTAAAGAGCAACATAAAAATACTACTTAATACAATACTTGTTTTCATGTGTATCTATTTATTTTTTATAAAAAGCCGCTAAAAATCGATACTTTTTAAATTTCTGTTTGATTATATTTAATTTTTATTGCACCATTTTTTGCACTCATCTCCTTTTAAACGATTTGTGATGCTTTATAAAAGGGAATAATAAAAAAACAACGTGATTCCTTTATAATTTAAAGTCAAATATACAAAAAAAAATGGTTTTTACAATTTTACACTAAGTTTTATATTAAAAATTCGTGTGGTCATAAAATTAGGAATTCCATATTGCGATTTTGTATAAACATCCCGCACCCAAGTATTGGTAATAGCATTTTGGTTGTTGAACAAATTAAATATTTCTAATCCCAACGCAAATTCTTCAAATGGTTGTAGCCAAATCTTTGAGGAAGTAATTTTTGCATCTTTAAAAACATAAGAAAAACCAACATCAGCACGTCTGTAATCTTTTAAACGCAATTGATAATTATAAGGATCTGCATAAGCGGGTGAACCACCTGGCAAACCAGTATTATACACCAAATTCAAATTTAAACGTAAATTAGGGATATTAGGCATGTAATCTTGAAACAAAATTCCAAATTTTAATCGTTGATCTGTTGGACGAGCAATGAAGCCTTTTCCTTCTTGATTTTCTTCTGTTTTGAGATAGCCAAAAGTGAACCATGATTCTGTTCCTGGCACAAATTCGCCATTTAATCGTGCATCAAAACCATACGCATACGCTTCCGCGTTATTATTTGCTCGGTATCGAATACGCACATTATCAATGGTATATGTATTAACATTGCTGCTATTTTTATAATATGCCTCGGAAACTAATTTAAACGGTCGATTCCACATTTTGAAACTATAATCGGAGCTTAGAACCAAATGAATGGCTTGCTGTGCTTTCACATCTTGTTGAACAACGCCTTTATAATCACGCAGTTCCCTATAAAAAGGAGGCTGATGATAAAATCCACCTGAAATTCGGAAGAGTATATCTTTTTTCCAATCTGGTTTGAAAGCGAGTTGCATACGAGGTGAGAAAGTCATTTGTGCTGTTCCATTCGGGCGACCATCTGCTTCCACTTGCCATTGCTGACTTCTTGCTCCTGCATTGAACCAAAAATCATGACGCCCTAATTTACTTCTATAATTCCATTGTGCATAAGCAGAAAATCTATTAATTCTAGTATAATTTGTGGCTCTAACATTTTGATAAGGTGCTAATGGACCAACATAAGGCGTATAAGGTTGGTCATTTTGATAATTTAAAATTAAATTTGGTAATGAAAAACCAGCGGAATCAATTACTTCCCATTCCACAATTCGGTCTCTAATATCTTCAATTGTGATTTTCGCACCCCATTCCAATTGTGCTTTTTTAGAAATTTCATGAAAGCCTTTCACTTCAGTATTGATAATTAAAGCATCTAAATTATTTCGGGCATGATTTAATTGACTCCCAACACCTCTTGAAAACACAACATCTCCAAAGGTTTCAGAACCTAAATTAGAATCCACTTCACCCAAACGATATTGTGCTAAAATATCATAATATTCTTGCTCTTGTGTGTGATAGGCTGATAGAATTAATTTGATTTTATTGCTTTCATTGTAACTATAAACCGCTTTTCCTGCCCCGAAAAATGTTGTATAATTGTCTTTTTCCTGACCATCATAAACTACTAATAAGGCAATTGGATCACTGATTGTTCCAAAATTGGTTTGCCTAGTTAAAGGTTGATAATTATAATTATTTCGAGAGCTATTTCCTAAAAAGCTAAAATGCCATTTCGGAGATGCGTTGTATTGAAAAGCAGTTTGAATATCAAAAAAAGTGGGACTGAAATTGGTTTCTGTTTCTTGACTTTTCACTAATAATGCGTTATTTCTATATCGAATTCCGGTGATGTTTGACCACTTTTTATTTTTTGAAATTCCTTCCACCGTTGCACTTCCGCCTAAGAAACTGGCATCTAAACTAGCTGCAAATTCTTTTGGATTTCTATAAGTAATATCCAAAACGGAGGCTAATTTATCTCCAAATTTTGATTGAAATCCTCCTGCAGAAAAATCAACATTTTGCACCATATCCGTGTTTGTAAAACTCAATCCTTCCTGCTGTCCCGAGCGAATTAAAAAAGGTCTATAAACTTCAATTTCATTGACATACACTAAATTTTCGTCATAATTTCCGCCACGAACTGAATAGGAAGTACTCAATTCATTATTAGAATAAACTCCTGGTAATGTTTTAATTATATTCTCAATTCCTGGATTTGCACCCGGAATACTTCGAATTGTAACGGGATCAATTGTTGTTAAACCTTCAATTCTTTTTTTGCTATTTCCAACTACGACTACTGCTCCAAATTCAGCAATTTTTGCATTTAAAACAGGATGAAATTCATAATCTTCATTTGGTTTAAGCGTAATTTCAACTGTGAAATTTTTAAAAGAAACATGAGAAAAAACCAAAGTTATTTTTTTATTCGCAGGGATTTCAAGGCTATAAAATCCATTTTCATTTGTGGTTGTACCGAAATTTTCTGCTGAGATGCTTACATTTTCAACAGGCGTTTTAAATTCGTCTAATACAATTCCTTTTATGGTTGCTTTTTGAGCGTGTGTTGCAACTAAGCATAAAAATAAGGCGAGAACACTGAATATTTTTTTCAAAATTTACTACTATTAATTAATAAAAAAATGCGATTCAAAAGTTGTTGAATTATCTAAACTATCCGTGACAACTATTTTAAAATCATTCCTACCTATAACGCAAACACCATCTTCTAAATTGTGTGTTAATTTTTTTGTTTTATGATCATATTCCATTAAAATCCATTTTCCGTTTAAATAGCCATTATAAGTTTCAATATCAGAATGCAAATCAGTTACCAAAACACTAATTTTCTGTTGCTTCGAAAGCGTTTTGCCTTCTACGAAATTAACATTATAAATTCGAGGTGGCGTGTTGTCTTGTGCAAGTTTGAAAGTACCAAGTGTTTTCGTTTTTATAGAAAAAGAATTGCCCTTCCGATAGGTTTTGTTGTAATTCAATTTATAACCATCTAACGAAGCAATATATGTTTTTTTTCGTTGTTCATCCGTTAAATCATTTACATCATTATAGGTAAGCGTGATGTTTTTATGCACCGGCACCGTATCGTCATGTAAGGTTACAATATCTTTAGTAACATCAAAATTCATATAAAAATTATTGTAAAATGCGTTTTCAGGAATATAAACGTTGATGTTTTCCTTTTCAAAAATAGCTTCATTTTTAGCTTTTATAAAATAAGGGGTTTGGGGTTTTGGGTTTTTTATTTTAGCTTCATTTATGGCAAATTCAATAGGAATAGTTAAGGTAATTTTATTCTCATGGAAATCAAAAATCTCAACTTTATAGCTATAATTTGAATTAGGTTTCACCTGAATAAGTCCGTTTTTAGTATTTTCTGAAATAATCGACAAGGGATAATTTTGAATATGAAAAAGCTTTTGAACCCGTTGACCTAATTCATGCAAGCGTTCATAATCAATGAAATTATTGATGTATCTAGATTCATCAAAAGAAAAAGAATCGAAACCAAATTGATATTGCAAAACACCGTTCAGATAGGTTTTTACCTTATATAATCCATTTTTATTATAGGCATTTGAACAAAAATCGTAGGCATTTATACCAAATCCAATTTTACCATTTGCCACCACTTTTGAACTTAAATAAGAACCATCGGCTAGTTTTGAAAAAGAAATTGCAATGGTTTTTTGGGCATTATTGACAATTGTGGAATCAATAGGATAAGCCACTAAACCTTGAAGAATTGGTTTTCGTTCATCATTAATCAGTTTTTTCATTCCAAAATGCAAGGGGTTGATAATTTTTTCAGACTTTGTATTTCGGAATTCAAAATGCAAATGAGGCGCACCACTGCTTCCTGTATTACCAGAAAAAGCAATGATTTCACCTTTTTTTACAGGCAATTGAGAAGGTGCTAAAAACATTTCAATTTCATACGCTTTTTCCGCATATTGCCTTTTAACTATAGCATCTTGAATCGTTTTATTTGCAATTTGAAGGTGGCCATAAACGGTTGTAAATCCATTTTCATGGGTAATATAAATGGCTTTTCCATAACCGAAAGTAGAAATTTTTATTCTTGAAACATATCCGTCAGCAGCAGCAAATACGGGTAAACCCTCCATTCCTTTGGTTTTAAAATCCAAGCCCGAATGAAAATGATTACTCCGCAATTCACCAAACGACCCCGAAAGATCCAATGGAATTTCTAATGGTGATTGAAAATAATCTTGCGGATATTCTTGACTATAAATGAAAAAAGGAACAAGAAAAAGGAGTCTAAAAAAATACATTTTGATGGTTTAAAAATATGTGCTAAAG
>Ga0247722_10000800_pt1 | contig 18287 bp, 15 predicted proteins | sample MSEWelMarce3H_FC_FD_189094 | JGI IMG/M metagenome (GOLD analysis project Ga0247722, IMG submission 189094) | Subsurface sediment microbial communities from gas well in West Virginia, United States - MSEEL Well Study Marcellus 3H_FC | ecosystem: Environmental > Terrestrial > Deep subsurface >... | reverse complement strand
GATTTGCCTTAAGATGGAAAAAAAACGAGCGATTTGCAAGCTTAACCGTATCAGATAGCGGCAGTGGTTTCCCTGCAGAAATCCTGCCTCGGGTATTTGAGCCCTATATAACCACCAAGATAAAGGGGACAGGGTTAGGTTTAGCCATTGTAAAAAAAATAATCGAAGAACATCAGGGCCGAATACAGGCCGGCAACAGGGATGAAGGTGGCGCTTGGGTAAGAATCGAGCTGCCCCTCGCGGAGGAAGCAATTGGCTAGTCAGGATATTTTGATCGTCGACGACGAAGTCGGCATTCGTGAATTATTGTCAGAAATTCTGCAAGATGAAGGCTATGGCATTGTTTTAGCCGAAAATGCAGAAGCTGCTCGCAAAATCAGAAATCAATCTCAGCCACGCTTGGTGCTATTGGATATCTGGATGCCAGATACCGATGGAATCACTTTGCTTAAAGAATGGTCGCGAAATGGTCAGCTCACCATGCCTGTGGTGATGATGTCTGGCCACGCTACGATTGATACGGCAGTGGAAGCGACCCGTATTGGCGCGCTTGATTTCTTAGAAAAGCCAATTGGTTTACAAAAACTATTGGCCACGGTAAAGCGTGCACTTTCTTTACCTAGCGAAGTAGCTCCGCGTGCGCCAACGTTAGAGCGCTTAGGCTCAGGGCAGGCAATTCAAGAATTGCAGGCCACCTTAAGCCCATTACGCGGTAAAACTGGCCCAGTCTTATTGCTAGGTTTACCTGGCGTTGGCTTTGAGCATTGTGCTCGCTATTTAAATCAAGGTAGTGCGCCGTTTATTTCGCCGCCTTCGAATGAAGACTTAGCGCAAGCACCACAAGAGCTACTCAATAAAGCCACAGGTGGGATATTATTTCTACGAGATTTAGCTTGGCTAGATCGCCGTGCACAGCTTGGTTTAAAAAGCATCCTACCAAAATTGGAAAAACAACGTGTCCGCTTAGTGTGTGCTTCTAGCAAGCCACTGAGTGTTTTAGCGGGGCAAATTGAGCCTGAACTGTTAAATTTTATTTCTCAGCTCAGCATTGCCATCCCCTCTTTATCTGAGCATCGAGAAGATATCCCTGCCTTGGCAGAAAAGCTGCTTAATGACGCCATTGGCATGCACAAGCTAGGGCCACGTTACTTTAGCCCCTTAGCTTTGCAATTATTATCGCGCCAAGATTGGGCCGGTAATCTGGATGAGCTAGCCAATGTGGTAAAAAGCGTAGCAATTACCAGCCGCGATGGTGAAATAGATAGTGCGCCACTGGCCCGCTTACTTTCTCAGTTTTCACCCAATGGCAGCGTACATAGCGAAAACCACAGCCAGCACGCAGCAGGCTTGCCCAATATAGATCTCAGCCTGCCGCTACGTGAGGCTCGTGATCAATTTGAAAAGCTCTATATCGAGCGGCAAATTGATTTGTCTAATGGCAATATGAGTCGTGTGGCAGAAAAAGTAGGGCTAGAGCGCACTCACCTTTACCGTAAGCTGAAGCAACTGGGTATTGCGGTGCCAAAAAAGCAGCGCAGCACTGAGGAAGAGTAATGCCGCTTATCCCCTGTGATATAGACCGCTTAATTGCGAGTGCTGATGAAATCCTTGCATTACAGACTAACGAAAGCCTGCAACTGGCTAAGTTGGCACAAATGCAAGCGCACTCCATTGGCTATATCCAAGGGGAAGTTCGGGCGGGCCTCATTTTCGGCAAAGCCCAGTTAATCTTAGGTGAATTGCAAGGTGCCTTAAACACTTTACAGCTCACCCTATTGATGGCGGAGGATGGCTCCTTAGAAAAAGCGCAGCTACTAGAGCAAATTGCGCGGGGCCATTTTGACCTCGGGGACTCCACCCTTGCAGCCAAGCTTTGGCAAGAGTGCACGCAAATCGCACTGGTGCAGCAGCACTTCAGCCCGCTGATTCATGCACATATTGGCCTTGGCCAAATTCATTTTGGCTTTGAAAACTACCCCGCAGCCCTACATTCACACTACCAAGCGTTTGAATATTTGCACACGAGTAGCAGTACCGAACTGCGTTGCCGAGTTTACGCCAATATCGTGTTAGATTTACTCAGCCTAGAGCGCCAGAGTGAAGCTGCCGCTATGCTACAACGCCTACAAGATGCGGCACTGACCCAGCGCAGCCTCAGTACCGATATAGAAACCTACCGCTTAAAAGGCCTGCTTGATTTAGCGAATCAGCAAGTATCGGATGCAAGATCCCACTTTGCCACCGCTTTAAAAATTTGCCACCTACAAGCAAACCCATGGAGTGAAGCCATGAGTTTGCTTGGCTTGGGCCGCTGTGATCTAGCCGATCAAGCATGGGCAGCAGCCCTAGCACACCTCAACAAAGCCCTCGATATAGCCTGTGGATTACAAAACCCACACCTGCTATGCAAAATTCATTTTGCGCTTAGCAGTTGCTACGAAGGGCTAAATGAGCTGCATACGGCTAAAATCCACCTCACAGAATACCTGCAATTCAAACAGCTATTACAGCCTAAAGTGGGTTAAGGCTTAGTACGATGAGCGCCCCAATAAAAACCCATTGCAGCCACACCATAATCGGGACCGCTCTCGCTTTAAATATTTAATAGCGATATAAACCTGCGCCATACAAAGATGATTTTTCTTAAGTCTTAGGTGAGAGCTAACCAGTCGTTCGCTAATACCATCTCGATTTTTTTTGGCGACAACACATGTTTTAAGCCACAAATCACGATAAAAATCAAAGGGTTACCCTCAACACGCTGTTGTTCGCTATAAAAAGCCCTGTTCTATCCCCCCCTTTGATTCAATATTAAGTTTTTTACTGTGTAACATCCCCCTATAAATTGCATCAACAACACCCCATACTCTACGCCTTACGCTATCCTTCAAATGCATTAATACTTCGCATGGAATAATCGTGTCAAATATCTTAATTCTCGGCGCTGGCCGTGTTGGCGCATCGGTGGCTGAGCAACTAGTGCATGAGCGCTACCACGTGACCATCGTTGACGAAAACCCAGAGCAGCTTAAACCGCTGGCCGATCGGCTCGATCTTCGCACCTTGGTTGGCCATGCTGGTAGCCCTGCCGTGCTGGCAGCCGCAGGAGCCGCCGATGCAGATTTGCTGCTAGCCGTTACGCCACTGGATGAGCTCAATATGGTGGCTTGTAAGATTGCTTACGAATTATTTAATATTCCTACTCGCCTTGCGCGGATTCGTGACCCCGATTTACTCGCGCGACCAGAGTTATTTACCGACAATAATTTTGCGATTGATCATGTCATCACCCCCGCGCAAATTGTGACTGACTATTTAGTTAGCTTGGTAGCAACCCCCGAAGCGTTGCAAGTACTGGATTTTGCCGGTGGTAAAGCGCAGCTGGTAGCAATTCGGGTAGAAGCTGGCGCGCATATGGATGGGCAAGATTTAGCCACACTGGATAAGCTTTTACCTAAAATTGATCGACGCGTAGTATCAATTTACCGCAAGAATCGCCGTATCCATCCTGATGGCAATACCGTGTTGCAAGTGGGAGACGAGGTGTTTTTCCTCGCCGCTACCGAGCATATTCGCGCCGTTATTAAAGAAATGCGTGGCACAGAAAAAGCCATCAAACGCATTACGCTTTCCGGCGGTGGCAACGTGGGCTATCGCCTTGCACAAACCCTGCAAAACGATTATCAAGTCAAACTCATTGAAGCCAACAAAGAACGAGCCGCTTGGCTAGCCGAAGCGCTGCCGCACACCTTGGTGCTGCGTGGCGATGCCACCGATGAAGCGCTATTAGAAAGCGAGCTGATTGAGCGCTGCGATCTGTATTTTGCCCTGACCTCCGATGATGAAGACAATATTATGTCTAGCCTTTTGGCTAAACAGATGGGGGCGCGCAAAACCATCGCCATTATTAATCGCTCACGCTATGTCGATCTTTTGCAAGGCGGCAAGATTGATGTGGCGATTTCCCCAGCCATTGCCACCATCGGCTCACTACTTGCCCACGTTAGGAGTGGTGATGTTGTGGCAGTACATAGTCTAAGACGCGGCGCAGCTGAAGCGATGGAAATCATCGTGCACGGCACGCCCGCCACGAGCCGCGTCGTGGGCAAAAAAATCGATGAGATTAAACTGCCCTCTGGGGCCGATTTAGCCGCCATTGTGCGTGGTAACAAAGTACTGATCGCCCATGGTCACACCATGATAGAAAGCGATGATCATGTGATTTTATTTGTGGATAACAAAGCGCATATTCGCGAAGTAGAACAACTCTTTGCCGTAAAAATTGGATTTTTCTGATGCAGCTTATTCAGCGTGTGTTTCCCACGGTTAATATTTTGGCGCGGGTTGCCGCTATTTTTTCACTATGGATCTTGATCCCAATTGCCGTGGCATGGTGGGAAAATGATGCAGGGCTACAGCCATTTATCACCGCCCTAGTTAGCTTACTCCTGTTGAGCAGTATCTTAAGCCTCCTCACTCATCGCTATAAGCGGGAAATGAAATCACGCGATGGTTTTATTTTAGTGGTGGGGCTTTGGACCACACTGCCCGCCGTGGCGGCATTGCCACTGATGTTGTTTGATACACAACTCTCCTTTACCCACGCCTACTTTGAAACCATGTCGGCACTCACCACAACGGGTGCAACGGTGCTCACCGGTTTAGACCAGCTCCCCGCATCGATCAATTTATGGCGGCATCTATTAAATTGGTTGGGTGGCATGGGGATTATTGTGCTGGCTGTGGCGATTCTGCCCATGCTGGGTGTCGGCGGTATGCAGCTATTTAAAGCCGAAACTCCCGGTCCAATCAAAGATTCAAAACTTACGCCTAGAATCCGTGAAACAGCCAGAAACCTATGGGTAGTCTATGCCAGCCTCACGCTGATTTGCGCCCTGCTGCTTAAGTTTGTAGGGGGCATGAGCTGGTTGGATGCCGTTTGCCATGCGTTTGCCACCATGTGCTTGGGTGGCTTTTCTACGCACGATGCCAGCGTAGGCTTTTTTAACTCGCCTATTATCGAGGCAATTCTTATCGTGTTTATGCTGCTGGCGGCCACTAACTTCGCCACTCATTATCTAGCACTCACCGGCCGCAAATTTTCCAGTTATTGGAAAGACTCTGAATTTAAAGCCATGATTTTGATCATCGTCATTACCACCCTAGGCAGTGCAGCCTATTTGGTATGGCAAAAAACTTATGGCGACTATCTTACCTCGCTCAGGCATGTGGCATTTAATCTTGTATCTATCGCCACCGACACGGGTTTTGCCAGCATTGATTTTGGCCAGTGGCCGATTTTTGTACCTTTATTAATGCTGTTTTTATCCTGCATCACCGCCTGCTCTGGCTCTACCGGTGGCGGGATTAAAATGATCCGTACCTTAATTATGCTACGCGAATCTAAACGGCAAATGTCTACCCTGATTCACCCTAATGCGGTACATCCTTTACGCGTAAATGGCATGGTTATTCCTGGAAACATTGTCTTTGCCGTCATGGGTTTTATCTTTTTATACTGCATGAGTATTGTTGGACTAACGTTTATATTATTGATCTCTGGCCTCGACTTTTTATCCAGCTTTACCGCCATCATCGCCTGCATCAATAATGCAGGCCCTGGCCTTGGTGTCGTTGGCCCGGCATCTAACTACGGCGTACTCAATGATTTTCAAATCTGGGTATGTAGCTTCGCCATGCTGCTTGGCCGCTTAGAAGTATTCTCAGTACTGATTTTATTTACCCGCGTTTTTTGGAAATCGTAAGCTGTTATAGATATGTTTATCACCGGTTTTTTGCTTTCTCTATCCCTCTGCTTAGACATTAGAATCGTTCATATTGCCCTGATGATACCAGCCTAAAGCATGGCCCTAGCAGCCTGCCGGACTTAAGCGATCGTAACGAGGGAAAGACCGGTTTGAGACAGATTTCGTGGGTTTTTGAGGTGAATAGCTGGCTATTCAACAATAAAATGCGTGAAATATGGCCAAATCCGGCTTTTCCGTAGTAGATCAGTCTTAAGCCCGACAGGCTGCTAGCCCTGCAATGCAGATGGGGCTAGGCTCTTGCTTTGGCGATTTGGTTTGAGCGGTGGTGTCCTTGCTACTGCTGTTTCTTGCCATTAAAACGCTGGAACAACAGCACCCGCATATTTACCCTCAATATAGGTTTTAACTTGCTGACTCGTTAATGCCGCTGCTAGTTTTTTAATCGCCACGCTGTCTTTATTATCTGGACGTGCTACAAGGTAATTCACATAGGGCGAGCTGCGATCTTCTAGCGCTAAAGAATCTTTAACCGGATTAAGTTTGGCTTCTAAAGCGTAATTAGTATTAATCAAAGCCAAATCAACTTGATCCAGCACACGCGCTAACATGGCTGCGTCTAATTCTTTAAACTTTAATTTCTTTGGGTTTTCGCTGATATCTTTAGGCGTTGAGAGTGCATTGGTTGGGTCTTTTAGCTTAATCACGCCAGATTTTTGTAACAGTAATAAAGCACGGCCGCTATTGCTACCTTCGTTTGGAATAGCCACCGTTGCGCCAATAGGCAAATCTTTTAATGATTTATATTTATGCGAATACGCACCAAATGGCTCTACGTGCACACCCGTTACAATCACCAAATGAGTGCCCTTGCCTTTGTTAAAGTTATCTAAATAAGGCTTAGTCTGAAAGTAATTTGCATCGATATTTTTTTGATCAACTTGCAAGTTTGGCTGTACGTAATCAGTAAATACTTTAATTTGTAAATCCACGCCTTCTTTAGCTAAAAGAGGCTTAATCAATTCTAAGATTTCTGCGTGAGGAACCGCAGTGGCGGCAATGGTCAGCTTTTCTACAGCTTGTGCAAAACCAGTGGCTAATAAAGCAGCGAGCACGCTAATAACTAAAGTGTTTTTCATGGTATTTACCTGTGATATTTTAAATTGCATTCATTTATTATCGGCTAGCGCCTTGATCTGTCTGGATTCTAGCAAGGCATCTATTTATCAAGAAGAAATATTAAATAACTTATATATAACAAAACACGCTATAGATTAATTGGCCCTGTCATGCATCCCCTTAAAAAAACAAGTAAGCAAGAGTAATGTTGGCAAAATACCGGGGATATAAAAGCGAGTACAATCAAGGCTTCGCCAGCATTTGTGATCCGTCATGCCCTTTCACTATTTGCGTGAGCTCACTGCTCCAGAGCGTACCGAACGCAATAATATTCATCTTGGCATCACCCTCTGTTTTGTTGCAGGTGCAACGAATGCAGGCGGTTTTTTGGCGGTAGGGCAATACACATCGCATATGACGGGGATTCTTTCTGGGCTTGCGGATAACTGGGTATTGGGCAATGTCTCTTTGATGTTTGGGGCTCTGGCTAGCGTGTTAATGTTTATGGCTGGAGCCATCACCTCCTCCCTATTGATTAACTGGGCGCGCCGCCGTGATAGACGCAGCCTATATGCACTACCGCTATTGCTAGAATCATTACTTTTACTGTGTTTTGGTTTATTGGGCGGCCAGCTTGATTCGCACTCAAACAGCCTTGTTCCGCTCACCGTACTGCTGCTTTGCTACATCATGGGGCTGCAAAACGCCATCATTACTAAGATTTCTAAGGCAGTCATCCGCACCACCCACCTTACCGGCTTGATTACCGATATCAGCATAGAGCTAGGGCGGCTTTTGTACTGGAACCGCAATCTTAATGCCCCTGATGAGATAAAAGTTTTATGCGATCGCAAACATTTAAAAGTGCAATCTAGCTTGGTATTGGCCTTCTTATGCGGCGCAATTTCTGGGGCCTATGGTTTTAATCATCTAGGCTTTAGCTCCACCATTTTTTTAGCGCTGATCTTAGCGATTCTTTCTGTTGGACCGATGGTTGAAGATTTTTAAGCCGCTTGACCTAGCAGCCTGTCGGACTTAAGCGATCGTAGCGAGGGAAAGACCGGTTTGAGACAGATTTCGTGGGTTTTTGAGGCGAATAGCTAGCTATTCAATATAACTGGGGTCAGAACAAAATTAAATCCTACTATGCTTAATGCTCTTAGAGCCAAAGAAAGCGGATTTAACTTTACTCTGACCCTAGTTATTTTGCTTTATTTTGCTTCATCAAAGCTCAGTGGAATCGGCGAGCCGCAGTAGCGGATATGCTCAAAGCCACCGACTTTTTGCGGGCGATGAATATGCCCCAGCGCAATATAGTCAGCAGGTGGAAAAGCACTGGTAGGGAAGGCTTCCAGCGCGCCAACATAAATCTCCCGTACCGATTCACTGGCGCTTGCGCCAACCGTGGTGAGATGACCGGTGGCGATAATGGGCAGCTGTGGCAAGCCAAGCGCCATGCGCGTATCCAAGGCCCGCTGATACAGCATTTGGTAGTGCTGAAAAATACCTGCTTGCAAGCTAAGCTGCTTTTCATCGCTGCTTTGCCCCGCCACGCTTTGCTGTACATCGCGCGCGCGGATAAAGGGAATCGCACATAGCACCGCCCCAGCGCTGCCGTCTTTTTGCTTGAGCAACAAAACCTGCTCACCAGCATCCGCTGCCACGCCAGGAATTACACTGGTGTTGAGCTCCGCGAGCAGCGATTTGCTTTCGCCTATGGTGGCTACCGAGTCATGATTCCCACCCAGAATAATCAGCCTCGTGCCTGTTTTGCTGAGGGCCATATATAAAGTGGTTGTAAAGCTCACGGGCATAGCTGGGCGGCGAGCCGGTATCAAAAATATCCCCAGCCACCAAGATAGCATCGGCATTGTGGGTAATCGCAGCGGCCAGCAGCCAGTCTAAAAAAGCCTGATGCTCAGCTTGGCGCGTCTTGCCCATAAGATGCTGACCAAGATGCCAGTCCAAGGTGAGGATGATTTTCATGTGTGGGGAGTGGTGATTCATATGAAGGGGATTATGAAGGCTGGCAGGGGGGGAGGTGTCTTGCCCTTCTTTGTATAATAAAAAACTACCGATATAAAAATTTGATAGATTTTTACTATCAAAATAGTATAAATATTCAATTGGTACTTAGCAATAGGAATGAATATCATTTGTATGAATGATTTTACATAAAGAGGATTAAAGCATGGCAAAGACAATTACTTTTGCGATGGTGCACTTTAGCGTCGCTTTTAGTGTGGCCTATCTGATCACAGGCAGTATCGGCATGGCTGGTTTTCTGGCCTTAATTGAGCCTATGGTCAATACCGTTGCCTATTTTTTTCATGAAAAAGCATGGGATGCTTACCGGCTGCGGCGCAGTAAACATCCGCAAGGTGAGCATGTAGTGGCATAGCCGTGGATGGCCGCTACTCTGAGGTGCGATGCCGTTTTTAAATAGATTTCCTGAGAAAATCAAGCCCCGAAATATTCAGAAAATCAGTGTAATGAGCTACTACAGTGACTTGGCTTTGTGCTCCTGACTTGCCGGTCAAATAGCAGAGAAATGTACTTCATTTCACCCATTCTGTGACCAGCATCGCCGTTGCACTTACTTATTGAGTTCTCCCTTTAAGAGGATCACTACAATGCGTATTGGAAACAATTTACATCATATGCAACCCGCAGCAATGGGTTCTGCCACTACCGTACAGGCTCAAAGTGCAAGCAGCCATGCTATCAGCAACACCAATAAACCGCTGGACCCACATCGAGTACGAGAACTAACACTCATTGGGGTAGGTAGTAGTGTGGCCTATCTGCTTAATGAACTTAATGGCCGTTTTGCGGAAGACAGAGAAACTTCACCATTTTCAGGAAAAGTCAGTATTGTTGGCAAGGAGGACGCTTGGGTCGCAAATGTTCGTGGCCAAGGCTATCTTAATCATCAAATCGAACTTGTCAGTCAATGGGGACAGCAGGTGCCAGCATATGATCCCAGTTATGCTGATCGTGACGAGTTCTCCAAAAGTAACCAATTACAATTAACACAAGCAGTAGAGTTGGGCGCAGAGCACTTGGAGCTGCTGGTAACGAGCATTAAGCGACTGGATGATGGATGCTTCCGAATCGTCTTGGACAATGGTCAGATTATAGACAGTTGGCAAGTTGTATTGGGCTCTGGTGCCGGGCAACATACCAGCATCTGGAACAGTGCGGCACCACACACCCAAGCAGAAAAACGACTAGACAATATCAAGCTTCATGAACAGGAAGCCTTGCTTGGCAAGGTCTTGGATCTTGATGAGTTTATGCGTATGACAGATGTTGATCCCTCGCGGTTCGCAGGAAAAACAGTCGTGATACATGGCCCCAACGCGGGGATTGACGCGGTTGAACGCGCGGGAGAGCTGAAGGCCAATGTCGTGTGGTTTACACGCAGCACCAACCCGTTGCTGCTAGATGGAAACCACCTGAAGTTTGCACCCGCTTTAGCTCAAAGTGCCTTGCATAAAGTGGATTCACTCGACATACATCCAACAAAGCAAGCGTTCGGGCCTGCATTGCGCCTAGACTACACCTCGCCAGGACAAAACATCGAAGAAGCATGCCACTCCTTGGAGGCGGACTACTACGTTTATGCTTTGGGACAAGACATTCATAAGCCAGGAAGCGCTGGTGCAATGCTTGGGGACCTGCTTCAGCAACTGGAGCCTGTTTATGATTACGACCAAGTCTATAGCGACCAGCCATTTAAGACGATCTTGGGCTTACAAAGCCGTGGAACGAACAGCAGTAGCGGTTTGATCATTATCGGCGCCGCCGTTGCGCAGTTAGCGAGCAATGTCTCGCATAGTTATCTAGACCATGCAGCAGACCGAGTATTTGAGCAATTGACCAAACTGCCTGGTAACCATGCACAAGTGTTGTCACACCTGTTATTAGATGAGGCACCTTCACTACAAATCCAGGCTCAATTGCAAACAATGCAAGAGGATGGCATTCAATCGCCTGATATGCAGGTATTGCAACATCAAGTAAAGGATTATTTGACAGCCCGTGACTACTTTCAACAACAAGCAAACACGAAAAAAGGCAACCTGCGTGGGGTTGCCGCAGAGGTAGAAAATCAGACTTTGACCGAGGTGGCATCGGTTATCGTGTCTCCGCAGTTAGGCACGATCAAGGCCTCTGTTGCTGCCTTATCAGGGCTAATGCCAGCCTATGTAGCCAATGGTGATAATAATTTTACCACCGATAATCGCACCATGCTCCGCGCAGGTATTGCAGATAGATATCCGAACGTAGGCAACGCTGAAGCAAGTGGGTTTATCGACGAGGTAATCGGCTTGCGCCACCTTGATCGCCAAAGATTTATTGATAAAGTAGCCGCCGAAATGAATGACAATACAACCCAACCATTAGAGTCATTACCGCCCCCGGTACTAGGAACTCCTGAGTCGGTCAGGACAGCTTATGAGGAGCGCCTGCAAACATTGAATTCTGGAACGCGCGATGAGACGCCCTTAAGCCAGAGCTGGCTGCCCTAAAATAACTCATGAGGAAATGGCGAATATTTGCCCTCATTCAGCGGTGTGTTTTTTGGCGGATTCTTTCTGGGCTTGCAGATAACTGGGTATTGGCCTTCTTATGCGGCGCAATTTCAGGGGCATATGGTTTTAATCATCTAGCAGCCTGTCGGACTTAGACGGTCGAAGCGAAAAATCGCATGATCGAGACCAGATTTTGCCGGATTTGCAGCGCCAATAACGAGTTATTGGTCAAAAACTTGGTGAAATATAGGCCGATCAGGTGATTTTGCAGCTGACTGATGCTAAGTCCGACAGGCTGCTAGGCACAAGGCATTTGACGAAGGTAATAACAGGTTATTGTCGAGGAGCATCACGCAGTGAATGGCCATTTTCCGGCTCAGCCCTTCGGGTTTAGCCCATTTTTGGGGCTGCACGGCGTTAATGAAATACAGTGATGTAAAGGCTGCCCTGTGGCTTACCTCCAGAGACGATTTTATCTCCATTGAAGGTGTCCACATTTAGTGGCCTACCTCAGATGCAAAAATGAGGTAAAGAAAAGAAAGTTAATTTGAAAAATATAATAAAAATGCGCAGGAATAGTAATGAGCAGAATCTTCTACTTGAAGCCAAGTCAAGCTCAAACCTCTACCAAGACTCTTCGCGGGGAGGGCGAGCGGCTAGCCATAGTAGCAAGGCGATTGCGCCATAAGGCCATACATCACTAATCACCGCGGATAGGCCATTAAAGTGTAAAAGATGGCCATAGTGCCAACGAAACAGCGGTAGGGTTGCCGCCAGCTGTGGCACCAAGGGCCAAAACCAGCCGATCACCAAAGTGGCCGCCAAAGCGAGCGCCCCCAACAAGGCTCTTAGGCCACGATTTAAACGCCATAGCAGCAGCAAAGCCAGCGTGCCTAATAATCCACCCACGAAGATATTAAAATTCAGCCAAGCAAAAAACTGTGCAGGCTTAAGCAAAACCCCAGCAAACCCAAGCTTAAGTAATAAAGCCGTCAGTAGAGTAAAGCGAATCGCGGCGGGGCTTTGCCGCGTGTGACGCATCAGCACCGAAACAAATAGCGCGACACCCAAAAAGTGCAGCATCATGCCGCCACCTTCTAATAGGCGCAAAAATAGCTTGGCGTTTTCCATTGGCGATTCAAATGGCTGTGGCAAGCCTGGCGATTCAACCACCACGCCCAAAAAGGGTTGCGATGGATCCATCTGGGTGAGAAACCACAGCACCAACCAAGTGACACCCCATTCCACGGCTGGCCCGGGAGCAAACCAAGCGTGCCGAGCCGCTAAGCAGCGCGTTTGCCAATAGCGATTGCCTAAAATCATAGCCAAGAGCACGCCCAAAAAAGCACCAAAACTATTACTTAAAATATCTAGGTTTGATGCCACTCGGCCAGGTAAAAACTGCTGGGTGAATTCCACCATACAAGATAAAAGCACGCCCGAAAATTGCGCCAGCAATGGCCCTAAACGATTATTTTTTAATGAAATGGCCAGACTAAAGCCCAGCGGCATATAGGCCAGCACATTAATGCTGTTATCAAAAAAAGTGAAATAGTAAGGCAGAGGATAGGCATAGAAAGCCCAGATGGGCTCCCCAGTAAAACGCCAGCCAGTAAAGGGATACAGGCTCACCACCAAAATCACCAGCACGCTGCAAAAAAACACGTAGCGCGGCACCCGCGATGGGGTAATGCGACGAGCCAAGTAGCTGATATTGAAGGATATGTTTCGCATTAGCTAAGCAAGGCCAGCCTTAGGGTGGATTGACGCTTGATTCACATTACACGGAGCCATGAATCGAATGTCAACAGATCCGAGTAATTTAAGGATAAGAAGCAATATATAGGGCAGACCAAGGCAATCAACCTTGCCCACCCTACAAAAGCTGAGATGACAGGCTTGGGTGCCCAAACACCCTGCCGCCTATTTAGAGGTTTTAACTTGCGTCCACAAACGGCCTAAATCGCGGCGCTGTTTCGCATCCAATGGCTTGAGCTGCTGCAGTTTTTTTAAAGCGGCTTCATCAGGAAACACTGCGGTATTCTTTTTAATTTCAGCATTAACAAACGGGGCAGCAGCCGAATTAGGATTACCCGTGCCCACCATATTGGTCAGCTCGCTTGAGTTTTTGCCTTCCATCATAAAGTTAATAAATTTCAGCGCCAAATCAGGGCGAGGCGCTGATTTAAGCATCATCATATTATCAACAGAGAGGGTATTACCTTCTTTTTGCAAACCATAGCTCACGGTAAAGGCGCGCTTGACTGTTTTAGCATCTGCGGCCGCTTGAAACATATCACTAGAATAACCGTGTGCTACCCAGATATTGCCCAGCGTTAATTCTTTAATATAACTTTGCGAATTAAACGCAGCCCAAAATGGCTTTGCTTTAATAATGGTTTCTTGGGCTTTTTTCCACTCAGCTGGATTGGTCGAGTTAGCAGAAAAACCGTTATACATTAAGGATGCAGCAAATAGCTCATTAGCATCATCCAGCACGGTTACTTTGCCTTTAATTTTTGCCAAAATAGCGGTATCAAAAATAAGGGCCCAAGAATTAGACTCAACACCTAGCTCTTTAAGCTTAGTCTGATTAAAACCCAGCAAGGTAGTAGTGAATGAATACGGTAGGGAGAACTTATTGCCCGGATCAAACTGGCTATTTAAAAAAACTGGATTTACATTTTTAACATTCGCCAACTTGCTTTTATCTAGTGGCTGCACCATGCCTTGTTTAATCAAAGGCGGCATTGCAAAGCCAGTGGGCACAACCACATCGTAGCCCTTGGCACCGGCGGAAAGCTTAGCCAGCATTTCTTCCATTGCACCGTAATAATCTTGCACCACACGGCATTTACAGTCTGCTTCGAAGCGTTTTACCGTTTCTGGCGCAATATAATTGTTCCAGTTGTAAACGTGGAGCACTTCATCAGCATTTGCCATATTGGCAGCCAATAGCAGCGTGAATAATAATTTCTTCATGTCTCAAACACTCCAAAGCGGTTGAATAAAAAAGCAGTGCGATTATGCCCTAAATCTTAAGGCACTCTAAAAACAAAGAAACCCTTATGCTGGTTATCTATGTTTATAGGTACAAAATGCTGTTGCGCTTGGTATTGCCCATCAATACCAAACGCTGATGAACTATTTAGCGCGTAAAGCGCTTGGGGCTACTTTGCTGGCAATCAAAATTAAAGCAAGAGTTAGCAGCATTAATAAGGTTGAAATAGCGTTAACCTCAGGGGTTACCGCAATTCTAATCATTGAATAAATTTGCAATGGCAAGGTAGATGCGCCCGCACCTGCCGTAAAAAACGTGATCACAAAATCATCAATAGATAATGTAAACGCCATCAATGCACCCGCAATAATGCCTGGCATGATCAAGGGCATAGTGATCAGCCTAAATGCCTGTATCGGCGTAGCACCTAAATCGCGCGCGGCTTCTAGCAAGGATTCATCCATGCCTTGCAAACGGGAGCGCACCACAATCGCCACAAAACCAATACAAAATGCAATATGCGCTAAGGTAACTGAGAACAATCCCAGCGTCATATTCAGCATAACAAAAAACATCAACAGCGATACGCCCATTAATATTTCTGGGATAGCGATCGGGGTGAGCACCAAAACAGGTAAAAGCCGCAGGTTATATTTGTACATGGCAACACCTGCCAAGGTACCAAATATAGTGGAAAAAAAACTCGTTACCACACCAATTAATAATGAATTGCGGGCAGCCACCAGCATTTGCTCATCATTAAACAAAATGTGATACCACTTAAAGGTAAAACCTACCCACTCGGCATTAAGACGTGAATCATTAAACGAATACATCACCACAATAATCAGTGGCAAATATAAAAAGGCATAGGTGAACAAAGCCGCTAACCATAGCCATTTGTTTTGCTTAGTCATGTTTTTTTCTCCCACGGCTAATCAAGGTCGCTAAGGATGCTAATAGCAATACGGTGGCAGTGAGCATAATCGATAAGGTAGAACCAAATGGCCAATCTCGGCTATCTAAGAACTGCTGCTTAATTAGATTACCCACCATAATCCCATCAGTGCCTCCCACCAAATCAGGCACGGCAAACATCCCTAAGGCGGGAATAAACACCAAAGCAGCACCGGCCCAAATACCAGGCAAAGACAATGGCCAAGTAATCCGCCAGAAACGTTGCCAAGCTGACGCGCCCAAATCTTGCGCCGCATCTAAAAGGGCCATATCGTGTTTTTCTAAATTTGCATAGAGCGGCAACACCATAAACGGCAGATGCACATAGACCAGCACCACAATCACCGCAAAATGGGTAAATAGAAACTGCTGAGGGCCAACACCAAACCACGCCAATACGCTATTCACCGTCATAGCAAAATAGCCCTGCGGCCCTAAAATAATCATCCACGCATACACACGGATCAAAAAATTACTCCAAAACGGCAAGATCACTAATAGCACTAATAAATCACGGTATTTTTTTGGGCTACGGGCAATCAGCCACGCCAATGGATAAGCCAAAATAATGCAAAAAAAGGTGGTTAATCCGGCATACCAAAACGACTTAATAAATAACTGAACGTAAACGCCGTCTTCAAAAAAGCGAGTGAAGTTTTCTAAAGTTAGAAACTCATGCCAATTTTGCCAATTAATGAGTAGCTCACGCGCACCAGTATCTGGATTGATATCTACCAGCGGCATTAAGCCGCCATACTCACCCGGAAAACGAAACGCTGAAAAAATCATAATCAGCGTTGGCACGGCAAAAAAGATCACTAAATATAAGAGCGGCGGGCCAGAAATCAGCCATTTCGCCAAACTAGGCGATTTTACTTTCGACATATCGCCCCCTAAGCCAGCAAGAAGTGGCCGGCGTCGTAACGCCAAGCCAGCTCTACTGCATCATTATCATCAAAGAACTTAGCCCGCCCTGCGGCTGAATTTGGCAACATGGCCTCTACTAACATGCCGTTATCTAGCTTAACGATATACATAGTGACATCGCCCAGATAGAGGCAGTTATGCACCGTGCCTTTGAAGTGCACCTCATCGGCATCGCCAACATCAAGCGATGCCGCCAATTTTATTTTTTCTGGGCGTAAGCTCAACGTACCTGTTTGCCCAACCACCGCCCCCGCCACTGGCAAGGTTTCAGCTATGCCTACGCCAGCAATTTCTACCTGCATGCGCTCATTGCTAATCGATTTGATCGTGGCATCCAGCAAATTACATTGGCCAATAAAATCGGCCACAAAACGGCTTTTGGGGTAACTATAAATGGCTTCAGGCGCATCCAGCTGCTCTACTTGTCCCTTATTCATTACCGCAATCCGATGTGATAAAGCCAAAGCTTCGCCTTGATCATGGGTGACATACACAAAGGTCACGCCGACTTCTTTTTGCAGTGTAATTAATTCCATTTGCATTTGTTCACGCAGCTTGGCATCCAGCGCGGAGAGCGGCTCATCGAGCAGCAAGAGACGTGGGCGGTTCACTAGGGAGCGAGCAATGGCAACGCGCTGGCGCTGGCCACCAGATAGTTCATGCGGAAAACGATGCGAAAACTCTTGCAAACGCACGTCCTCTAAGATTTCGGTCACACGGGATTTAATCTCTGCAGGTGAGACTTTGGCCATTTTCAGCGGAAAAGCGATATTGTCGCCCACGCTCATATGCGGAAACAGCGCGTAACTCTGAAACACCGTGTGCACTGGGCGCTTTTCTGGCGGCACATTCGACATGTCTTTGCCATCAAGCAAAATTGCGCCAGAATCTGGCTGCTCAAAACCGGCCAGCATCCGTAATAAAGTGGTTTTGCCGCAGCCCGAGGGGCCAAGCAGAGTAAAGAATTCACCGGCTTCCACCGACAAGTTCACATGATTAACAGCAGTGAAATCGCCGAAAGTTTTTACGACGTCACGGATCTCCAGCAGGGCCATAGTCTTCTCACAAAAAAACGGTCGCTATTTTAACAAAAACATCGCAGTGATGTTGGTTTTATAGCCTACAGCCAAATGCAAATATCGAGGGCTAGTCCCCAGAACATTTAATGCGCCTGCTCGGTAATAATTGCTTATATCCAAAGCAGATAAGATCTTTAGATGCATACTCAGTCCTTTCAATACTGGCTAGTCGACCAGCTAAAAACAGGGCGTAAGCTCACACAGAACAAATGATCAGAGTAATCAGCAACCCGCAGTGAGCTGCTGCTACAAAGGAAATAGCCCCACATCAAGCCCCTTGATTGCTAAACTTGGCCAATATTGGGCGCAGCAAGCAGCCCTTTGTGATATTTTTTTGAAATTCTTTGAGGCTAATTTCATACGTTCTATATGCATCAGTTAATCTGCAAAACGATTAGAAAAGCTGATTAAGTGTCTGCAAATGCATTGATAACGTCATTTAGCAATCCTTTTACCATGCGAATTAAGTGCATTTTGCCATTGGCGATTACAAAAACTACCACCATAATGCTATTGACATGAAGCATAAAAAGATAGATGTAACCATAAGGAAATGGCTTAAGTGGATTGTAAATCCCTTACAATATGGCTTTAACTTTGTTTGAAAAATCTATTACTTACAAAAAACATAATCAATGGCAATAAAAAGACAGTCATTAATTTTAAAAAAACGACATTTCAGTGCTTCTGGTCATCTGAGTCAGCAATAAAGACATAATCAATTGGAAACACGCCTACCTGTATCAGCGCTACAAGCTGATTTATTTATTAGCGAACTTGATCGCCCTTGGATTGACACGCCTTTTCTAATTGAAGGTTTTTTGCTAGAAAGCGCTGAGCAGCTTGAGCAACTCAAAGAATACTGCCAGTTTGTGACAGTAGATATCGAGCGCTCCACAGG
>Ga0247722_10000799_pt1 | contig 18320 bp, 14 predicted proteins | sample MSEWelMarce3H_FC_FD_189094 | JGI IMG/M metagenome (GOLD analysis project Ga0247722, IMG submission 189094) | Subsurface sediment microbial communities from gas well in West Virginia, United States - MSEEL Well Study Marcellus 3H_FC | ecosystem: Environmental > Terrestrial > Deep subsurface >... | reverse complement strand
TTATGAAGCTCATTACGCCAGCATTTGTCATTATTCTCTTCTTAGTCATGGTGGGAAATGACCTCGGCACCGCCTCCGTAATCGCGATGATTCTTGTAGGTCTCCTCTTTATCTCTGGCATCAAACTGCGAATTCTTGGATCACTTACCGCCATCGGCGCACTTGCACTCACCGCGCTGATTGTGACATCGGGATATCGCTCTAAGCGCTTCCTAGTTTTTCTTGATCCCTTTGCTCCAGAAGATTACAAAGATCTTGGATGGCAGCCAGCACATAGCTTGCTCGGTTTAGCTAGCGGCGGCCTCTTTGGAGTTGGACTTGGTGGAAGTCGCCAGAAGTGGGGAAATCTTCCTGAAGCTCATACCGACTTTATCTTCTCAGTTATTGGTGAAGAGCTGGGATTGGTTGGCACTCTTGCAACTCTCATCCTGATCGGTGCACTTGTCTATGCGATCTTCAGAATTGCACTTCGCGCACAAGATCCAATGAGTCGCTATGCATGTGCAGGCATCGCTACCTGGATTGCAGTTCAGTCATTTCTCAATATCGGTTCCGCAACAAGCATGCTTCCGGTGGTTGGAGTTACATTGCCACTGGTCTCATATGGCGGCTCGGCTCTTGCCACGACGATTTGTGCACTTGGTTTTGTTGCAGGAACAGCCTTGCGTGATCCAGATGTTCGACGCGAAATCGTAAAGAAGAGAAGTAAATGACTCGCATAGTCTTTGCTGGTGGTGGAACAGCGGGGCACGTTGAACCCGCACTTGCTGTTGCTCGTCAATGGAAGAAGGCTCATCCAGATTCTGAACTCATCTTTCTCGGAACATCATCAGGCTTAGAAAATCGCTTAGTTCCGGAAGCCGGGTTCGCGCTAACTCTGATTACGAAGGTACGCATATCTCGTAAAATCTCGCCATCACTTCTTGCGATTCCATTCTCGCTCTTTCGCTCTATCTCGCAGGTTTATCAAGTTCTTAAGAACGCAGATCTTTTAGTTGGATTCGGGGGATATGTCTCCGGCCCGGCTTACATTGCAGCGCGCATTCGTCGCGTTCCGATTGTGATTCATGAAGCAAATGCTCGTCCGGGTATCGCCAATCAACTTGGTGCACTCTTTACACAGCACACAGCAATTGCATATCCAGTCTCTAAAGGGAAACTCTCGCACGCACTTCTTGCAGGACTTCCACTTCGTCCAGATGTCGATAGCGCATTTCACAGCGCTGAGAGCGATTGGGAGAAGGCGCGTAGCGATGCAAAGGTTCGAATCGGATTTGCTCCTGCAAAGCCATTAATTTTTATCTTTGGTGGATCGCAAGGTTCTGTTGCAATTAACTCAGTTATTGCAGGTGCAAAAAATCAACTAGGCGCCAATGGATATCAAATTCTCCACTCAGTAGGTTCTAGTAATCAATTGCCTGAATCAGATAGCAACTACAAGGCGGTTTCTTACATCTCTGATATGGCAAGTGCATATCTCGCAGCGGATCTAATCATCTCTCGAAGCGGTGCGGTCTCTTGTTCTGAGATAAATACTCTTGGTCGCTACGCGCTCTTTATTCCTCTGCCTGTTGGAAATGGTGAGCAAGAGCTCAATGCAATGAGTTTGGTGGCGGAATCTCGGGCAGAAATTGTGGCGCAGAGAGATTTCACATCTTCTTGGCTTACTGAAAATATTTCACGCTTGCTCAAGTTGAGCCAGAAGGCTTCAACTGCTGGTTCACGAAAAGATCTCGAAGCGTCATCTAAGATGGTTGCACTGATGGAGTTTGCGATAGCTGGAGGTAAGTAAGTGCAATCACTGCTTGGCCAGAAGATTCATTTCATCGGTATCGGTGGATCTGGCATGAGCGGATTGGCACGAATAGCTCTCACTGATGGAATTCAGGTCAGCGGTTCCGATGCAAAAGATTCAAGTGTGCTTACAGCGCTGCGAGCTCTCGGCGCCACTGTTTACAGCAGCCATGCTCAAGAGAATGTTGCAGATGCTGATGTTGTTATTTACTCGACTGCAATCTCAGCGAGCAACCCAGAGATGGCCTATGCAGTTCAACGCTCCATTCCAATTCTTACCCGTGCGCAAGCGCTAGCTCTTCTCATGAGAGGTTCAAAGAGCATCGCCGTTGCTGGAACACATGGCAAGACCACGACTTCCTCGATGATGACGGTAGCTCTTCAAGGTTGCGGCGTAGATCCATCATTCGCAATTGGCGGAACGCTGATGGCATCTGGCTCGAACGCCCATCGCGGCACTGGCGACTACTTCGTCGCAGAGGCAGATGAATCAGATGGATCCTTTATCGAGTACAAACCGCTCGCTGCAATTGTCACCAATATTGAGCATGATCATGTCGATTTCTTCGAGACAGCAGATCAAGTAACTGCTGTATTCGAGAAGTTTGCCTCCACCATCTCACCTGAAGGATTCCTTATCTACTGTGGCGATGATGCAGGGTCTGCGAAGTTAGGTTTACAGGATGCCCCATATACCCGGATTTCCTATGGCGTACTTGAAGGTGCCGACCTTCGGGTAGATCAGATATCCCTGCTCCCAATGGGCTCTACATCGCGAATTCTTTGGAAAGGTCGCGCAGTTGGAACACTAGAACTACAAGTGCCTGGGCACCACAACGTCCTCAACGCTGCAGCGTGCCTTGCTATGGGACTTGCACTCGGATTGCCAGCACATCAGTTGTTGGAAGGTCTCCATAGCTTTAGAGGTGCAGGCCGTCGCTTCGAACTTAAGGCAACAGAGCATGGCATTCGCATCATCGATGATTATGGCCATCACCCAACAGAGATAAAGGTAACCCTCGATGCAGCTCGTAGATATGCAGGAGATGGTCGCCTCTTAGTACTTTTCCAACCACATAGATATTCACGCACACAAGCATTCCTCGACGATTTCGCAACAACGTTAGATCTTGCAGATGATGTAACTCTCCTTGAAATCTATGCGGCAAGCGAGAAGCCAATTCCAGGAATCTCTTCAGAGCTAATTGCTGAGAAGATGAAGCACGGTCACTTTATTCCGAACTTTGTCAGCGCCTCAGAGCGAGTAATTGAGATGGCAAAACCAGGAGATGTCATCATCACACTCGGTGCCGGAGATGTTAACTCCCTTGCACCAATCATCGCCGAAGGGCTGCAGAAGCGTTTTGCGTAACTCATATCGTTTAATTCGAACTCTCATTCTCGCTTCACTCATATTTGCCGGACTTGTTTATCTCTTCGCATGGTCGAACGTTTTCACCGTTAAGGAGATCAAAGTTGTCGGTGCTCCTACCAAGGTATCGAAAGAACTTGTCCTCGACACTTCAGAGATCACAGTGGGGCAGAAGCTTGCGCGAATCGAACCCCGCTCTGCAGAAAATAGAGTCCAGTCCCTCAATTGGATTAAAGAGATTGCTATCTCCCGCAATTGGATTTCAGGGGAAGTAAATCTGGTAATTACCCCTCGCACTCCGAAGGCTTACTATGACGGTAAGACCCTTGATGCAACTGGTGCGATCTTTGAACTTCCAGGCTTTGATGGTGGCGAACTTCCTCAGGTATCGGCCCCAACTCCAGCACTTGGCATCCAAGCAGTTGCTCTCTTTCGCGCACTGCCAGCCGACTTCAGAGATCAAGTGACCTCACTGAGTGCTCAGAATGAAGCTAACTTCTCAATGGCTGTTAACCATAAAGGGCGAAGCCTTTCATTGAAGTGGGGAGCAAATGATGAGAATCCACTTAAGGTGCAAGTATTTAATGCGCTCCTAGAACAACCAGAGAATAAGCGAATCAAAAGAGTTGATTTATCAGCTCCACATGCGCCAATTGTTAAATGAATTTTGATTACTAATTAAAAAATCTATCAATGTGTAGTTGAGAAAATAGTTCGTGGCGGTCTTTGATTACTACTAACTAACCCCATACCTTCAGCGCCAAGATAAATGGTAGAAATGTAATTCTCAAGTAGAGGTTTACAGTTCTTAAGGGGGACTCACGTGGCTGCACCACAGAACTACTTAGCTGTCATCAAGGTTGTCGGTATCGGCGGCGGCGGAGTAAATGCAATCAACAGAATGATTGATGTTGGTTTAAAGGGCGTTGAGTTCATCGCAATTAATACAGATGCACAACACTTGTTAATGAGTGATGCAGATGTGAAATTAGATATTGGTCGCGCATCAACTAAAGGTCTCGGTGCAGGTGCTGCACCTGAGAAAGGTCGACAAGCAGCAATCGATCACACGGAAGAGATTGAAGAAATCCTTCGTGGCGCAGATATGGTTTTTGTTACAGCAGGTGAAGGTGGCGGTACAGGTACAGGTGGTGCACCAATCGTTGCAAAGATTGCACGCGATTTAGGTGCGCTAACAATTGGTGTTGTTACCAAGCCATTCTCATTTGAAGGAAAGATTCGTACACGTCAAGCGGATGAAGGAATTGAACTTCTCCGCGAACAAGTTGACACTCTTATTGTTATTCCAAATGATCGTCTCCTTGCAATCTCAGATCGTGCAATCACTGCAGTTGACGCATTTAAGAGCGCGGACCAAGTTCTTCTCTCTGGTGTACAGGGAATCACAGAAATCATTACTCAGCCTGGTTTGATTAACCTTGATTTTGCAGATGTAAAGACTGTTATGACAGATGCAGGATCTGCCCTGATGGGTATCGGTTCTGCTCGCGGTGAAAACCGCGCAACACGTGCTGCCGAACTTGCGATTTCAAGCCCGCTCCTTGAAGCATCCATTGATGGTGCAATGGGAGTTCTCCTCTCTGTTGCAGGCGGCTCTGACCTCGGGCTCTTTGAAATCAACGAAGCCTGCGAACTCGTACAGAATGCAGCTCACCCTGATGCACGCATCATCTTCGGAACAACTATCGATGATGCTCTCGGCGATGAAGTTCGAATCACTGTGATCGCTGCTGGCTTTGCAGGTGGCGAGCCAAAGAAGGTAGATATGCCTGTCATTAATGCGCAGACACTCGGTGGCGTTGCAGACCCAATTCCATCTAATGATCCACTCTCTGTCGCACTTGATCTCGATTCATCAGCACCTCGCAAGCGCGTGACATTTGAAGAGTTGGTCTCTGAAGATGAGATTGATGTCCCTGACTTTATGAAGTAGTTCCATGAGCTATAGCTTTACCAATCGCACCGGAGGCGTAAGCACCGGTGCGTTTGCATCTCTCAACTTTGGATTACATGTCGGAGATGATCCATCTCAAGTTCTGGCCAATCGTGAAATCCTCAAAAATAAAGTAGGCCCTGTTCAATTCATGTCGCAAGAGCATGGAAATAGAATTGCAGTGATCGAGGATGTGATTGATCTTGACCCAGTTGCAGATTCTTTAGTGACGGGAATTCCCGGTATCAATCTGGCTGTCCAAGTCGCTGACTGCATCCCGCTATTACTTTCATCTGATGTAGCAGTCGCTGCAGTGCATGTTGGTCGCAAAGGGCTGGTCAATGAAGTCGCTCTTCGAACCCTGGAGCTCATGAGAGAGATGGGCGCATCATCAATTACGGCAATTATCGGTCCGGCAATCTGCGGAGATTGCTACGAAGTCTCCGAGGAGATTTTCAACGAGGTAGTCGAACTACACCCAACTGCCGCAGCAAAGCGCAGTGATGGAAGTTTTGCACTGGATCTTCCACGGGCTTTAACAAAAGTCCTTGAGAGTGAAGGGGTATCGGTTGCTCGAGAAGGAAATTGCACCGTCGAGGATGCTCAACTGTTCTCTTATCGACGCGATGGAGTAACTGGTCGGCAGGTAGGAGTTATTTCACTATGACGCGCTTAGAAGAAATTACTCAGAACCTCCATGATGTTCAATCGCGAATCACCACACCTGGCGTAACTCTCATTGCCGTTACTAAGACCTATCCAGCAAGTGATGTTCAGATTCTTAAAGATTTGGGAGTCAATAATTTTGGCGAGAATAGAACTGAAGAAGGGGCCGAGAAATCGGCGGCGGTAGATGGAATCTGGCACTTTCAAGGTGGTATCCAGAGCCGCAAATTAAAGGAGATCGCGCAATGGGCCGATGTCATACATTCGCTCGATCAACTTTCTCATGCACAGAAGCTAGAGAGCCTTCTGACAAAACCTATCGATATCTTTCTTCAACTTTCTCTCGATGGCGACCCATCTCGTGGGGGAGTCCAGGAGGAAAACCTCTCAACTCTTGCTCAGCAGATAAGCGAGATGACCCATCTAAAACTGCAGGGGTTGATGTGTGTTCTGCCATTGGGGGTTGAAGCTCATGATGGATTTAGAAAAGTAAGTGAAATTCACACGAAATTCCAAAGCGAATTTCCCCATGCGAAATATCTCTCCGCCGGGATGTCAGGAGACTTTGAGATCGCCATTGAATACGGTGCGACACACATCCGCGTAGGTAGCCAAATCCTCGGTCCGCGCACTGCTCGCAGGTAACCTAGGCGCATGTCAGCACTCAATAAAATGATGGGCTTCCTTGGCCTCGTCGATACAGATGAAGAGTCACAGGCGATCGAGCAACCTGCACGTCAGGTTGCATCTCGTCCAAGTAATGAACGCCTGGGCCGCGAACGCACAGGTGTCACAGTTCTTGGAACACACCCAGTTGCTTCACATGCAACACAACCAGCGATGATTGAAGAGTCAGCATCTTCATACAACATCATTACTCTGCAACCACGTTCTTACTCTGAAGCTCGCAAAGTTGGCGAGTACTACCGTGAAGGAAATCCTGTCATCATCAATCTCGATGATATGGAAGAGAGCGAGCGAAAGCGCCTCGTTGACTTTGCAAGTGGTCTCGTCTTCGGACTTCACGGACGAATCGAACGCATCAGCCTTAAGGTCTTCTTACTCTCACCAGCAAATGTCAGCGTCAGCAATGAAGATAAGACTGCTGCTCAGGCAACTTTCTTTAATCAGAGCTAAGTTACTTCTGTGCTAACTTCCTTAATTCTTCAGATTCTCGGGCTCTTTAAGCTCGCTCTCTTTATCAGAATCATCATCGACTATATTCGTATGTTCGCTAAGAACTGGCGCCCTAACAGCATCCTTCTGGCTTTCTTCGAATTTATTTATTCGATTACGGATCCACCGATGAGATATGTGCAGCGCTTTGTTCCACCTCTACGTTTAGGCGGAATTTCGCTCGATCTCTCAATCATCGTATTGCTTATTGCAGTTAATTTATTGCAAGGCGCAGTACGAGTAATCCTCTAGAGGTTTTTACGCCTTACTAAGGGCGATGTTAACTCCGAGCTCGCTCTCAACTGCAGCAACGGCTGCATCTTCACTCATTGATAGAGCAAGTACTTCCTCTGAGATGTGAGCAATATTTGCTGTAATTGTCTTCGCTAAATCGCTAGGTGCGTTCCATCGAACATGGATGCGATCAGAGATCTCAAAGCCATCGCTCTTTCGACGCTCTTGGATAAGTCTGATTACTTCACGGAGATGGCCCGATGCAATGAGTTCAGAGGAGAGGGCTAGATCTAGCGCAACGCTCTCACCATCATGGCTTGAAACCATCCAACCGCTCTTCGGAACTTCTGTGATGACTAGATCATCGAGTGCAATAGCGAACTCACCAACATTTGCAGTACCTTTCGAACGCAACTGCTTAACGAGGGCAGTCGCATCAGCTGCGGCGATGAGCTTTGCAACATCCTGAACAGCCTTGCCATATTTAGCACCGAGGGATTTGAAGTTAGCCTTCACAGAGATATCTACAAGATCGCCATCGGCATCTGCAATATCTTCAAGGTCTAAAACATTGAGCTCATCAGAGATCTGTTCCTTCATATCGCTAGGAAGGGCAGACCAACCTTGCGCTGAGATCAGAGCGCGTTGAAGTGGTTGTCTGATCTTGATTCCAGATTCTGCTCGAGCGGCACGACCAAGTTCTACAACTCTGCGAGTCATCGCAACCTGGGCATTGAGATTAAGGTCAATCAGTGCGCTCTGTGAGATTGGGAAATCTGTAAGGTGAACAGAGTCGGCTGCTTTTGGATCTGCAACGCGAATAAGTTCTTGCCACGTATGTTCTGCAATAAATGGAACCATCGGCGCAAGGAGCTGAGTTAAAGTCAACAAACACTCATGCAGAGTTGCTAGGGCTGCTACATCGCCATCCCAGAATCTGCGGCGCGAGCGACGCACATACCAGTTTGAAAGTTCATCGATAAAGCGAGCGAGTACTCGTCCGGCGCTTTGAGAATCAAACTCTGTGTAAGCCTTATCAACTTCTGCGATAAGTACATTGAGTTCACTCAGAATCCAGCGATCCATCAAGGTGCGATCTTTGAGGGCAGGGCTCTGAGAAAGTTCAAAGTTAGAGGCCTGTGCATAGAGCGCATGGAAAGAGATTGTGTTCCAGTAGGTAAGAAGAGTCTTTCTTACAACGTCAGAGATTGCATCGTGGCCAACGCGACGGGCAGACCAAGGTGAACCTGCTGCAAGCATGTACCAGCGAACAGCATCTGCCCCATGTTGATCCATAAGTGAGATTGGCTCAAGAACATTGCCGAGGTGCTTACTCATCTTTCTGCCATCTTTATCCAAGATGTGGCCAAGACAGAGAACGCTCTTATAGGAACTCTCATCGAAGACCAGAGTTCCAATAGTCATCAGTGTGTAGAACCAACCACGTGTCTGGTCGATCGCTTCACAGATAAAGTCAGCGGGATATGCAGCTTTGAATTTCTCAACTGAACCTGGCTTATGCGGATAGCCCCACTGCGCAAATGGCATTGCGCCAGAGTCGTACCAGCAGTCGATTACTTCAGGTACTCGCACCATGGTTGATGAACACTCTGCACATGCAAAGGTAATGTCATCGACAAATGGACGATGTGGATCGAGATTACTCAGCTCTTGCCCTGCAAGCCCGCCGAGTTCCTTTAACGAATCAACACAGATCTCATGTTTATTCTCGCAGCGCCAGATTGGAAGAGGCGTTCCCCAATAACGATTACGTGAAAGAGCCCAGTCGATATTGTTGTTGAGCCAATCACCATAGCGACCGGTCTTAATAGTCTCTGGGTGCCAATCTGTCTTTGCATTCTCACGAATCAATTCATCTTTGATAGACGTTGTTCGGATATACCAAGATGGTTGTGCGTAATAAATAAGTGCAGTGTGGCAGCGCCAGCAGTGTGGGTATTCGTGCTCATATGGCTGGTGCTTATATAGAGCACCGCTTGCCTTGAGTTCTTTCACGAGCGGCTTATCTGCCTCTTTAAAGAAGAGACCGCCAACTACTGGTGTGTCAGGCAAGAAAGTTCCATCAGGTGCAATTGGATTTACAACCGGAAGGCCGTAAGAGCGACAAACGAGTAAGTCATCTGCGCCAAATGCGGGGGATTGATGAACAAGACCTGTTCCATCTTCCGTTGTGACATATGTTGCCAGGACTACAAAGTGAGAATCTGGAATCTCGATATAGTCGAATGGACGCTTATACGTTGTGCGTTCTAGCTCGCGTCCCTTAAAGGTCTTGAGAATTTCTTGCTCGCCAGCTACCTTTGAAAGTAACGGCTGCGCAACTACAAGAATCTCGGAAACCTCATCGACAGTCGCCTTAACAGCAACATAATCGACATCCGGGTGCACTGCGATTGCAGTATTTGAAACGAGAGTCCATGGAGTAGTAGTCCACACCAAGAGCGATGCTCCAAGGTCTGCAAGTTCTCCTGAAGTAACTGGGAATCTCACGAATACCGATGGATCGATAACAGTTTCATATCCCTGCGAAAGTTCATGATCTGAAAGTCCCGTTCCGCAACGAGGGCAATATGGTGCAACGCGGTGATCTTGAACCAGTAAGCCCTTCTTCCAAATCTCTTTAAGGCTCCACCAGACAGATTCAACGTACTCGGGAGCCATCGTCCAATAAGCCTGATCAAAGTCGACCCAGAAGCCCATACGCTCTGTCATCGTTGTAAATGCATCAACGTGGCGCGTTACAGATTCGCGGCACTTATCGTTAAACGGTGCGATTCCGTACTTCTCGATATCGCCTTTTCCGCTAAAACCAAGTTCTTTCTCAACTGCAATCTCAACTGGTAAACCGTGGCAATCCCAACCGGCTTTACGAGTTACATACTTTCCCTTCATCGTATGAAAACGAGGGAATACATCTTTAAAGACACGAGCCTCAATGTGGTGCGTACCTGGCATGCCATTAGCAGTTGGGGGACCTTCATAGAATGTCCAAGGAGTTCCTTGCGCACGAGATTCTGTGCTCTTCTCGAAGATTTTATTCTCTGACCAGAAACCAAGGATTGATCGCTCCATTGCTGGTAAATCAATCTGCGCGTTCAATGCGCGAAATGGTGATGACATAAAAAATCCCCCAAGAAGTAATGAACTCTTGGAGGGACGAACTCGATGAAAGTTCGCGGTACCACCCGCCTTATATCCACCACTGGCGCGGTCGATATCTCTTTATTTCTCTTGCTATCGGCTAGGTCTACCCCGTCTCGTGTGAGGCGGATCTTCCAGCGTGCTCCCGAGGTGATGGCCTCTTCAACGCACTCTTCGCGCAAGGTATTGCAGGTTCAGAGTCTAAACCATGCGTGGCAGAGTTGGTTACGAGCGGAAAAACGCATAAGGTGCGCGGCGTGCCAGGTAAAAAAGTTGTAAAGAAGGCGGCTAAAAAAGCCCCTGCCAAGAAAGCTCTCGCTAAGAAAGCGGTAGCGAAGAAGGCGCCTGCAAAGAAAGCCCCTGCTAAGAAAGCTTCAGCTAAAAAAGCTCCAGCTAAAAAAGCTCCAGCTAAAAAAGCTCTAGCTAAGAAGGCCCCAGTTAAAAAATTACCTGTAAAGAAGTTACCGGGTCGTCCATTTCCTTCAAAGGTCGGCAAGACAACCCTTACCGTAGATGAGAAGTCACAGACGGTTTCTGTAGCAACAGTGATGGCACCAACTGCGGCACCCGTTGTTGAAGAGCGTCGCTTAGTAATGCCACCACCACCGCGTCCCGTAAAGAGCGGCAAGAAAGTAGCTCCACTGAAGCCAATTAAGGCAGCACCTACACCGGTAGTTGCATCTGAAGGTGAAGCGCCTTGGAGTGCAACAGAACTTAAAGCAATCAAAGCGGAGATCACTAAAGATTTAGAGCGCCTACGTAAGGAGCTCGCAACTGTTGAAGCCGAGATGGATGATCTGATTGCCGATTCTGGTGAAGGCGCAGGGGATGATCAAGCAGATTCAGGAACGAAGACTTTTGAACGCGAACATGAGATGTCACTTGTCATCAATGCTCGCGACATGGTTTTGCAGACAGAGCGCGCACTAGAGCGTATCGAAAATAAGAGCTACGGCCTCTGTGAAGATTGCGGAACTGCAATCGGTAAGGCACGTCTACAAGTTTTCCCTCGCGCAACTCTCTGCATGATCTGCAAACAGAAAGAAGAGCGGCGCTAAAGTGCGCCGAATATTCCTCACCGCTTGGACTATCTGGCTCTTTGATTTTGCAACAAAGCAATGGGCAATCTCAGCTTTTGATCCCCAGCCACAAAAAGTTCTTGGAGATCTCCTCTCCTTTACCTTGGTAAGAAATCCTGGCGCTGCATTTAGCTTTGCAACAGGTTTCTCAATCGTCTTTGCGCTCCTTGCTCTTGCGGTTGTAATCGCAGTTGTTTACTACGCTAAGCAAATTACCTCTTCAGGGTGGCAGATCACAGCAGGCTTACTTCTGGGCGGAGTAATTGGAAATCTCACCGATCGAATCTTCCGTGAACCAGGCTGGCTCAGTGGCCACGTCATCGATTGGATTCAAATTCCCAATTGGCCGGTCTTTAACCTTGCAGATTGTGCAATTGTCGTAGCAGCTGCAATCTCATTTACTTTAACGATGCGAAATATCCCGCCGATAACACCGGTAAGGTAGTCAGTATGTCGAGAGAGTTAAGAACGCTCAGCGTTCCAGAAGGCGTTGAAGGTGAGCGCATTGATAGCGCTCTCACACGCGTCTTAGGTCTATCTCGCACTGCAATCGTGAAGCTACTTGAAGATGGCGATATCAGAACTAATGGCCAGGCAATGCAGAAATCAGAGAGAGTGTTAGCTGGCCAAGTCATTGAAGTGCTCATGCCAGCACCGCTTAATCAAGATCCAATTCCACTCACTCCGCTTGTGGGGCTTACCATTGTCTATAACGACGACGACATTGTTGTTATTGATAAGCCAGTCGGATGTGCAGCTCATCCAAGTCCAGGATGGATGGGGCCAACCGTGGTGGGTGCGCTCCTTGCTGCTGGCTACACAATTTCAACTTCAGGCCCAGCAGAGCGCGCAGGTGTTGTTCATCGACTCGATGCCGGAACATCAGGTCTGATGATTATTGCTAAGACTGATGCCGCGTATCTCAAGCTAAAAGATATGTTTAGAAATCACGAAGTTGAAAAGACGTATCACGCACTTGTGCAAGGCCACATGGACCCATCAACCGGAACAATTGATGCGCCGATTGATCGCCATCCCAAAGAAGATCATCGCTTTGCCGTCGTTGCCACCGGCAAAGAGAGCATCACGCATTATGAAGTTATCGAGTACTACCGCTCCGTTTCACTTGTAAAGGTAGAACTCGAAACCGGGCGCACACATCAAATTCGAGTTCACTTCTCTGCACTCAGCCATCCACTTGTGGGGGATACAACTTATGGCGCAGATCCCGTGCTTGGTAAGAAGATGCAGATGTCTCGACCTTGGCTTCATGCTTTAGAACTTCGCTTCAACCATCCCGTTACTGGTATTCCGCTCACACTTCGAGCACCGTATCCGGCAGACCTTCAAGCTTCTCTGGCGTTGCTATCCGAGGCGGTCCTGCCTTAGGCGCTAATGTTGCGCCACCATGTCATCTGAAGATTTTTCAGCTTCACGGGCATCGACGAAAGACTCTTTTGTACATTTGCATGTACATACTGAGTACTCGATGCTCGATGGTGCCGCGCGCGTCGGAGATCTTGTAAAAGAAGTTGCTCGCCAAGAAATGCCGGCGATTGCAATGACAGATCATGGAAATGTCTTCGGTGCTTTTGATTTCTACAAGCAAGCTACCAAAGCAGGCGTAAAGCCAATCATCGGAATTGAAGCCTATGTTGCTCCTGAATCACGCTTTGATAAGAAACGCGTGCAATGGGCCGACGGTGGAGAAGATGATGTCTCAGGTGGTGGTGCATATACCCACATGACCATTCTCGCTGAGAATAATCACGGTCTCTCAAATCTCTTTAAGCTCTCATCCCTTGCATCTCTTGAAGGTTATTACTACAAGCCCCGCATGGATCGCGAACTTCTCTCGCGCTATGCAGATGGTCTTATTGCAACAACGGGATGTCCCGGCGGTGAAATTCAAACTCGTCTTCGTATGGGTAATTACAGAGAAGCTCTACGTGCAGCAAGTGATTACCGAGATATCTTCGGTGCAAATAATTTCTTCCTTGAGGTCATGGATCACCAGATTGATATCGAAAGTCGCGTTAAAGCTGATCTACTTAAGCTAGGTAAAGAACTCAAACTTCCGCTCCTTGCAACCAATGACCTGCACTACACATTCCATGAAGATGGCGCTGCACATGAAGCTCTTCTTTGCGTGCAATCAGGATCCACACTTGCTGATCCCAAGCGCTTTAAATTCGATAACCACGAGTTCTACCTCAAGACACCTGCCGAGATGCGCGAGCTCTTCAAAGAGATTCCTGAATCCTGCGATAACACCTTATTGATTGCAGAACGTTGCAATGTGAAGCTTCGCGAAGATGAAAACTTAATGCCTGCCTTTGATGTACCAAAGGGTGAAACAGAAGATTCATGGCTTCGTAAGGAATCCGAACGTGGCCTTAAAGAGAAGATGGGCGATCGCGCAACACCAGAACATTTCACTCGTCTTAATTATGAACTTGATGTCATGATCAAGATGGGCTTTCCTGGGTACTTCCTTGTAGTCGCAGACCTCGTGACGCATGCAAAGAAAGTTGGCATTCGCGTGGGTCCTGGTCGTGGATCTGCGGCAGGATCACTTGTTGCATATGCACTTGGAATCACAGGACTGGATCCGATTGAACATGGACTTCTCTTCGAGCGCTTCTTGAATCCGGAACGTATTTCGATGCCTGATATCGATCTCGACTTCGACGAACGTCGACGTTCAGAGATGATTCGTTATGCAACAGAGAAGTACGGCGAAGATCGCGTTGCTCAGATCATTACCTACGGAACAATTAAATCAAAGCAATCGCTCAAGGATGCAACCCGTGTACTCGGTTATCCGTATGCAATTGGTGAGAAGCTCACCAAAGCACTTCCACCATCTGTTATGGGTAAAGACATCACGCTTTCTGGTGTATTCGACAGTAAAGATCCGCGCCACGGAGAAGCTGGTGAATTCCGCAGCTTGTACGAGAGCGATCCAGATTCCAAGCGCGTTGTAGATCTCGCTAAAGGTCTTGAAGGCCTCAAGAGACAATGGGGCGTACACGCAGCGGGTGTAATCCTTTCGCGTGAACCGTTGCTCGACGTTATTCCAATTCACCGCCGCGAAGCAGATGGTGCAATCATCACCCAATTCGATATGGGCGCTTGCGAATCAACGGGCCTTCTCAAGATGGACTTCCTCGGCCTTCGCAATCTCTCTGTTCTCGATGATGCGCTTCTGAATATCAAAGCGAATCAAAATATAGATATCGTTTTAGAGGATCTGCCACTGGCAGATCAGAAGACCTTCGAACTTCTCTCTCGCGGAGATACCTTGGGTGTATTCCAGCTCGACGGTGGACCAATGCGTGCACTTCTGCGGAGCATGTCACCAGATTCATTTGCCGATATCTCAGCTGTTATCGCGCTCTATCGACCTGGTCCAATGGGCGAGAACGCGCACAACAACTATGCAGATCGTAAAAATGGTCGCAAGCCTGTTGAGCCAATTCACCCTGAACTCTCTGAACCGTTACAAGAGATTCTGGGCGACACTTACGGACTTATCGTTTATCAAGAGCAGGTAATGGCAATTGCTCAGAAGGTTGCTGGCTTTACTCTCGGACGCGCTGATCTTTTACGTAAGGCGATGGGTAAGAAGAATAAAGAGATTCTTGATAAGGAATACATCCCCTTCGAAGCGGGAATGAAGGCAAATGGTTTCTCTGAAGCTGCGATCAAACGCCTCTGGGAAGTTCTTATTCCGTTCTCGGATTACGCATTTAACCGAGCACACAGCGCGGGGTATGGCGTTGTCTCATTCTGGACCGCTTATCTCAAGGCAAATTTCCCAACCGAATATATGGCAGCGCTCCTAACAAGTGTGCGCGATGATAAAGACAAATCTGCGCTCTATCTCTCTGAGTGCCGTCGCATGGGAATCAAGGTCCTTCCACCCGATGTTAATGAATCAGATGCTGAATACACCCCTCGTGGAAAAGATATCCGCTTCGGCCTTGCTGCAATTAGAAATGTCGGAGAAGGCGTAGTTGCTTCGATAAAGGCTTCGCGTACAGCTAAAGGTGCATTCCAATCATTCGGTGATTTCCTCGCCAAGGTCGATGCCAATGTCTGCAATAAGAAGACAATTGAATCTCTTGTAAAAGCTGGTGCCTTTGATTCTCTCAACCATCCTCGAAAGGGCTTGATGGCGATTCACCTTGAAGCAATTGATTCGGTTATCGAGACAAAGCGCGCTGAGGCAATCGGTCAGTTCGATCTCTTCGGGGGAGACTCCGTCTCAACAGTTATAGGACTTGATATAGAGATTCCGCAGATTGAATGGGATAAGTCCACTCTTCTTACCTTCGAGCGCGAGATGCTCGGTCTCTACGTTTCGGATCATCCACTCCTGGGTGTTGAACATGTTCTGCGTTCACATACAGATATGTCAATCAGCCAATTACTTGATGACAGTCCACCGGAAGGCGTCGTCACTATCGGTGGCCTCATCACCGGAATCCAACGAAAAGTTTCGCGTCAAGGAGCTTCTTGGGCCGTTGTTAATGTGGAAGACCTAGAAGGCGCAATAGAAGTCCTCTTCTTCTCAAATACTTACAACCAATATGCGCTTTCATTGACAGAAGACCGAGTGGTTGTTGTCCGTGGACGTTTCTCTCGCACCGATGAACAAGTTCGCTTTACTGCACTTGAAATGAAGATGCCAGATATCTCTGCGGCACCTACTGGTCCTTTGCTGATCTCAGTTCCTGCAGCACAAGTAACGCCGCCCATCGTTGAGCGAATCAAGGAGATCCTTCGTTCACATCCAGGTAAGCGCGAAGTTCACCTGCAAGTCATCGATCAGCAGAAATCAACGACTCATAAAATTGACGCGCTAGTAACATCATCACCAAGTTTGAGCGCAGATCTCAAAGCGATTCTCGGCCCCGACTGTCTCGTTCGGGTTTAATTTCATCTCGCCGGCTCCGGTGAGCAAAGTAGACTACGAAGGTGATTCGTACCGTAGACCTACGTGGAAAATCTCTCGATAAAGCTGGTTATCTCGAGCAACTTCCACGCGCTTCCCTAGATGTCGCACAGGCTATGGTTGCAATCGAACCGATCTTAAAGCGTGTCCGCGAGGGATCTGAATCTGATCTCATCGCACTTGCAGTTGAATTCGATGGAGTTACTCCACCATCTATTCGCGTACCGCAGAGCGCTCTTGATGCAGCTCTCAGTGGCTTGGACCCAAAGATCCGCGCTGCACTTGAAATCTCAATAGAACGAATTCGCAAAGTTCACTTAGACCAACGACGCGTTGATACAAAGACAGTTGTCGTCGACGGTGGCGTCGTCACAGAGCGCTGGATTCCAGTTGATCGCGTTGGGCTCTACGTGCCAGGTGGCCGCGCCGTCTATCCAAGTAGCGTGATTATGAATGTCGTACCTGCGCAGATCGCAGAAGTTCCAAGTATCGCTGTTGCATCTCCACCTCAGAAAGAGTTTGGCGGCCTACCGCACCCAACAATCCTTGCAACATGTGCGCTTCTTGGAATCACAGAGGTATATGCCGTTGGGGGAGCGCAAGCAATTGCCCTCTTTGCTTATGGAGTGAAAGACCTCTGCCAGAAATGTGATCTCGTTACCGGCCCTGGAAATATCTATGTAGCTGCTGCTAAGCGAGCCCTACGTGGAATTATCGGAATTGATTCAGAGGCAGGTCCCACCGAGATTGCCGTTCTTGCCGATGAGAGTGCAAACGCAGCTGATGTAGCTTCGGATTTAATTAGCCAAGCAGAACACGATGTCATCGCAGCGGCAATCTTGGTAACAACTTCAGAGAAGTTAGCGGCAGATGTTGAGAAGGAACTAGCTCTTCGCGTTGCGAAAACGAAGCACTCAGATCGAATTAGAGAGGCCCTTGGTGGAAAACAATCTGCGATTGCCCTCGTAGATTCAATCGAACAAGGCCTTGATGTTGTTAATGCCTATGCGGCAGAACACTTAGAGATTCAAACAGAGAATTCGGCAGCCGATGCTCGCAAGATACGAAATGCAGGCGCAGTTTTTATCGGTCGATTCTCGCCTGTCTCTCTTGGCGATTATTCAGCTGGCTCGAATCACGTACTGCCAACAGGTGGATGTGCATGTCACAGCAGTGGTCTCTCCGTTCAAACTTTCCTTCGTGGCCTTCACTTCATTGAATATAGCGAAGCCGCATTCCGCGACATTGCACAGACAGTGATAACTCTGGCTAACTCTGAAGATTTACCAGCACACGGTGAGGCGATGTCTGCACGTTTGGAGAATTCATGACTCAAGTGAATTGGCCAACATGGCTGCCTCTGCGTGATGACCTTCGCTCGCTATCACCCTATGGTGCTCCGCAACTTCCAGCTGAAGCTGTGATGAATACAAATGAGAATCCATATGCGCCATCTAAAGAGCTGGCTCAGGCGATTTCACTGCGCGTTGCAGAAGTTGCCACGAGCCTCAATCGTTATCCAGATAGAGATGCCACAAAGCTTCGCAGCAAGCTAGCTGATTTCATCAACTCGCTCTCCAAGACAAACCTAACTAGTGAAAATATCTGGGCTGCTAATGGCAGCAACGAGATCATCCAATCCCTCTTCTTGGCTTTCGGAAAGTCATCGGCGCTTGGCTTTACTCCTTCTTATTCGATGCACCCACTGATTGCCAAGGTATGTCAGGTCTCCTGGATTGCAGGTACGCGAAATTCAGATTTCTCACTCAATATCGATAGCGCGTTAGAGCAGATCAAGGCCGCACAACCTGCACTTACATTCATCACAACTCCTAATAATCCAACGGGTGAATCAATCTCTATTGAAGAGATTGAGAAGTTGGCTAAGAGCGTTCCCGGACTTCTCGTTGTTGATGAGGCCTA
>Ga0247722_10000798_pt1 | contig 18323 bp, 26 predicted proteins | sample MSEWelMarce3H_FC_FD_189094 | JGI IMG/M metagenome (GOLD analysis project Ga0247722, IMG submission 189094) | Subsurface sediment microbial communities from gas well in West Virginia, United States - MSEEL Well Study Marcellus 3H_FC | ecosystem: Environmental > Terrestrial > Deep subsurface >... | reverse complement strand
CTCTAACATCATGCCATACAATATTACCATGATTCATGGTTGTACTAGTTGCTCTAATAGTTAAAGTTGAACCTGTCGTAATAATTGTACCTGCTGTGTAAGTAAATATTCCACCTCCAATACTAGCACTTATAAAGGTTAAAGTTCCTGCGGTATTTATAGTAAAACTATTTGAAAAATAACCTGTTGAACTTGCTGTCCAAGAGCCTGTTCCTGTGTATGTGAAAGAGGTAGTTCCACTATAAATGCCACTTCCTGATTGTAAAATATTACCATTTATTGTAATCGAATTTCCGCTTAATACTCCTGAAGAGATATTTGTAAATTCTATATCTTGACATACCCAAGCGGTAGGTAAAGTTGTAATTCCTAAATTACCTAATTCTAAATGAGTAAAGTTAAGAGTCCTTCCTCCTAATGTAAAGCTTGTATTATTAGCGCCCCAAGTTCCAAAAGTAGTTGTATTGATGTTAGAGTTTAATGTAATAGCCTGGTTTACTAATAACTTTCTAAATGTAAATCCCGATATGTCTAATGTCACAGAACCCACAGCTACTGTACCTGTTGTATCATCTATTGTTCCTGCAGTATAAGTAAAAATTCCTGATTGTTTGTAAACTGTTCCTGAAATAGTAAGAGTTCCTGCAGTATTAATTGTTAGTGTATTGCCTATTGATGAAACACCTGATGCAGTCCATGTACCTGTACCTGCATATACTATTGAAGCACTACCTGAAACAGAAGAATTTATATTTAAATTTTCTGTAATCGTTAATGTGTTATTTTGTATTAAAGGTGCACCTATTGTTGTAAGACTTTTAAAAGTCTGATTTGCTGGCAAATAGAACGGGGCACCATTAACTACTAAATTTGCATTATTAGTAATAAAACTATTAACTCCTGCGATAATACTTACATTTCCACCGCTAACAGTAAATGTACCTGTTAGTGTTAAATTACTACCTAATGTTAATGCACCTGTTAGTGTACAAGTAATATTATTCCAAATAATCCCATTTGTGGTTAGTGTGTTAGATGCTCCAATATTTAACGTTGAACCTGTAGTAACAACTGTTCCTGCTATATACGCAAGTACGCCTGCATTTTTAAAAGCATTACCTAAAATAGTAAGTGTTCCAGCAGTGTTAATAGTAAAATTATTATTTAGACTTGAACTACCTGTTGTAGTCCAACTGCCTGTCCCAGCATATACAATGTTAGTACTACCATTAAATGAAGCATTTAATGTTATATTTTCTGTTAAAGTTAAAGTATTACCAATAATTGTTCCTGCAGTAATATTGGATAAAGTTTTAAAAGTTTGATTTGCAGGCATAGTAAATGCCCCATTGGCTAAATGCAGATTTGCATTTATACTTATTAAGCTATTTCCACCTAATGTAAAACTTAATGTACTTCCTGAAACTGTTAAAGTCCCTGTTAAGGTTAAATTACTTCCTAATGTAAGTGCCCCTGTAAAAGTTGTTGTAATATTATTCCAAATTATGCCATTAGTATTTAAAGTTGTTGCTGCTCCAATATTTAATGTTGAACCTGCAGTAACTAGAGTTCCTGCGGTATATGTTAAAGTTCCTATATCGTAATAAACTGTTCCTGAAATTGTAATTGTTCCAGCAGTATTTATCGTTAAATTGTTTCTAATTGCGCCAGTTGAACCATTAGACCAAGTGCCAGTACCTGCTAAAACAAGTGTAGTTGTACCAGTAGTTGTAGATGTTGTATTTTTAGTTAAATTACCTAATATAGAAATTTGATTGCCATTTAATATTGTGCCAGCATCTAGTATTACATTCGTAAATATTAAATTTTGTGGCACAGTAAATGTATTACTATTTACTACACTTAAATTTGCACTGCTTGATATAATGTTAAATCCACCAAGAACAAAACTAAGTGTTGCAACACCTACAGTACCAACAGTTAAAGTCCCTGTTAATGTTAAATTACTTCCTAAAGTAATTGTAAGCGAAGTGGATGTAGATATATTATTCCAACTTATACCATTTGTGTTAAGAGTTGTACTTGCAATTATATTTAAAGTCGATCCAGTTGTAACTACCGTTCCTGCGGTATATGTTAAAATGCCTGTGTTGTAATAAACTGTTCCTGAAATTGTAAGTGTTCCAGCTGTATTTACAGTTAAATTATTTCTAATTACACCAGTTGAACTATTAGACCACGTACCCGTTCCATTAAAGTTGATAACAGTTGTCCCAGAAACAATTGCTGTGGTAGTTGATGTTAAATTACCTCCAATATTAAGTGTATTACCATTAATAGTAGTAGCTGTTGTTCCACCAAAAGTTACAGTTCCTGTATTTGTCCAGTTTGCAGATAATGTGTATGTAATAGATGTCCCAGCAAAAGTCAACGTTCTTGACCAAGTTACGCCTCCTGAAGTTAGCGTAGTTGTTCCTATTAAATTTAGACCACTTGCACCTGCTTGTGTATATCCTCCTGTTCCAAGATTTACGGTTCCGCTAGTATTTATATTATTATTAAAAGTGATAGTACCTACATAAGTTGCAAAAGTAATACCTATTAAGTTCGCTGTTGAAACATTAACTGTAAGATTACCAGATGTAGCCGTAAAATTAACAGCATCACCTGCAATTGGTACAACACCGCCAACCCAAGCTGCAGTTGCACTCCAGTTTCCACCAGTATTTGATACAGTTCGTGTTGCCATTATTCAAATCCTAATTTTCTTCTTTCAGTAATTTCTCGATTTTGAATGCCCAATATTATATCATCCTCAGATTGAGGGTTGAAATGTGGTATTTCCAACTGAAAAACTTCGCCTTCAATGTTAAATTCTACAAGTGTTTTTACTATTTTATTAATTATGCTTATCTCTTGACCAATAATTTCATTTCCATTTTCATCATAAGATGGAAATTTTTGTGTGATTAATTCTTCGTTTCTACTGATTTCGGTGTACATATTTTTTTATGATTTTGTTATAAATATTGTTAAATTTACTCTTGTAACTGTTGAGGCAGAATCTACGTTAAATGCAATTACATCATTTTGACTAACTGCAGTAGTCCAAGTAGTTAGAGTTAAATCTGAATTTATTTGTTGAGATGATAAAGTGGGCTTTTCAGTTCCTGCAATTGCATTTGCTATAGTTGGAATATTACCAGAACTTGCTTTCCAAACATCAATAACACAACTACCATTCAAATCTGAAATTATTTGCCATCCTGTTATTGTACCTGCATAAGGAATTACTAAATATCCTTTGTTACCTGTTGTTATTACAGACCCACCCCCATCAATTGTTATTCCAAAGGAACCATAATTAACAGGCAAGTTTAAATAAGTTGTACCTGAAATTGAATTTGCGCTAAGACTATCTACAGTAGTTACACCAGTAACATCTAAATTACCATTGACAGTAAATCCATTTACTGAATTTATTGTTGCTGTTAAATCAGGTTCTCCTTGATTTCTTGAGATGGTAAATTCATTATTCAATGGATCATATGTAAATCCTGTAACGAAAGTATCAATTGCACTTCCTCCACCTCCGCCTCCGCCACCAATAGGAAGATTTCTTATGAACCCTGATTGTAATATTTTGCAATCATTTGGATCAGATAAATCTATAGCTCCGTTTTTTATAATAATATACCCAAGGAATACTGCATTTCTTTTGGAAATTTCATCTTCCTCGAAAACTTCAAATTCTAAAGAAGCTCTTGCTTCATCATAAGACGTATATCGAGTCTGCCCATAATATATTACAAGTTCTGAAGGATTTTCTGGAAATAAATAACATCTTTGTATAGACCATCGAGTGCCTCCAACTATTGATAAAGCTCCAGAACCATCATCATAAAAATTTGGATCTACAACTATATAAAAAGATCCGCCATTATTATCATAGATAAATCCACCTGCACCATCCCTATAAACATAAACAATATTACAATTTGTTTCTCCAGAAAGATAGAGTTCATCTACATCTGTAGAACCGCTATAGTAATTTACACCAAGACCAAATGTGTTTCCTTCAGAACGATCTACTTTTAAACCTGTATTTGCTTCAACAGAAAGCCCATCAATTCTCATTAAACCAAGCTTTCTTAAGAAAGTTATAACTCTTTCTGAAGTATTTAATGGTACAGTCTTTTGATTGATAATTTGGTTTACTTTTATATTATCAACATGAAAAACTACACCCAATAGTATATTGGTGCGGAGTTCTTCATTAGTCAACATTGATTTCTTTTGGAGAATTCTTCCTGATCTATCTACATATATTACTGTATATTGATAAATGCCTACATCAGTTATTTCATAACCTAAATCTGTACTCCAAATAACTTCCCTTAGATATTCACAATTATCTTCATTAATTAAAATCTGCCCCAGTCCACCTTCAACGTCAATAGTGTTGGCAATATATGTACTTGTTATATCCCCACCATATAAAATTCCTGTTGAAAGTTCACTTAGCTTATTAAAAGAAGTCCTGTTTGCAAAAGAATTTATAAATTTAGTCCATTTGGAATTCATAATCGATTTTATATAAATATATCGATTATATCAATTTTATTTCCTTGTATCTTTCTACTAAAACAAATTATATTTTGGTTTTTTTTTCTTTTTTTTACAAAAAAATAGATATTTATTAAAAAAAAACTTAAACATAATTTTATGAAAATGTCTTTAAATGAATTAAGAACGATAATCAAAAGAATTATCAGAGAAGAACAAGAAGATCAGTATGAAACTAAACCTGTAAAAAATCATGGCAAAGATGCAAAAATGAACACCCATTTTGCAATCCACAAAGCTACTAATGCAATCGCAACAATGTGGGACTATAGCGATATGTATCCTGAGAAACCAATGCCTCCAAATGAGCCAAAAGACAAAACCAACAAAAGGGCTATGACTATTTACAAAAATAAAATGGTAGATTACAAAGATGATTTGGAATTTTACAAGGATGAAGTCAAAGAAATAAATGATGACTTTTTAACAGCTGCAGATGATTACTTCTATGGTGACATTAAAGATACTGTTGGAGGCAATATGAAAAAATTCAAAAAAACAGACTTCGTGATAGTTAAAAAGGCAGATTTAGAAAAAAGAGGCATAAATTTAGATGACTACCTTGTGTTCATTGGAGATAAATTCTAATTTGCTACACTCATACATTCTAATTCGCTACACTCAAGCGTTGCATCACAAACAATAAAACGGCACTTTTCAAAAGATAGTGCCGTTTCCGTTTTATTACTTTTCATAAGAATCCGATATAGCAAGGCATATCACGCATTATTAAGTTAGTTTATCAATTTTATTTCCTTTAGAATCATCCTCACTTTAGAAATCAAATCTCCCAAAGAACCATCATTTTCAATCACAAAATTCCAATCTTCAAAAGAATCAAGCTCGGTTTCACTTTTGTGATCAAATGTTCTTTTGAATTTGTAGAATTCTTGTGTAAGTTCATACCAATCACAAAAATGTTCAAACTTATTAAAAGCCGTTTGTAAATCAACCTTTGTGTTATCATTGTCAATACAAACTGCTACAATTCCAAATCTTTCTTTAAATTCAGACACCCACTCTTCAAAAGTTTTCTTTCTGACAACCTTTATCAATACTGAAGAAACATCTGTGTTTCTGATTGCTTGAATTTCATTGTGGAACCTTGTATCAGAAACAACCCAAATTTTCTTTGGAGTGTAATCACATACAGTTGAATTTATCCATGCATTCGGATGTAAATTATTTCTAACTGCATCTGTGGCAAGCCTCTGAAGAAAAATTCTTGGTGTCATCATAACCAGTTTATATTCTTCAGGTACTTCTTCTCCATAAGGAATAATATTTTTATCATCAGTCCAATACCACCATTCTTCCCCAAGGACAGTTTCTTTGAATTCTTCTGATTCCATATCTGTAATTGAGCATCCAAGCATCAAAGCAGCACACTTTTTTAACTTCCCAGCAAATTTTTTGTTTTCAAAGTTGGAAACATTGCACTGCGAGAGAGAAGCATAATTTTCTTCAGTCAATTCTTTATCTGCTATTGAACAATATATAAGGGTTCTGATAATGGTGGCAACTGTATCTTTGCCCGATTGTTTTTTTCCTGTGAGAGATATTATCATTTTTTATAGAATTTGATCAACAAGGGATTGTAATTTTGATTTCAAAATTTTTTCTGCTTCGGCTTTACAATAGTCTAAGGTAAATTTTGTGTAGCTTACTCTACCTTCCTTTTTACTAGACCAAAAATTTTCCTTTGGCATTGACTGAAAGTGGTGAAAGGTTACTTCGCAAACCTTATACGGCTTTGGTTGGTAAAATTCTTTGTCTGATATCCACCAACCCTTTGGATTTTTATAGATATGAAATTCAATTTCAATGACTGGTCTCCACTCATTATTATTTTTTTCCGATTTTGGAAAATTTAAATAATATTGAGCTTTAATATGTTCAGTTTTTTCATCAGAACTTTGGGTGTGATAATATGTTTTCCAGTAGCTCATTTATTCATTTTTATAAGTGTTATAATTAATTCTACTTGATCTTAACAACAAAAGCATTGAAATTGAAGGCTATAAATGTTTTTTCTGTTAATGAAAGACAGTGTAATTCAAATTCTTCATCTTTCATTAATGGGTTTTCTAACATAGTCTTTAAATAGCTCTTTTTAACTTTTGTTGTACCTAAGCCATCTCGTTTTATTTGGCTAATAAATTCTAATTCAGAAGCTTTCTTTTTCATATTAAATTGTTTGATTCCAATCAAATTGTTTGATTCAAATATTTTTTCATATCCATCTCAAGAATAGTTGTGATAACTTTCTGAGGAATCCTGAACTCTTCAAAAGAAGCATCTTTTTTCAAAAGAACAATAACTGCTCCAAGGAATTTAATATTTTCGTACTTAGAACCCTTCATCATGTTCAAAAACAACTTTGCATAAAATGGTAATTGGAGATAATAATGGCCCAAATCAGTACTGTCAAGGTATTCAAATGGAGGATACATTTTTTCTGTGTACCACTGAACTTCAAAATTCTTTGGTTTATTAGTCTTATAGTCGGTTATACAGAATCCAACGACAGCATCTTTACCTTTGATAAGCCAAATTTTATCGGGTTGACCTGTATATTCAAGCTCAGCGCTTCCTAAGACTGTTTCTGTATCCAAAAGAAGTGCTCCACGGTCTTTCATCAAGTTTAAAAACTTTATTCCTGCAGCGATCATATTATCACTTGTTTCAATTTGTTCATCATCACAAACAAATATTGGCTGCCTGACAGTTTTATTGATACCGAATAATTTCAATGATTCAATCTCTAAATTGTAGTGAGCCCTTGAACCCATATTTGTGGCATAATCTCCAGAGGCAGCCCATTCTGCCAAAAGAATCTTTTGTGCTGCAGGATCACCTTTTGCTTTCTTTAGAGATTTTTCTTCTGCATCAAATTCTTTGTAAAATTCTTTGATAACTTTACTGACCGATGGAAAGTCTGACCTCAACTTCCCTTTGGAGTCCATCATTGTATATTTGTGAGCTTCTTCCTCAAAAGTCAAATGTAACTCTTTTTGTCTTTTGTCAATAATTTCAAGAATCTCTTCTCTGATTTTTATAAGTTCCATTTATTTTTGTTTTTTAACTATTTCTCTTGAAATTTGACAGAGATCTAAAGACTTGACAAGTGTGATAACATCCTTTCTTTCACGTCTTGTATATAATTTATACAATTCTGGAGATTCGGTTTTTATCTTATTACTACACTTTTCTTTTATGAACTCTTGCAACAAATCTTTCTGAACAATCATCCAGGAATGTTGAAGTTCAAATGCAAATACATCTGCTTCTCCATAGAGCCACCCAAGATTTCCTTGTACATTCTTCAATTCTACATAATGAAAGTTCTCATCAGGAAGATTTTCACTTCTACAAGTCTTTCTAAGCCCCTTTACATCAATTTTCTCATTGAAAAGCTTTAGATCCCAATGAGCAAAAACATTGTTGTCAAAAGAGGCTATTTTTGTTGTGATCAATTCTTGTTTGAAGGAGCGTTTTACATTCTCAAGAATCAACTCTTCTTTCAAACACTTCTTTTTCTCCAAGAGTTCCAAAAAAGAATTGATTATACAACCATGTTTTTCTATAATATGGTTCCTATAATCTGAGGCAAATCTTGCTTCTGTTTCTTCACCTTCTTTGAAATAACCTTTTGCTTTACTTGCCATTGTTCATGGAGTTTAGTCTTTCGGAGATTCTTTCCTCCAAAAGAAATATTGTGTTGTCTGTTGGTTGCCAGTCTTTCATAAGATGGTTTGGAACCCCCTCCCAGGCATCAATAAAATTCGTTGTTTTGTACCCCCTTCTCAAACATTCCTCATAAATCTCGATATATCTGTTCTTGAGGAACAGAAGTTTGTTGTAGAAGAACTTTACGTGTCCTTTGCCGAGTGTGAATTCCTTTGGAATATCTTTGATTACTGCTTTGCCAGATTTAACTGTATTGGGGATTCTTATGATCTCCCGATGTTCAGCTAAAAGATGTTTGTAGTGGAGAGATTGAACTTTAATTCCTGCATTAATCCTTGTCATTTGATTACATGTTAAAGGGTTAATAAAAAAATTTTCTTGAGGAAGATTATAATTTCTCAAGAAAATTTTATGATTTCTGAAGAATCCTTTTTATTTAGAAATCGTCATCACAATATATTGGCGTTTTTTCACCAACATATGCACATTTAATGTTAAATTCAAAATATTCAATTGCATCTTCTGCATTCATATCTTCCATAAGAATTTCAAGTATCTTTTGAGTGGAATAAATCAATTTCATGGAATTAGCTTCTATGCCAATGACCGCTGTATCAAATCCATCTGCAGATAATAACTCTTCATCTGGAAATGCTTCTATTATTCGTTGTAACATATGATTTTTTAATTTAAAATTTTATATAATGACAGAACAAAAGTGATTAAATATAGTTCAAAAATTCTAAAGTTTTTTCTCAAAAGAAAAAAGTCTTTCTTCAATCAAAAGCTTAAACTTCCCATCAACATAAAAAGATTTCCTGATGATAACAAAATTTTCAAAAATGATAAATTGATATCCTCTTTCACACTTAAGGATTAATGAATTTTCTTCTGAAGGTTTTATATCAAGAACTTTTAAAGTGTCCGAAGCAAATTCAGTGTTGAAGATGATTCTGTTTTCATTCTTAAGAAAATCAAAACTTCCAGATCTGTTTATCACTTGTGTAACAATCTCACCTTCTGAAGAAATCATTGTAACGTCTGCTAAGTCAAAATAATACTTTTGAGCTGAGAGAATGTTCGATAGGAACAGAAGTATAATCAAAAATGGAAGTTTCAAATTCTTAAGTTTTTTTAAGTATGTTCAATAAAACACCATCTGCAATTCGGTTCAACTTCATTAAACTCAAGGAAATTATTAATGTTTCCAATGATATTTTCCCTTCCAACAGGATTTGCAGAATGTACAAATGTAAGCGGTGGCATTTTTTGATTGTTCATGCAAAATTCGATTAAGAACTTTGCCGCATCATAACCTGTTTTTTCTTCACCCAAATCATGGTCAAAACTTATGACTTCAATCTGATCAAAAGAAGTTTGGATTAAATGAATGATATCATGATAACTTCTCACAACAGTCCATGAACTATCTTTAGGGGTTCGGATATCGTCTAAATAAATTCTCATAAGATTCTAAAGAAGGTTTGAAAGCTCCATAGCTCTCACAAGTCTTGTCAGGCCAATTCCACCGCCAGATCTTACAAAGAAATCATGTGACAAGAATTGATTCAATTCCTGGATAACACGATGCTCTCCAAAGAGTTCAAACAATTTTTCAGCATATTTTCCGCCTTCAATATTAAAGAATCTCTCACGCATTTCAGCAGGATCACATGAACGTTCTGCTGAACCAATTGTTTCCATTCCATGAAGTAGCACATCACATTTTTGAGCTGTTCCATGAACATTCCTTTTCATATTCCAGAAAGGATTGGTGCTCTCTGGGAAATGTGTTAAGAAGAACACGTTGCTGTGTTTTTTAGCAATCTCCAATTCTGTTTTTGAATCAATTTCTTCAACTTCAAATTCTTTTGAAACATTTTCATAAGAATTCAAAAAATATTTTTCAGTAAACCCAAGATGAACCAACAACTCTTTTTCAAGTTCAATCAAATCCATGAGTGTTCCATGAAGTTCGAACTCGAACATGGGGAAGATTTTCGCATGTCTGCCTGGCTCTGGATTTTTTTCATTGCGATAACTCGTTGTTACGCAAACGAATCCTTTCTGTTCTGGATGAAGCAAAAGATAATCCTCAAGAGTCATCTGACCTGTCTGAGGAAGTGGCCAATTTGTTCTGTCATAACTAAATTGTGCAATACTGTGAGGGTTTTCACAAGCAGACAAGATTGCCAAACGATTTTGTGGATGGACTTCCATGAAACCTTTTTCTTCTAAGAAAAAATCACGGAGCATTTTGGTAAGTTTTGTGTACTTTTCAAAAGGGATTTGAGGGTAGAATGAGTCCTCTAAAAAATTTTTGTTCTGATTCATTGATTTGTTTTGATTTTTAATTTTTTGGTTTATTAATGCCTCTTGTTGGTCTATTTGTGCAGTTTATGATGTTATTGACTTTAAAACCACGTATTGCATACTCATGAACGCTTAATTTTGCTCTATTGTAAGCTTCTTCTGCAGTCTTATAAGTTTTTGCACCAAGCCTGCTATCAAACTTCATAACTTTGTGTCTTTCTATATGGTAAGCCCATCCACCTTTCGGATGGCAAACAAGTTCATATTCAAATCCTTGTTCGGCATAAGTATATGCATTTTGATTTTCAATTCCTACGTGATAAAGGACAAAATGGTGTTGGTCAAGGAATACCTGGTCTTCTTCAGAAATTTGCATAGGTTCTACTGTTGAATTATTTGCTTAAATAAAATTTCAATCCATTCCTTTTTGATAAAATATTTTGATTCAAAAGGTTTATCATAATTTTCTGCAACTTCTATAAGGTTTACAAAAAAATCTCCGAATTCAGATTTTGAGATATTTGTATAAACTGTCCCATCTTCAACTTTTGTTGAATAAGCACTAAAATTATTTTTTACAATCTGTTCTATCCATTCTTTTAGAATGAAATGTGTACTAACGAATGGATGATTTGGTGCAGCATAAAAAGATTTAAATGTTTTAACTAAAAAATAATCTTCTTTGGAAAAGAATTCTTCCTGTGAAGAGCCAATATCTTCTTGAGAATTTTGCTCTATTTCTTTAACATTTCTTGTGAAAAAAAGTACTTCATTTGTAGAATCTAACATATGATATTATTTGGTTTATATTGATAACATTTGATTTCTTTGGAAAGTTCACAAAGATAATAATTTTTTCAGATATTCAGCATATTTATAGATAAAAATATTTTAAAATGGGAAATAAAATAACTTTAGGTTTGTTGAAACAACTGATCCGTGAGGAGCTGAATGTCCTTAAGAAAGGTAAGATCCGTTTGAATGAACAGGATGGAGATCCAAAAATCTATAAGATTACTTCAGAGAAGGGTACAATGGTATTCTTTGTTGCTGTATCTGGAGATAAGGTTTATAATGTAACAGGAAAAGATGTCGCTTCTTTACAAGTAACAAATGAAGTTATTGGTGGAGGTAATACAGCCTCTTTTGTTCAAGGGATAAAAGATAATGGAGTAAAATTTTCAAAATCTGGTATTTATAGTGCTGGTTTGAACGTTATACCACAAAATATTACAGCGTTCTTTGCAACAAAGACAAACGATCTTTCAAAATTGGCATACGGATTAGTTGTTGAAAATGGTGTACCTGCACTTATTGCATATCAAATGAATTATGATCGTAAAACTGGGGAACCTATTGAGCCTACAGCTTTAATACGCTGGACAGGCAGAGAATTTGGTGGAGGAACTCCTACAGGAATTAAAACAATTCCAGGTGGAAGTAGTGGAACTATTATATCAAGAATTTCATTAGGTGATGGATTTGAAGTAAATCAATATAATTTAAATGGGTATGGAAAAACTAAATTAGATAAATTTATTGATGCTTCAATAAAATATACAGACAAAATGCAAGAAAAGTATTTTGTAGTAATTTCAAGTGCTTCTGCAGATAAATCTACAAGTATACAGTCAGACAATGAATTATCTAATAATAGAGCAAAAACAGTTGTTAATTATTTGAATTCTGCATTGAAAAAATATGGTTATACTTTTGAATATGTTTCATTAGGCCAAACTTGGGGTTATGATAATGGTGCAAGCAAATATAAAGTCGAGGTTGCAGTAAACGCTGGGAAACCTAAAAGTGAAATTGATCAACTTTATAAAAATTCTTCAATAAATAGAAAAGTTGAAGTTGTTGCTTATTCAAAATATAAATCGATGTTACCTCCAAATGGAACTTATACAGGATCAGATAAATTACAAAAAATTTAAAAAATAACAAAAGCCGTCAATTGACGGCTTTTTTGTTTTCAAAAAGCAAAAAACATGTATAAAATTGAATTTTGCTACTTTCTTTAGAAAACCCAATCCCTGGAGAAACCTCTGAAGTATTTGACATAATAATATTTTTGTGCCCTTCAGACATTATATACATTCTAAAAGTTTGTTTTGCCAGGAACTTGTATGTGACTTTCTTAAGAATACAATTTCCAGAAAGAATTTCACCTACATAAGAAAACTCTTGATTTTCGTAAAAAAAATCTAATCTCTCTTTAGGAGTTTTAAGATTTTTCCCTTTGAATGCTACTGTTTGGTTATGCTCTAAAAGTCTGGTTGTTGTAACATATGAAGCTTGGTATTTGGCTGCAGCAGTTCCTTCTTTAGAAACAACGAGGTTCTTTATACCGTAATCAACTCTCTCCTGATTACAAAGATCAACAAAACACTGTACAAATAGTGTTGTATCAAAGCTGTTGAAGTCAATTGTATCATTTGGTGTTCTTTGGGCAGCAGTTGTGCCAAAAGAAGCAAAGATTGTCAAAAGAAGAAATAATTTTCTCATAGAATCCAAGTTTTATATTGTTAGCCAATAAATAAATAACTGTTTGAATCAACAATAAGTTCAAAAGAAGCGGCTTTTTTTTATTTCTTTTTTCTATAACCTAGAATAAATCCTGAATCTTCCAATGTAAATAGATTTATTCTATTTTGATCTAAACCTATTCTAAACATCTCTGTTCCATTAGTCGTATATACTAATCCATATACACCATTTTCATCAGATTGAATCTCTTTCACTGTTTTTAATTGTACTTTTATTATTGATTCAGACTCTTTAATTAAAATATAATTTTCACCTTCCAAAGAATAGTTTACATTTCCAAAAAAACTAACAGTTTTATCATCATGAATTTTGAAAGGATTATTTTCAAGAACTAATTCAATTTCAGTAGAAGAAAAAGTTTTTTCAAAAGATTGCCCAGCAATATATTTATATTTATAATTTGTTTGTAATACAAATGAATTTCCTGTTACAGTCAAAAAAGTTTCTTCAAAATTTGTTTGAAATGGATCTTCCTGAGAAAATCCAACAGTGCTGAGGCACAAGGTTATCAATAAAAATCCAATAATAGCTTTCATATTCTTACGAATTTTAAAGTTTAGAAATTTTTTATAAAAAAGATCAAAAAATTGTAACATGGATTTGTTTCATTTCTTCATGATTATATATTACTATTGTATAAAACCTATAAATGTGGGGATGTTCTTGTACAAATTCTTCAAAATGTATAAATTCCCCAAAGACACCAATAGTTTTATGGTAATAACTATTTGTTATGGTTGCTATAAAATTAACATATTGATCTGTATTAGACGGGAGATATTCCATCTCACTAAAATCGAGTTTAAAGGTATCAACTAATTCCTTAAGAAGCAAAGAGTCTTCATATGTAAATTTGTCGATACCATAAATTTCGCCAATATATTCTATTGTATCTTCTCCGTTGTAATATGTATTTGTTTCCTGAGAAAATCCAATAGTGCTGAGGCACAAGACCATCAATAAAATTCCAATAATAGCTCTCATATTTATATGTTTTAAATTGTTATGCAACAAACATATAACAATTTTTTAACAAATCCAAACTTTTCTTGATTTTTTTTTAAAAATCAATCTCATCATCTTCATCATAATCTTCATCATCTTCAGAATCTAAATATTTGCCTTCATAATCACGGAATTCCTCTGTTTCGATAAGTTGGTATTGTACTTCAATGATATCACAAAAAACTTCTTCAGAGCAATCATAATAATCACAAAGCTTATCAAATTCTGCTGGCTTCACCTCAATTTTTGCTTCCTTTAGAACTTTCAATAACATTTCTCTTGTATGAATTTTGTTAGGGATTTTCAAGCCCCCAAGGAATCCATCAAACTCTAAAATTTCGAATCTTTGGAAAAATTCTGATCCAATGACAAGAATTGGATGTTCAACAGGACTCCAATCATTCAAAACCTGGAGAATAAATGTTTTCAACCCTAAAGAAACGGCTTTTCTGTAGTCATGATATTCTTCTTTTGCTGAAATAAGTCCATTCCAAGATGGTTCGTCTGCAGAAATAGTTTTTTCATAGTCATCAATCTCCTTTAATGCAAGAAGTTTAAGTTCTTCCCAAGAAGTTTCGATTTTTTTATAAAAGTTTATGATTAGCATACTTCGATTGGTGTCTTTTTTAAGATTTCTTTAATTGTTAGCTGATACTGTTCCTTATAAATATCAGCACATTTTATTGCTCTTTCTTCAGGATATTCCAAGCTTCTACAGAAGTTCGAAACTTCTTCGTACAACAATTCTCCATTCTCAGCCACTATCTCTTCATCAGTGTTATCATCTATTGATGACTCTAACATAATTCGAATAGCCTGCCATCTACACTCACGAAATACATTTTCAAAACAATCTTTGATTTGTTCATCGGACATTTTCAAATATATCGTAAGAAACATATGAAAGTCCTTCAGATAATATTGATCTTCCTTTTGAAAGTCCCTGTATTCCAAATATTTTAATATATCCATTTTTATTTACAAATTTTATCAGCAAAAGGTGTTGCAACTTGAATTTCTCCTTTCAAAGAAGCCTTGAATCCATAATATTCACAAAGCCCGTGGCATTCAGAAACTAAATTGTGGCTTAAGTTAATTGCTTTTGAGCTATAGTCCAGGTCAATCTGCTTAATGTTTAAAATGTCCTTCACATAATTGGCAGTTTCCAAAGAAAGTTCTGTTTCTCTTCTGAGTCTTTGGTAAACATCACTATGGTAAGTTTTCTTTTTATCTCTTGAAGAAGTTTTTTTCTTCATCTTCTTTTCATATAACAGATGATTGTCATTGTACTGAATGAGAGTTCTGTAAAGTCCTCTAACACCCTTGTTTCCAAATCTGAATGCTATAACAGTTGTATAATTTATTTTTCCTGCTTCAAACTGAGAGTCAGTTCCAATATAAACTTCAAAGTCACCTTGGGCTTTCATTTCTTCACAAAATTCAGATATTTTTACAGCTTTTTTTGTATCATACCGATTCATTTCATCTAACAGGTAGTTCATAATTTTAATATCTTCTTGATTGTAACCTTTTTTTCTTCAGGAATTACTGAAAATTTTAAGAACGCTTTTATATCATTTTTTTCAAATTCTGTAAAAGTTATTGTTGGAACTAACTCTTTAACCTCTTTTGTTTTCTTTGGAGCAGATTCATATTCATTTGAAACATTTTTAGGTTCAAAAAGTTCAGCCCAAAGTAATTCTGGTGTTATAATATTATGCCATTGCTGTTCCTTCATTCTCAAATATCTTGTTGTCTCTTCATCAAACTCTATCAAACTACCTTTCTTTGAAGAAATTTTTTTCAAAAGAATAAAATCAAAATCAACAAGTATTTTTGAACCTGTCATATCAATTTGTCTAACTCTAAAGGGAATAAATACTGAAGCTTCTACCTCAAAATGTGCATCAATATAAGAATGTTTAAAATAACCTGTTGAGTTTGTGGTGATTCTTTTGTAAAACTCATTAATAGTCAAGAGAGAAAGGAGTTCTTGTTTCAGTTTTACTCTTTCTTTTTCTGCAGTATTAAATGCATAACTAATAATAAGAGTTGATACAATGAATAATAATGTGGTAATTGATAGAATGGTTACTGCAATCATTTTATTTTTGATTTAAAAGGTTAATATTATGTTTAATCCAGGCATTATATGTTTTTAGCTCATATTCCATATCATTTTGGCTCAAAATTTCATTATATTGAGCTGTAAAATCATTTTCTATGAGCCAATTAATCAGATTTTGTATTTCCAGTTTACTTATAATTGTTTTTACATAGGTTATTCTACTTACATGAGATAGCCTGGTTCCATCATTTGAATAAACATAGCCATCAAGCAAGCTGATTTTGCTGGTGAAAGAGTTTTCGTCTATTGATTGTACATCAAAATCTGTCAAGGACATACTCTCACCTTCAAAAAATATATGTTGGCCAAAAATAGGAATCTTGATATCTATGGAAATAGAATATTTTGACTCTTCCAAGGAATTTTTCAAAAGAAGCGCCTCTCTTTCTGAAAAAATCTCAGGTATTTTTGAAGATATGAATTTTTCGAAAGGAATCACTGAAGATTTCTTTTGAAGGGCCCTGAAAAAATCTGGGACTTTTGAATCAATGTTTATTGTTATCATAATGGCAAAGATAGCACTATTTATAATAAATTACTATTTTATGAAATCATTTTTTGAAAAAGTTTTGTCATTTTTGTACAATGTGACAATTAAGGTACTTCCAATCTTACTTTTACTATCTTTTATGGTTGGAGTTGTCTTCAATTTAGTCAATGTTCAAATGCTATCAATTGGACTTTCTTTGGGAATCTGCATCCCCTTCACAATAGTTGCAGTTTACTTCTATGGAAAATATCTTAAGTTATGGTAGGAATTTCACTTATTTTCATCGGATGTTTTATGAACTTCTTTGGGAAGGCTGTTTCTGATGTAGTTGATAATACTCCAGTGTGGGAAAAATCTATATTTAGTAATCTTGTTTCAGAAAAGACAGATTTTTTTGGCCCAAAAGATGAAACCTGGATCCGAAAAAGACACCCAAACAAACTATTAAAATTTCTCCTGAGTACAATCTTTGTTTCCTTGACAGATGTTTGGCATCTTGGGAACCTAGTAAGGCACTCAGGAGTATATATTTCAATTCTAGGGGCACTTCTTTGTTCTTTGATGATAGAGTTCTCTTTAGAATTTATATTGCTTCTAATGGGAGGTTATATTGGCTTAACCTTAATAGGATTTCATACGTTTTATCATTACATTCTAAGGAAAACTATCTAGGCCTTCCGATTCTTCTGAAATCGTTCTCAGAAAGTGTGCAAACATTCAAATGCCACCCACCATTCAAAGCCTCAGTAAAAATTCTCAAGGTACTCCCATAAATATATGGTCGTATAAAAAGAACCTTGGTTCCAATCTTTGATAACATATCCAAATAATATGCAGTTTGCTCCTTTCTTGCTCTTAACATTGTTGTCATTGTAAATCCATTAGAAGGCATCTTCATTTGTTTGGAGTCAACATTGCCTTCTAACATATAAAATGCTTCTGGGTCATGTTTCGTTGCATTGAACTCACTGTCCACAATAAAACTTTCAAAAGGAACAAATTTTACTTCAAAAGAAACACTTTCAAGGTCAATGATGTTATTCAACTCTTGTTTCAATATTTCAACATTGCTTTCTATGGAAAGCAATTGGGCAATTTTTTTATCTTCCATAATTATTCTTCGATTTGTTCTGTTTCCTTATCACAACCACAATCATCATTGATTGAGTCTGACCCATATTCTTCTAAATATTGCTCTCTTGAAAGTTCATCAAATCCATTGACAGCAATCAACAGATCTTTTGAATTGTAGTATGAAAAGTAAATTTTGAAATATTTCTCAGGTTCAATTGATCTCCAATTAAAGAATCCTTCAAGCTCCTGCATTTCTTCAAGTTTTTGTTCTGTAGCAATTCTATCTAATTCTTCACCATACATGGAGATTACTTTGAAGAACTCTTCTCGATCAAAACTTGTAATTACGCCCATTTCATCCAGTACTTCTTTAAAAGGTTCTTCTGGATAGTATTTGATTTCCATTTCCATTTTTTATATTTAATATATCAAACTTCTTAAGAAAAACAAGGCCACTCAAGGGTGGCCGTATATGTTATTTTTGAT
>Ga0247722_10000797_pt1 | contig 18327 bp, 12 predicted proteins | sample MSEWelMarce3H_FC_FD_189094 | JGI IMG/M metagenome (GOLD analysis project Ga0247722, IMG submission 189094) | Subsurface sediment microbial communities from gas well in West Virginia, United States - MSEEL Well Study Marcellus 3H_FC | ecosystem: Environmental > Terrestrial > Deep subsurface >... | reverse complement strand
ATAATAATGTCCGTTTGTCACAGATGCATTTTTTACAGGGTTGTCTAATGCAGATGAAGAAGCATATCCATTTTCAGCCGCCGCGGTTTTTCGGTCGATATACACATTCAAAATCTCGGTATTTTCGCCGTTTATCTTTGCAATATATCCCAGATTTTGCACTTTGGTTTTTTTGGTTGGAAGAACATCATGGATTACATTCGGGTCCAAACTTCTATCTACAAACGCCCACCGATAATTGTTGTAAATGGTATTCTCTTTCACCGCCTTATCGATACTTGGACGTTTAACGCTGAAATTGTGTTCTTTCAAACATTCTGCAACGGATTCATACACTTTTACGATAGTCATCGTTTCCGGATTGATTTTTTGGAGACGCGGCCCGACCGTTACTAATGGGTCGTTGAACCCAGTAGTTGTTTTAGTTTGCGTTGAATTCACTTTGGAAACGATATCTATGCTCACTTTTTCGAGATTGTCGATTTTAGATGATAACTGTTTGACGATTTGAAGCAACTCTTGGATTATCATGTTGTCGTTATTCGATGTTTTCATTTCTAACATCAGTTTTAGTTGCTGAACTTCTAATTCTAACTTATGCGTATCACTGTTGTTGAAATATTTGATATTTGTGTTGATTATATCTAATAATGTTTGATAAGACAGATTCTTTCCTATTAAAAAGAGTTCTAGCTCGGTTTCATGTCCAGGCAGGTCATTTACTCTATTTCGCCGAACCAATTCATGTTCTTTGATAAACGTTTCAAAATCTTTACTTTTATTCACGGTGAAACAATCTAACAACAAACACTCTTCGTATTTCGTTTTGTGCTCTTTGTATCTACCCAACACCCCCCTTCGACTTTCGCCTATCTTTATGACATATTGACCATTTTCATGTGTTTTTACTTTGATTACATAAAACAGGGCACCACTCGTTGCATATTCTTGCATCAATACTTTTTCCCTTTCTAGAATTTTTTGTTGTGTTAATTTGGCGTCGTATTCGTGTTTCTTTTTGTCTTCTATTTGAAGAATTTGTTGTTTTAATTCATTGCCTTCTTCTATCAATACTTCTTGTAAAATTTCTTCTAATTTAATAAAATATTCATGTATTTCATCTGCCTTTTTTGTCCCGGCTTTTATACAAAATAATTTAAATGTTTTTATATTTAACATAAATATTTCCTTATTATGACCACCTCTGGTGTCAGTTGTTTGCTTCTCATTTGGGAGAAGCGATTGTTTATAATCTAAATCTAATGTAAAACATTTTTCTAATAATCGTTTTGCGTTAAATTTAGAACTAAAACCCAACCAATTCCATACGTTATCCAGATCAATTACAAAATCATTCCTGTTATCGTGTTTCAAATAACAATAAAAACTTGCTAAAAACATTTGTTGTTCATAATTGTTAAAGTGTTTTTGTACCTTTTCAACTATTTTTGACTGATAATTACCATTTAACTTGGTAATTGGGTTGCTTTCAATGAGATTTACAATGTCTATGCTCATTCTATACATTATATATTGTGAGTTCTTTATATTGTTTGTTGCTTCAATAAACAAAAAACATTATATCACCATTTTTCAAATTTTCAAAAAATTGAATTAAATAAACTATTGAATTTTGTCTACATAAAATGTCGTATTGCCTCGCAATTGATAGAAATCGCCATGGTTGCAGATGTAATGCAATAAATGACACTCGGTTTTGTAAAAACCACGCATATATGTGTGACTATACGGACGAAATGATAGCAAACCAGTCGATTTGTTCTGGCTGTAAAAAATCGCATTATTTGCCAGATGGAATTAAGACATGTTCAAATTGCAAAGAACGCGGGAAACAGTCAAAGATCACAGCAAAAGAAGCGGTGATATTATGTGCTAGTGACAATTGTAAATTCAAACGATCGATTGAGAACATATATTGCATGAAACATCAATTATGTGTTTTCGTCGACGAAACGACTGCATTAGGCAAAAAATTATGCAAGCAGTACGTACGCGGTTGCCGTGCACAATTGGACGCTGAGTATCCCAAGTCTACATGCGAAGAATGTTTGGTAATTGAGCGCGAAAAAGACCGAGCCAGGCGTGGATATGCCCAAAAAACGACTGCACCAGAACCGAATAAGCAGGTTTGCACAACGTGTTGTAAAACATTGGACGAAGAACAATTTATCGGGCATAATGACGTACAAACGAAAACGTGCGCATCGTGCAGAGAATCAAATCGTCTACAAGATATGAAACGTGACAAGGAACATCGCAATGAACTGGCGCGTATAGCCGAACAGAAGCCGGAACGAAAAGCGGTAAAGCAACAATGGAATGAGAATAACTACGAAAAAGTCGCATTGAAGAGCATGAATTATAGACACCGCCAAATAGAAGCGGATGTAGACCAATATTTAAATAAAAATGCGGAAAATGCAAAGCAATGGCGAGACAATAACCCTGAAAAAGTTGCGATTAATAATTTGAATAAAATAAATAGCGTTGAATTGCAATATGGTGTTTATTCTCGAAGCGCCAGAGATAAAAATCTGGACTTTAAAATGTCGCTAACCGATTTTACAATATTAACTGAACAGTCGTGTTACTATTGCGGCATTGTACAAGAACGTGGGTTTAATGGCATTGACCGAATGAACGCAGAAGTTGGTTATGTCGCAGATAATTGTGTAAGTTGTTGCCAAATGTGTAACTACATGAAAGCGTCATTGTCTGTAGATGCATTTCTCGGTCGAGTAGAACATATTTTGACACATAACGGACGAATTAACGGGCGATTATTTCCGGAAATGTTTCCGGATTATACATCGGCGTCATATACTGAATATAAGAATCGGGCGTCAAAAAAGAATTTAGATTTTGCATTGTCACAAGATGAATATTTACGTTTAATAACCCAGGATTGTTATTTATGCGGGAAGAACAGTAATTCTCAACACCTGAATGGCATAGACAGAATAGATAATAACAAAGGTTATATGATGGACAATGTAAAGTCGTGCTGTGCAAATTGCAATTATATGAAAAAAAATTATATATTGGAAGACGTGTTTAATAAGTGCATGGAAATATATTTATTCAATATCGTACATAAATTAGAATTGCAAACAAACAGCTTCGTTCCTGAAACAATGACTGATAATATAGAGCATGTAGAAACTAGTGTAAATAATGATATAGCTGAACCTAACCAAAATTTAATTAAAACGGAACAAAACCGATTAAAACAACAACGTTACAGAGAAAAAATTATTAGCGAACAGGGCATTGAAGTGTTACGTGCAAAAGAAACTGAAAAAAAAAGAAATCAACGTAATCGAAATATGGTTGCAAACAAAAATAAAAAGACAGATGAAGAAAAACGAGAAGAAGCTCGTTTAAAAAAACAACGCCAACGAGCGGAATTAAAAGAACGTTATGGCGACGAAGAATATAAAAAAATGCGAGCAACTGAACTAGCTGCATATCGTAAAAATAAACAAGAAGATTGATTTTAGTAATTTAATTTATATACTTTTTATAAATTAAACATGATTATAAGGTTATATTTTTTTTATTTTTATGTGCAAATGCACTTTTATTATTTTTATTTTGATTTTGTTGGTCCCGTGTTTTATGTCCCTAACTCAATTTGAGTAAGCTACGCCAGCCATGCCGCTCATAACGCGGAGAACGTTATAGTTAACAGCGTACACACGGACCTTAGCAGTGTTGACACCAGACACAGTTCCGGAGGAGAGCACCAACTGCAGAACCGCGTTGTCGATTCTGGAGAAGTTGCAAGATCCGCTGGGTTGGTGTTCTTCGGGTCTCAAAGCGAAAGAGTACACGTTGATACCGCAGTCAGGGGCACGGGTGTGGTGCTGGAAGGGCTGCACAACGTCGAAGTAAGAACCCTCACGCTCGGAGAAGCGGTCCTGGCCGTTAAGCTGGAGCTTGGCAGTGACCACAGGGTTCTCACCCCAGCAGTGCATGTCAAGGGCAGACTCAGCCAACACGAAAGTACCGGCATCAGACAACACAGAGCCGAGATCAGTAGCTGCGTTACCGAGCTGCTGACCAGTAGGAATGCCAGAGGCATCGTTATCATTGGCACCGGCCATCTGGAAAAGACCAGACGCATTCACGAAGGCATTAGCACCAGAGACGGAAGCAGATCCACCGAAGGCATGGATGGCGTTGGGGAGGGCATCGATGGCATCGGTGTAGTTGAAGGGCTGGGCACCAAGGGTCTTGAACAAGAGGGAGTTAGCCTCAAGGGAAGAGCAGTAGTCGACGTTAGCATCAGGCTGAACAACCCACACCAACTCCTTGCAGGGGTGGTTGAAGTTGAGCTTGATCTTGTTGGAAGAAGAACCGACAGACTCGTCACCAGTGAACTGGAGCTGCTCGATCAAGTACTCATGGGGGTTCTGGGCCATCTTGCGGCGCTCATCAGTGTCGAGGAAGATGTAGTCAACATAGAGGGAAGCAGCCACGAGGGATTGCTGGTAGGCAGAGGCAACAGACTTGGCAGCACCAGACAAAGCAGTCACGGCCCACAAGCACTCACCAATGGGGCGGAAATCAATGTTGATCTTCACCTCGTGGTACTGAAGGGCAATCAAAGGAAGGGCAAGTCCGGGGTTGCGGCAAAACCAGAAAAGAAGAGGCACGTAAAGGGTGGTCTCGGGAAGGGCGTTGCGGGGAGCGCACACCTGGGCGGGTCCTCCGGCAGCGCAGGGGCCAGACACGGCGGCGAAGGCGGGGTCAGTGATGTAGGTAAGTTGGGTGGTGTTACCAATCATCTTGTAGTAACCAGCCTGCTGCTCCTTGGAGAGGGTAAGTTGGTTCCAGATGTGCATCCAGTCACCGTACTGGCGGTCAATGCGCTGACCTCCAATCTCAACCTCAACCTGGGCAACCAACTGCTCACCGACGAAGTCCAACCAACGGGCATACACAGGGCCAGTTGCACTGGCACCCATAGACTGGTTGATCTCGGGGAGAGTCACCTGGAGGTAGGTGCGGTAAGCCAAGTCACCGTTGCGGCTGATTGTGCATGTCACACGGCGGCCAAAATCGGCCTGGCCAGAGAAAGTCTGCTCAATAGACTCCATGGCGAAGTTGGTATGGCGTCTGTAGGACACCTTCCAGAAAGTAATCTCGGGGGTTCCGGTAAGGAACACATCTTGGGCGCCATAGGCGACGAGTTGCATCAAACCACCAGCCATATTTTATGGATTATATTGTATCCAAAGAAAATAATTTTGGAGGAAATGAATTAATTAAAATAAAATGAAAATGAAAAATAAAAAGCATTCCTTTTTATTTTTGGAAACACCCCTAAATAAATGATTCACGTGACGAAATTCCCGATACCCCCAATAAAATACATGGAGTTCTCATAAACCGTCTGCGTATTCATATTAACCCGAGATATTAATTCACAATTGTTACATTTGTAGTTACAATTGCTAATTTTTCAAAATGTCTAAACGGTTCCGGCGACCCGTAACATATATGTACCAAGATATCGTTATGCCGGACTACTTAAGACATAATCCACCGACAAATTCGATGCCACAAATGTTTCTAAATAATTCTCCTGGAAAATCTCCTGTCGGTTCTCATGCTTTTTGGTGAAAATATAGGAGTCTTGCGATTTGCGTATAGCCCACCCCTGCTCCAATGCATTGGCGATGAACAACATCTTTTGGAAAGCCGGTTTGGACAATTGCATATGATTGGGTAGACCAATCGTTTTAGGGGATGACATGGATTGATTTCGTTTTAGAGTTATATATGAGGTTTAGATAGTGTTTTATGCGAGGATACGAGTTTTTATTTGTGCATATATGTTATAATTAACACTTAACATATGGTAAAAAAACTAAATCCATCATTTGTAGAATATTTTGCGGGCTATTTGAAAAAATTATTATCTGACAAAAAAAAAAATAATGAGACGATAAGTGCCGAGATGTTTCAAGAACAGGTTACTAATGCAGCAAACGTTTATTTAAATGAAAATTATGGTGCAGATCCAAGTGCAGCACGTGCTGCAATCGCACAATCTACACCAGAGGCTGAGTGTGCAAAAGCAATAAACGCGCGCAGACAACAAAGCATGGATGTGTATGAACCTAGAATAAGTGATTATAAAACACAAGCCGAAATTAGTAGATTAACCAATGCAGAAACACTCATCATTGCAAAAAATGATCACCCAGAAGTTAAAGTTTGGACATCTAAAACAAACATGTTATTATATGATGAAAGCACTAAAAAAATGAGGCAAAAAGCTGTGCCATTTAATATCGAAACCGCTGTAAAATGTGGTAAATGTTGGATATGTAATACAGACGTCATGTCTTATACTGGCACATCCATAGAACCACATATTAAAGCTCTCAACAGACCGTCCGAATATGAATCGGGTACAACGCCATGCGGCGATTGCGAGCATGTTTCTGCGATAATGGCATCCTATATAGCCGGCATGTTGACATCCAGTGGATTTGCAAAGGTTTATTGGGCATCCTATTACGTTGCATGTGTTGAATGTAATAGACGGAAATCAAATTATATAGGGGTGAAATTAAATGCAACCGAAGGGTGGCAAGTTGACGATAACGGCGTTAATGCTATAGTTGATGCTATATTTCCTATGAACGGGGTAGACCAGCATGCATCTGAATACAATCCTATTCGTAACGCACTTACTGACAAATATAATGTCATGACCACCGCCGAAAAACGCACATTCAGGGACAAAGTAATCGACAATATTAAGGACGGTACACAAACGTGGTGTGAAGCTGCGAATACAAATATGAAGAAGGATACAGCGACAACAAAACGTATCAAGATGTCATTCAATGTGAGTAAGATTATAGTAGCAATTACTGGTCATTTAAATGTTATTACAAGCCCTTTGCAAAAGAGAGCCAATAAGGCTGTTAAAGCGGGACGGGCGCAAGTTAAACCGAAAATAGGTAAAAAAAGAGGAGGCGGGCCAGTTGGTAGTGATGATGATGTGGATTCACAGGAAACTGATCGAGAAGGGGGTACACAGGATACGCAGGATGCGGATGCGCAGGATAATGCGGACAAGAAGGAAGGTGCGCAGGATAATGCGGACAAGAAGGAAGGTGCGCAGGATGATACGGACAAGAAGGAAGGTGCGCAGGATAATGCGGACAAGAAGGAAGGTGCGCAGGATGATACGGACAAGAAGGAAGGTGCGCAGGATAATGCGGACAAGAAGGAAGGTGCGCATGATGATAATGGTATGATTGTTGAAACAGATGTCAAAGCTACTCCTATTTTGCACTGGTATAATTTAATTGGGGAAGCCGAAGTTGATGTCGATTATGACGACGAAGATGATGAGGAAGATGATCGCGAAACAGATGCCGAATTTAATGCCCGAATACTAAAATATTGTGACGTCATTGTAGAATACATTGGTAATACATATAGTCAATTATTGTTTAAACAATATGAAAGCGACCGTGACATATTTGAAGAATTAATGGTCAATTTATCAAAATCAATGTACGATACTCTAGAATCAACAAACGAAGGTCTTCCAAAATTAACTGATGAAACACTTGATGATATTGCCACAAAATTTGCTGAAACGGGTGTAAAAGTTGTCGAGACTCCGCGCACGCTACCGCCTAGACCACAACCCGCAGTAGTTACTGCGTCACCGAACACGAGGAAACGGGATAGTTCAACGAGTGAATATCGTGTTGGTAAAATGGCTAGGAAAAATGATACACCAGCAGCCGCATCGGCAGCAACCAATGCTCGTGAAGAACGGGTATTAGGTAAAGGTGAAGCCTTAGCCCAAGTTCTAGACACAGTCTCCGACCTCGATGGAGGTGGCAGCCGGTTAAATAAACGTCACTCAAAAAACAGAACAAAGCGTGTTTCCTATATCAAACATAAACAAACGCGCAAAAACCAACATTCCAGAAAAACAAACTAAAAATGATCCATAAATTGGACATGCAATTAAACATTTACACCATTATACAAAGAAAAAACGTATAACATTAGGTACACGTTTTTTATTTTTTCACCGCTCTTATGATTACACACATTTAACCCCAATCTTTTCGCAATATTCCTGTACTTTTTGGTAAGCGGTGTTATACGTTTCATTTATCAAATGGTTGGTTGCAATCTCATCTGGATAATTTGAAGCGGCGTGTGCGATAATGTTCCAATGAAGGTCAATAAATATAGATACAGGTTTGCAACTATTACTAACAGTGCGACTATTGAAATAGTAATCCGCAAATTTAAATGGTTTGTGGTTTGGCAGTTGGGCAAGACCATCTAATAATAGAAACGAATGATGTCCCATATATTTATCAAAATCGATTGTGTATCTTGGACAAAATATCGGGTCTTCGTAGCATCCATTGTTGACATTATAACGTCTGTATCCAATGAGCACTTGTTTATATTCGTCGTCTTCTTGAACATATCGGGCAGTTAATAAATAGTTTTCTAAATGGGAATCAAAGCGCGCGGTTAGATTCGATATATTTGTGCTCAATTCATCACACGTAGACTGACGTGCGTAATCTTGCTTAACACATTGGATAAAATATACATAGTCTCTGATTAGGTCGTCGACCCTGACGTTCAGCTTGGTATTATTTAATTCACCGCCTTCTATGAGAGAATCCAATCGCGCAGTTAGCGTGGATACAGTTGCGGCCAATTCGTCACGCTTCGTATGATGAATGTCATTCAATTCATGTATATCTCGAATATGTTGGCTCTGTAGACTGCTAATACGCTGACCCAAATTCGCATAATTGGCATTCGCATCGTCGCGAATACGTTTCATCGTGATTTCAGTCGGCACAATCGCCTGCAAATATGCAACCCGTTTTTCGAGTTCGAGTACATGTCCGCGTAGTTGTAGACACTCGTCTTCGAGTTTATTGAGAACATCATTGTATTTGTCCATGAAATTATCTATTTTCACACTCGTGTATGCCATGATTTCTTCTTGTTGGTTGCCAATGTCGCGATACAACTGTGTAAACCGTTTCTTGGCCCAACAGACTGCATAAATCCCCCCACCCACGATAGAAACCCACATGCATAGTGTAAACACCTCATATGTGTTTGCATAGACCCAGCTCCCACCTCCGCCAACCATTGTGCCCGTCATTTCCATACTATTGCAAGCCGACATTTATAACTGATTGTTAATTACTTTTGATGCATTCGGACTACATTGTTGGCCCAATTCAATTTTTTACAAAAGTTTTTGTAATATGACATCGGTGGCAGAGAATAAAATATACACTTATTTTAACGAATGGTAGAGTGTATTGATATTGGCTCTTATATAATTACGATTGTTGTTATGATGCACGGAGCAGTAATTGAATTGAATATATCAAACGAGAAACAGCATATTTTTGAAAACGTACATTTATTAAGTTTAGCAGGTGATTTTAGCGAAACAGGACTAGGGGATAATGATAGTCGGGCCATTCATCTCGATACTTTAAATGATATATTTCAACAGAATTTAAATAAACAAACTATCGAGGTCATGCAAACCGCGGCAGATCGTATACGTCCGGCATATGCGGATTATATGAAAAGGGTTTTCGATGAAGAAACTAGTGAAAATAGTTGCACAATATTTGATAATATCCAGTATGATAAAGCGTTTGGAACGGGCATAAACGGATTTCTTGATAGAATGATGCAATGTATTTTACCCGATGTTATTGGTATTTATGTCATTTCCGTGCATGAAAAAATAGATAATACTACATTAGATTTAATCTATCCTGTGAATAAGAGTCTGCCAAACTTGAATTTATTACAACGCGGGGATTTAATCAAATTTGCACAAATTTTCAATACTGTTGGTGAACCAGATCATAGCGAAAACGCCATAGCTAATTTATTATCTGCATTCTCACCATGGCAACCAATATCAAGTATTTCGAAGAACGATAAAACTAAAATTGAAAAAATGAAAAACTGGAAAGTTACAGTGTCGTCAACCGAAGACATTTTATGTATACGGTTAAGTTACTTGATATTTATTATAAAAAATATAGTTGGACATGACAAATGCAAAATGAATATTATAGATTATTCATGTTCTCCAATTGCAGAATTTATAAGTGATGCTGACAGGAGAACTGCTCAATACATGGAGATAATGAATATTGAAAACAAACGACAACGACCATTTGGCGGCAAAAATGCAAACAATAAGCGACGTACACATAGGCATTACGCAAAAAAACGATATACAAAAAAACGTCACCGAAAAAATAAATCCTCAAATAATCCAATTCAAAAAAAGCAACATAAAAACACATAGATAACTAATAGTAAACTAGTTCTCCATGAATTCAAATCAAAAGAAGGGCAATCCGCAAAAAACGCCCGGCCTACATACAATTGACATCAAACATACCGAACTCCTAGATAGATTCCACAAAATAGAGACTGAAACCATACCGAAACTTATTGAGGAAAAGGAGAACCTAAAAGAGAAAATCAAAACCCTGTCGAAAAGCCAATATGACGAGTACATGGACATGCGCGACCGAATCAAATACATCCAGCAAGAAGTGAAATCCCTAGCGCGACAAAAGAAGGAGTATTTACTGAATAATTCCAAACACATTTTCGATTATTTTGAGCAAAAGAAGCAAATCTCCGTCGATTCAAATACACTCAACCAAAACTCCAATGTTCTCAATTCTTTCTTTAAAATCAAGGCCACACAATCGTCGGCGGCCGACCCCAATAATGACAAATACGCAAAATCCAAGCAATCTTACCAACATTTTTGGCGAAATGTCACCAATGAGATTGCCAATATCCAAGACTTCATCGTCTCGACCGACGTATGTGAAACATGTCTGCGCGGAGAACTCATTCCTCAAGACGAAGAAGGTATATTGATTTGCAACAACACTGCATGTGGCAAATTCATCACCTATATCGTCGATAGTTCCAAACCGACCAACAAAGAGCCACCGAATGAGGTGTCTTACACGGCCTATATCCGTCTCAACCATTTCAAAGAAATTTTATCCCAATTCCAAGCCAAAGAAACCACACAAATACCCGATGAAGTGATTGACGCAATCAAGGCGCGCATTAAAAAAGAGCGAATCGAGGACGTGTCCCTTATAAACTACGACAAAATGCGCGAAATGTTGCGGAAACTCGGTTTCAACAAGTATTTCGAACATATTCAATATATTAATTCGCTGTTCGGCATTAAACCCCCCATTATGAACGAAGAGTTACACGAGACGTTATGTGTTCTCTTTATTGAAATTCAAAAACCATGGGCGGTTCACTGCCCGCCTAACCGGACCAATTTCTTCAACTACACGTATACATTACACCAACTATGCGTGTTATTGGACCAGACCCAATATTTGCCCTATATTCCCATGATGAAGGACCGCGAGAAGCAGTTAGAGCAGGATATGATATGGAAAAAGGTGTGTAATGACCTCGACTGGGAATATTTCCCAACCGTATGATTTGATCAGTCTACTGGCCAAATCAACAAACTATTGTAATATTATTACATAATGTGATGTAAAAATATTAAATCATTGAAAAATTAAAATGGGACATTTTAATTCTTCAATGACCAGATACCAGTAACGTTTTGAAATGTCGCTCCTATGGAGCGTTCCATTTTAAATCTTCGCTGGTATAATTTTCAATGCAAGGCTTAAGCGGCAATGCGAATACCACCCACCAATGTGCTACCGAGTGTCATGCCGGCACCGTTTCTGGCACTGGATCCCATGGAGGGAATAAACACGTCCAAGATGCTAAATGTGGCGGCGGCAGTCAAGGCAATAACCATGATCTCCTCAACACTCAACGCCTTCTTGGGGATCAACATCGCGCAAATCGCCACAGCCAAACCCTCAATCAAGTATTTGATGGCACGCTTCAAAAGCTCGTTCATGTCAAACATTTCGGTCATGTCGAATATATATTATATTAAAATAAAATAATTCATTCTAAATGTAATGAAATGAAATAATTCATTCTAAATGAATTGAAACGAAATCGCCAATATCCAAAATTCGATATACAAATATTATGTTATGTAGAAAACACTTAAATATAATGTTGGAATAAAACATATAATGTCGTCATTCGAGAAGAAAACCCTGGAAAATGGATCTACGAATCCTAAATATGTAGATTTGTGCGATGAAGATGCTCCCCTCGCGGGACAGAAATTTGCATGCCTGTCGTTTGTCTCCCCCGAAAAAATTTTGAAGAAGCGTGAAGTGTATTTATTCGACCAATTCATCAAGAACTGGGAATTTTCTAAATCTATGGAGCGATACTTCGAATTCATCCATTTCGTTGCATATAAACACAATATGAATGTGGAGACGCTTATCGCGGATTTCAACGATTTCGTAAAGGAGGAATCATCAAAGCTAAAGAAAAGTGGCATTGAAGACGATTACAAGAATTTCATGGACAAGCAAGAAGACGCGTTGAACGAGAAGTTCAACCGAGACCATTCCTTCCAAACATCGGTGCGAGGGCTCAAGGTGCGCGGTGTTTTTGCGTCTCAAGAAGAGGCAGAACAGAAGTGCAAGAAGTTGCGTGAGCATGACCCCAACCACGATATTTTCGTAGGTCCGGTGGGCGTGTGGATTCCATGGGATCCGGATGCGTATAAGACGGGTCGCGTAGAACACATGGAAGAGGAGTTGAACGCATTGCACAAGGAGAAGATGAAGAACGAGGAAATGGCGAAGAAGGAATTTGAAGAGCGCGTTCGCGAAACAAAGAAGAAGGCGATTATGGAGAATATCGAGAAGGCGAAGGCGAGCGGAAACGTGCTCACACAAACAATGGACGCGGATGGAAATTTGGTGGGCGTAAAGGAGACGGTGAACTTCGAAGAGCGCGATGTGGCCGATGCCGAATCTACCAAACTACGCAACGAGTTGTTGCTGGAACAGAACAGCAATTTGGTGGACACACTCGAGAGTGTCGATTAACTGCCCACAATCGTAGTCAACAATAGAAAATAAACTGTTAAAGGGTATAAAAATTATGATGTATTAAATGTAAGACATCATATGACAACATTTTGCGATATAATATACAGGAAATATATTCTTACCGATGAACAACCTGTCGAATTCTTAACATTTGACTACATTACAAGTGCTCAATATTTTACAGCTAATCTACCTCGAGGGGCCAATCGGTGTGGTGATATTATTTATGTATTATATTCCATATTTATATCGATTTATGTTCATGCCCGCGCGAATTATGTAAGCACGAAATATGCATATATTAAAAATACGTTTAACAATCCGTTTTACAGCCCCGATTATAAAGCCGAATTCATCAACAAATTTTGCGATGCGCAACGCCACTATCAAGCGCTATGTAAATTCGCATATAAATGGAAGTGGAATCGAGCAACATATACAATCAAACACGATTTATTGTTGAACCCGATTGAACCCGGCCAATATTTTGTGTTGCCATTATTGCATGCTGGGAAAAAATACTTGTTTACGAAAAGCGATTTGACGAATATTGTTGAAACTGCATTAACCCATTCACCATATATTTATTCCGAGCCATTGCCGATTAAGAACCCATACAATAATTTGGTGTTCGACAAATCTCATTTGTACACGATTTATTTCTTCATGAAGCATCGCATGTTTACGTTGCCGACCGTTTTTCATCAATATTTCCTGTATAATTTTCATTTGAAACTGTTTCGGGATAATAACGAGGCGCTCATTCGAAAAATGCATATTGGTTCGATGATAAAGACGAATAACACCACCATTCGGCGACGGGATATAAATACCATGATTCGCCAGTACAACGACCACTGCATTAGTACGACCAAAAAAATATACATAGACCCGGATTTTCCAAATGACGTATTATTTCGCGCGATGACACCCTATTTGCATTTATTTTATACTTCTACATATGCATTGGACATTACCGAAAAGGGCAGTGCCATGAACAATTTGACATATCAATTGGATAGGTTTCATAAAATATCACCTACATTTGGCCGCAAATTCATAAAAATGGGATTTAAAAAAACAAAATTGCTACCACTAGAATATGTATACGATATGCGATATGCGCAATATGTAACACTGCCATTTTCGAAGAATTATGATACGTGTCATACCGCCATTATTGAAGACAATCCGGATGAAGAAAAGGAATCGGGCATGTCATTTTATCCATTGTTACCACATAGTACGTTGATTCCGCATCTGGACGATGATGATGATAACGACGATGATGATGATGATGATGATGATGATGATGATGATGATGATGATGATGGCAATATCAACCCGCATATTGTAAACAATAATGATGATGATGATGATGATGATGATGATGCAGAAACACTAAGCATGTTACGCGATGTAGACGAAGATGTCAATGCTGACAGTGACGATGTTAGTGACATTGTCCATGAATCGAGTACAGAAGAGGACTCGGTTCATGAGGATGACTTGGCTATACATATGGAAATCGCAACATCCGGATCAAATACAGACTATGACAGCGATTGATTTGTACGGACCTACCATTTTGTTTTCTTCACATTGATGGTTTGAGCGCTCTTCTTTTTGGATTTACTTGGGTCATATGCCTCATCTTCGTCATCTGACCCCATATTTTTAGATATTTCCCAAAATTCTTTGGACCCCAAACGAAAGGTTGGATGATTTTCGGCTTTGTACCAAAATATCTGGTCATTCAGTTTATTCGATTTCGCGTTGTTGTTAATGACCAAACATTCGAAGTTCTCTGTGCACTGATCCATAACAGCACAAAACGACTCCAATGTGGGAAACATACTCGCATAATTTTCCCAAATACGTTTACGATTGGTCAAATACGGTTCTCGCAATATAAAAACATAATCGATGTTTGTACGCAAATTCGGGGGGATACCCAAAGGATATTGCATGGTAATAATAAGCATGATTTTCCAATGACGACCATTCATAAACAACAGTCTCATCATTTTATCGCGAGTCCACGATGCATCATATAAACAATCATCTAAAATGACAAACGCTCTCGGGTCGATTGTTGTACGCTTATATGTTTCAAGTTCCTTGTTTACCTGTTTTAACACAGTTTTTTGTCGGCGCAAAACGTTCTCGATGAGAACAGAGTTATATTCTTCATGAATAAATAGTTTAGGTACATGAGAAGCATAAAACCCGTTACCTGCTTCTGTTCCGGAAATAACCGTGCCAATTGGGATATCCTGATGATAAAATAATAAGTCTCTCACTAAAAATGACTTACCAGTATCACGTCGACCAATCAAAACCACCACAGGGCCTTTATTTTCATCGGGTTTAAACGTAATCTCACGCATATTGAATTTTTTTAGTTCCAATGTCATAGTATTTTATGTATACATTAGTAGATATAAAATGTATTTTTAGGATAAACGTGCTGGCCGCCATAAATCATACACAAGCAAATTACATTAGTTTAGAATATGTGAAAAATATGTACTCACCACTTATACAGATTCGACCATAATCATGTCAAATGAAATTCCTAAATTCACAATACATTACGCGAAACACAAAACGGTTCAAATGAATATTTTAGATAAGACAGGGGATGTTACTTCGGCCGAAGATATTGAAGCCAAGTATTCGCCATTTCACATTGAATCCGTGCAAAACTATAATCCAATTTACGATTTGTGGTTTTCTTTGGATGAGTCCAATTATAATCGCATATCATTAAACCATGCACATCATTTGGTTGATATGAATACAGTTGTTGGATTAAACACGAAAGACGTCGTTTCCCGCCCGGTATTTATTAAGTATTCGCCGTTATTAGACCCGATTCGATACATGGTGGGTAAATATGAATCATGCAAACAGCCGATTGGCAATTTGCCATCATTGACGAATGAAAACGTACATATGAAAATACAGGATTACAACAACATGGCGTATGTGGATGGTTTCTTTAGTTATTTGTCCAGCCAGCTCCTGAATACCCATAATTTCGTGCACGGTGTCGATTTTTACGGGTCGTTCACTGGGATCCAGGAACAATATAAAATGGATATTACGGATGATTATGATTATTTGCAATGTTCTGCATTTTTCAATAAAAATAACAAAATTTTGTTTAAGACATCGCATGTGGATAATGATGGGTTTTTTAATTATGGGTCGCATGGCAATAAACCTCGACTTCAAGTACTAGAAACGCCTAAACGTAACATATCTGCGGTTATGATTGAAGATTTTATATCTCTTATTCCGGATGATGTATCGCAGTTGACTATGCAGGAGGCCGATGCCAACCCGGACACGGAATTAGTATACACAAACCCAAATATAGAAAGTAAACATAGCTCACGAAATACGTCGGGGTCATCGGATGATTCAAATAGTAGTCAAACAACTGCAACATGCTCAGGCAGCGAGTCGAGCGATTGTGACCATAATAGCAGCAGCGAAGAAAGCGTTTGGGATACGGACGACGATGATGAACATGATAGCGAATTCGATGAAAGTAGCAGTGATGCAGATGAGGATGACGATGAAGATGACGATGACGAATCGTATACCGACCCCGACGCGTGTTACGCCTACATAAAGAACTTCCCAGTGCACTGTATCGCACTACAAAAATGCGATGGCACGTTAGATTCACTATTCAGCAAGCACTCGCTCAGCAAAGAAGAAGCTACCTCCGCCCTCATGCAAATTGTAATGACACTCTTATGCTATCAAACCGCCTTTCAATTTACACATAATGATTTGCATACGAATAACATCATGTATGTCAACACAAACGAAGCATTCTTATATTACACATATAAGCGTAAAATATACAAGGTACCTACGTATGGCAAAATATTCAAACTAATCGATTTTGGCAGGGCCATTTATAACTATAACGGTCGTCGATTATGCAGCGATAGTTTTGCGCCATTGGGCGACGCATCAACCCAGTATAACTGTGAACCATATATGGATTTAAGCAAACCTCGATTGGACCCCAATTATAGCTTCGATTTGTGTAGATTAGGGTGTTCGCTGTATGATTTTGTAATCGACGACGACGATAATCCAAAAAGTTACGATGATTTGCAACAATTAATACAAGATTGGTGTTTGGATGACAATAAGAAAAATATACTATATAAACAAAATGGCGACGAACGTTATCCCAATTTCAAATTGTATAAAATGATTGCACGCACAGTTCATAATCAAACACCCGAACACCAACTTTCTCGTAACATATTCAAACAGTTCATTGTTCCGGTGTCAACCGAAGTACAAGCACACGTACATATGAACATCGATAAGATGCCTGAATATTACACAAAGTATGTGTAAATCCTTGCAGATTTGTCATTATGGCTCGTTCATAAACATTTTTATTCGAAAAATGTTTATCAAATCCGGATTATTAAGCGTTCATGTATTCTTTCTTGAACATTTCCGGCGTCATTATGGGAATTTTTTCGGCAACCGCCTTTTTGGTTTTGTTTGATACGTCGTCAAGCGACTTTACAATAAGTGCAAACGTCTTTTTGCTAATGTTATCGTCCAAAACCCCGCCCATTTTTGTCAAATAGTCGATGATTTCCGCATCTCGCACCTTTGTCATGACCACGTGTTTCCCATATAATGGGTGGGTTTCATCATGAACGACTGCTTTTACTGCGGTTTGCGGTGGCTGGGCCACGTCTGCTGACTTGGCATGTGCAACAGTAGAATCCGCGATTTTATGCATTAGCTCGCATTCTTTCATAAATTCCAAAAACACAGGAATATTGGTTGCAAAACTTTTCGCGTTCTCTTTTCCAATCCCGTCAATCGTTTGTAACATCTCGATTTTGCGATCCGTTGTTTCCGGGCTGGTTAATATTTTGGGATAGGCAGTCATAATCGGCTGTATTTTTCGCACGCCAATGCCGCGACCAAACTTATTTGACGATGCCATAATTGTTACCAGCGACGCCTTTTCAACCTGGGCCTGGATTCCATCATATATTTTATTTACCATTTTCGATTTAAAACCGTCCACTTTTGCATAATCGTCCTTCGTCATTTTCAAAATCACAGGAACCGTCGTGTAACCCGCATTCATTATTTTTTTCACATTGCCACCACCGAGTCCGTCCACTTCTAGACCTGTGAAAAAATCGGTGATATTCTTTGCCTGAACGGTTTCATCATCTTCCATATTATCCAACAC
>Ga0247722_10000796_pt1 | contig 18329 bp, 16 predicted proteins | sample MSEWelMarce3H_FC_FD_189094 | JGI IMG/M metagenome (GOLD analysis project Ga0247722, IMG submission 189094) | Subsurface sediment microbial communities from gas well in West Virginia, United States - MSEEL Well Study Marcellus 3H_FC | ecosystem: Environmental > Terrestrial > Deep subsurface >... | reverse complement strand
ATAAAAAAACAAGAAGAGTAAAAAAACAAGAAGAGTAAAAAAACAAGAAGAGTAAAAAAACAAGAAGAGTAAAAAAAGAATAAATACAAATTCTGGAAATTTATATAATCGTTATTATATAAATGTCTGATATATACGACTGTGTTCAAGTACGTGTTGTCATTATCAAAACCGTTTCATGCATCATGAGTTATTGCTACTTTTCCAATAAATAATTATTTAGAGAAATTTTTTTATAAAGATAACTCGTCACCGTTGCATCCATCGCGGTAGTTTGAACCAATTCATACATATTTGGATCAATCTCCGGAAAAAATGCGTCTGCCCCGGATAAATTGCAATGAACCGTATTCAAGTAGATTTTATCACATTTTGGATGGTTTATTGCTTGTCTATACACCATCTCTCCACCAATTACAAAAATGGTTTCGATGTTTGGGTCGGATTCCAACTCGGCAATTGTATCGTCAAGATTGTTTGAACCCTTTGACAAAACCACATTCACACGGTTTGGCAATGGTGCATGGAGAGATTCAAACGTTTTTCGTCCCATGATAACAGCATTCACTTTGTTACCATCTCTCGTTGTCGTTGTAATTTCTTTGAAGAATTTCATATCCGTCCGGCATTTCCAGGGGATTTTACCAGCAGACCCGATTGCACGATTGGTAACATGCATAGCAGCAATAATGTCAAAGGGCATTTATACAATAGAGATACCTCTTGTTTTTAACTTCTTCTTGTTTTTAACTTCTTCTTGTCTTTGACTTTTTGTTTCTCTTGGTTCTTTTGGTTCGTCTTTTGCCTCCAGTGCTCTGATTTGCCCATTTGATAAGCGCAGGGGCCGTTCGTTCTCCATTGTAGTATTCAACTTTTTTATTTTTTATCTTGAATATTGTAGGATACCCACCTTGAATGGCAACGTCCGAATCGTGTTCTTTATTTAGTTTTACAAGACGGTCATCTATCTCTGCGCTTTCAATCTTTTCAACCTTGATTTTTCCGCCAATCGTCCTTTCCATTTCCGACCAGGGTTTTTCCAAGCTTTCGCAATGACCGCATCCATTCATATAAAGCTTTCCGACAACAACTTTTGGATTCATTATATTTTATGAATATATTATATTATGAAGACTAAATTAATTGTAGTTTTTTTGTTGATTGTATTTTTAGCAGGATTGTATTACTACTCCACAAAAGTTGAAAACATGGAAACGATGTCTAAAGATTGTCCCGATTTGTTAATTCGCAAGGGCAATACGCTTCTTTTGTACAACACGAAATCGAAAGAGGACCCTTTGCCCTTTTACAACTTGGATGAATATATTAACTATTTAGAAATACAACGCAGAGCCGGAAAAACGTGTCCCGTTCTTTTTCTTCAATATGAGTCAACTGCACAAGGCAAGGATATTTATAGAATGCGTCCAAGTCCCTTTGATTTGCAGGGGGGGACGCCACCCAACATTGACCCCACGGTTTTTGGCGGGCTCTCATCCATTGACGGCAACCCGATCCAAGTTTTAGACGCAACGCGCGATGGCGAATATAACCAAGGCATGTATGCTGGGTTTGACCCGTATGGGTTGCACGTGGGGCAACGCACCGAGCTAGATGTTGTGCATGAAAGCACGGAAAAAAACGGCGAAAATCCAATGGATTTTAATTGGGGTGGAGTGCAGGTCACGGAAAATGCGGTGCGTTCTGGTAAATACGCAGACCGATATGTCAGCAAACCGCAGTATTTCACGCCCAAGACCACCTATTTGCCGGACATTTATGGAGCGGGATCGAGACCGCCGAATGAGGTGCCGGATGCGCTGAAAGCGCGATCTCCAAAGTAGGGGAACTACGTTCCGCTTCGCTTGACCCCCTACGACCCCCTCCTTCATTTCAGCGGGTCTTAGACATGACGGCGAGGACGTTATAATTCCATCTATTTTAAACCTCCGAGCGAAGCGAGGTATAAAGGAAGGTTAAGCGAAGCAAAAAAAGGAAACCTACGGTTTCCTTTAAAATTGAAGTTATTTTAACCGCATTTACGGAAAGCATACTAACCCAACTCCAATTAATACCCCAATCCCAAATTTATAATCCCAAATTAATAAAATGTTTGCCCAATTTTACGAATACAACACTCACTCGATGGAAACCCGGTTCAAGACCCAGCTTTCCGAGTCATTCAATGCTCATGCGATGCGAACCCGAACCAAGTCTGTACAACTGGAACAAATGTGTCTCTCCGATTTGGACACGATGTATCTTTTACCCGTAAAAACTGCATCTCGATGTGTTTTAGTGTTTGACACGGAAACCACCGGACTCATCAACAAGTCATTGCTCCCATTGCAATATAAGGATCTAGCATTGCATCCTTATATTACTCAATTGTCCGCGATTCTCTACGACGTGGAGAACCAAAAGGTCAAGAAGGTGTTCAACACCTATGTGAAAATCCCCGACCACGTGGAAATCCCCGAAATCGTTCAGCAACTCACCGGCATTACAAAAGAGAAGTGTGATTCGGGGATGGAAATCCAGGATGCATTGAGCGCCTTTTACAAGTTGTACTTGAAGTGCGATGCAATTGTCGCGCACAATATGTGGTTCGACAGCAAGATGATTCGCATCGAATGCATGCGCAACCGGTTTCCCGAAATGCGCGACATCTTTTATGAGAATGTCTCCGAAAAACCAATCAGCTGCACCATGATGGAAGGAATGAGATACTGTGGATTGAACCGCTTTGTCAAATTATCGGTTTTATACGAATTGTTGTTCAAAGAAGACGCCAACCAGTTCGAACTGCACAATTCGTTGGTGGATACGATGGTTTGCTTGCGGTGCTATTTGAAAATCTTTTGTGAAAAAGAAATGAGCGATCCGGAATTTGCAAAATTAAAGGAAACCATGGTTCCCTTTTGAACCCTCCTTCAATGGAACAAGACAATGGAACAAGACAATGGAACAAGACAATGGAAAACAAGAAACCAAAACCAGATAAAGAGAAAATGAATAACCATACTAAATGAAGGTGATCATTGACGAAAGAGAAGCTTCTCTCTACGAGTTGTGTTTGACCCATGAATATTTAAACAAAGAAATGATTCTTTTAGAAAAACGCGTGTTACAACTCGGGGATATCTTGTTTATGAGCGATGACGAGACGACCACTTTTTTATGCATCGAACGCAAATCACTCCAAGATTTGTTGGCATCCATTAAAGACGGGCGATACTCCGAGCAGTCCTACCGATTAACCAATTGTTTCCCCAATCCACACAATGTGGTTTATTTGTTGGAAGGAATGCTTTCTACAGTGAATGACAAGAAATTGGTGATTTCGTGCATTGCGTCTCTCAATTATTTCAAGGGGTTTTCGGTCCATCGGACAGTTTCTTTAGCCGAAACGGCGATGTACATTCTCTGCATGGCGGATAAAATGGCGAGAGAGTTCAAGAAAGGCACGAAACCTTATGCAGATAAACCAACTATTAATGAAACCCAAGTAAATGAATATGCACAGAAACCTTTGGAATCCACGGATTATTGTGATGTTGTCAAAGTATCCAAGAAGGCGAATATCACCAAGGAAAACATTGGTCAGATGATATTGATGCAAATTCCTGGAATTAGTTCGACAACCGCAATTGAAATAATGAAACCATTTAGTAGTTTTTTAGAATTTGTGGATTGCATTCGTTCGGACCCGGAGTATTTCTCGAAGATTAAAGTAAATGGTCGCAAAATTGGGTCGAATGTAGTTAAAGGAATCAATGAATTTATTTTGAATCAATGAATTTATTTTGAATCAATGAATTTATTTTGAATCAATGAATTTATTTTGAATCAATAAAATATCTACTATATATATAATGCCAAATAGAAAACAGACAAAGAGACGCAATCAAAGACAACAGCGTAGAAGAAGTATGAGAGGAGGAGACGAAACCTTGGAAAATATTAACACAAAACTAGATGGAATTCAAGAAAAACTGGATAAAATGCTTGAAGAGATGAAAGACCCTGCTCATGTTGAAGAAGAAGTTGTTGAACCTGCTCCTGCTGATGATGATGCTACTGCTGAAGATGATGCTACTGCTGAAGATGATGTTGCTGCTGCTCCTGCTGAAGATGATGTTGCTCCTGCTCCTGCTGAAGATGATGTTGCTTCTGATGCTTCTGCTCCTGATGCTCCTGCTCCTGCTCCTGCTGAAGATGACGTTGCTCCTGCTCCTGCTGAAGATGACGTTGCTCCTGCTCCTGCTGAAGATGACGTTGCTCCTGATGCTCCTCCTCTTGTTGAAAATGGCGAGGAAGTTGAAAGTGCAAATGGTGTTGTCGATGAAGAAGATGGAACCAAAGGTGGTCGCAGACGAAGCCAAAAACACCGAAAACAACGAAAACAAAAAAGTCAGAGGCGTCAAATGCGTCAAATGCGTCAAAGACGTTAAGCACGTTAAGTACGTTGATCGCGTTAAGCTTTCACAATCTGCAGATAATTCTGCAACATTGACTGAATAAGTTGATTTTTATTCGTATTATGTGAATCACTTTCACATAATGTTATTACTTTCACCCGGTTATTAACATCGGCACTCCATTTCAGCAACATGTCTTCATTCCCATAACAACACATATCCATGATACATACCGTTTTGCAACAACTCGAATTCAACAACGCCATCAATTCATCTTGGGTAATCTCTGCAAAATCCGCTGGCATAAACTGTTTTGCAAGGTTGTCGATGATTCCCGGCTCCAAACAAAACCCCAAATCCGTTTTCATAATTCCGTTTCCGTATCCCGAATAATAAATGATGATCTCGTTTGCAAAACAGCTTGAACCAATGATGGTATTGAGCATTGATAAAATATTCTCTCTGGATGGTTCAATTAAAACCAGGATGTTTTCTTCGACGAATCCGTAAAAATTCATCAGAATCTGTTTTGCATTGTTCATACTTTGAACACGGGTTTTTAACGTGATTTCTGGAAAATCCACATAGTCCAGGCCAATCAACAATGCAATTTTGGAATGCAGTTTCACCAATTCGACAATTGGATTGGGTTCGGGTTCAATATACTCGATGGTGATTTGGTATGGGATTGGATTTGTTCGAGGGTCTTCAATGACAGGGTCTTCTATAACAGGGATTATAGGGTCTTCCGGGACAGGGTCTTCCGGTACAGGGTCTTCCGGGACAGGGTCTTCCGGTACAGGGTCTTCAATGACAGGGTCTTCCGGTACAGGGTCTTCAATGACAGGGTCTTCTATGACAGGGTCTTCAATGACAGGGTCTTCTATGACAGGGTCTTCTATAACAGGGATTATAGGGTCTTCCGGTACAGGGTCTTCTATGACAGGGTCTTCTATGACAGGGTCTTCTATGACAGGGTCTTCTATGACAGGGTCTTCTATAACAGGGATTATAGGGTCTTCCGGTACAGGGTCTTCAATGACAGGGTCTTCAATGACAGGGATTATAGGGTCTTCCGGTACAGGGTCTTCTATGACAGGGTCTATGGTAATTTGTTCATCTGCTGTTGTATTTGACATATATTATAATATAAGATAAATATTTTTTATTTAAGAATTGTATTCTTCTTTCATATATTCACAAGATAAAAAATCGTAAAATTGATGTTAAACAAACAAAATAAACAAAAAGCATTAAATAAAATATTCCATCTTAGAAAATGTTAAAAAAGAAAGTAATTGCAAAATCGTTCCGTCTCTTTTATTTCGACGTCCTCAACGACGTGATCGAACAGCCAGCATCATCCAGCGACGACGAAAAGGAGAAAAAGAAAAATTGCGATGAAAAGAAATTCCTCGTGCAAATGTACGGAATTAATGAAAAGGGCGAGACCTGTTCCATCATCGTGGATGATTTTGAGCCATTCTTTTACATAAAAGTCGGCGATAACTGGGACCTCGGCAAAATGAACACAATGGTTCGCGAAATCAAATCCGCCATCGGCGACTTTTACAAAGACTCCATTACAAATTTTGAATTGGTGGATAGTCAGAAACTCTACGGATTCAGTGCCGGAAAGAAATCCAAGTTTGTTAAAATCGTATTTAAAAATACGGTGGTTATGAACAAGGTCAAGAATCTGTGGTACCTGCAGTTGCCGGACGGACAGCGTCGCGTAAAGCCTTTTACGCCGCAAACACAGTTGTACGAGTCAAATCTGCCTCCACTTTTGCGATTCTTCCATTTAACCAAGATTTACCCGAATGGTTGGGTAATGGTATCTACACGGGCGCCACAAACCCCAATCAAAACGACTACATGCACATACGAATACATCGCATCGCAAACCATGATTAAACCGTTGCCCGAAAAAGAGACCATTGTCCCTTACAAAATAATGAGTTTTGATATAGAAGCGGGCAGTAGTCATGGCGACTTTCCCATGCCGAAGAAAACGTATAAACGGTTGGCCATCAATATGATGGACAATTACGACAAATTAATGACCAACCCAAAAACAATGTTTCGGCAAATGGTTTTAACCGCGTTCAAATACGAGACAGTTCCAGGAATTGATCTGGTGTATCCCAAACAGGTGAATCCGGCAAAAGCGTATATCGAGGCATTGATTACCGAAGTTTTGCAAACGCCGTTCAATAATCTGGAGCCGAAAAATGCGGATGCCCATAAAGTCCTCACGGTAGAATCGATGTTCAATAAATTGCGTGCAGGAGAAGCCGAAGGCGCAGCAGATGCGGCAGCCGACTCAGACGACGATGAAGACGCAGAAGAAACCGTTGAGGAAGAGGATGACGACCCTGCCCCCACCATCAAATCTGGATTAAAGGCCGCTAAGAATAATACAATCATCGACATATTGTCGAATACGGACTATACGCGTGACCAAAAAGTAGAATACATTGACCAAGTATTGACGGAAATGTTTCCTCCATTGGAGGGCGACCCAGTGACAATGATTGGTTCCACTTTCTTGAATTATGGAAGTACCGAGCCATATTTAAACCATTGCATTGTTTTGGGTGGATGTGCCCCGGTAGAAGGTGCAACCATTGAGGCCGTCCCCATCATTGATGGAAACCGGCTGGAAGCGGAGAAGACGGTTCTTTTGAAATGGGCGGAACTTGTCCAGCAGGAAAACCCGGACATCATTATTGGATACAACATTTTCGGTTTTGATTACGAGTTCTTGTTTCGCCGGGCGGAGGAAACCCATTGCGTGAATGAATTCCTGCAATTGTCCCGACGGCGCAGCGAATTTTGCGGAAAAAGAGACCGAAACGATCCCACCAACATCAGTATTGAAAACACCAAAATTGCCATTGCCAGTGGCGAATACGATTTGCGGTATGTTGTCATGAGCGGGCGGCTCCAAGTCGATATGTACAGTTATTTCCGCCGAAATTTCAACCTGTCTTCGTACAAGTTGGACGACGTTGCCTCGCAAAATATCAGCGACGATATCAAGAAAATTGCGAATGTGGAGCATTCCGTCTTGGGCAAATGCACAGAACTATATACCAAGAATTTGATTGGTTTGCACGTGGGTGATTTCATCCATATTGAAGTGAGTTCATTCACTTCCGATTATTATATGGACGGCAAGAAATTCACCGTATTGGCCATCGAGGAGAAAGACGGATACAAAGTTCTTTTGGTAGCGGACCACCATGCTGACGTCATTGATAAAACCAAGAAATTACGGTGGGGCATGGCGAAAGACGACGTGTCGCCTCAAGATATTTTCAGAATGAGCAATGGAACCGATGCGGAAAGAGCCATTGTTGCCAAATACTGTATTCAAGATTGCAATTTGGTGCATCATTTGATGCGTAAGATTGATGTAATCACCGAATACATGGAAATGGCAAATTTGTGTTCGGTGCCGATTAATTTCTTGGTTTTTCGAGGCCAAGGAATCAAGCTCACCAGTTTCGTTGCGAAGAAATGCATGGAAAAAGGATACTTGATGCCCGATTTGGAAAAGGGTAAAATGGACGGCGGATACGAGGGCGCCATTGTCTTGCCGCCAAAAACCAAGATTTACATTGACGAACCCGTCGCCTGCGTAGATTACTCATCGCTGTACCCGTCCTCCATGATTAGCCAAAATTACTGCCACAGCAGTAAAGTGTGGGCAAAAGAATACGACCTGACCGGCAAACTGGTCAAGGAGGAGGGCGAAAAGGACCGTGCCGGCAACTACATTTACTATGGATTACCCAACTACCAATATGTAGAGGTGGAGTTCGACACGTTTGAGTGGCGCAGAAACCCAGAACGACCGGCCGCGAAGGCGGTCAAGACCAAAGTGGGGAAACGCGTGGTTTGCTGGGCGCAACTGCCGAACGACGAAAAGTCAGTGATGCCTTCCATCCTCATGGAATTGCTGAAAGCACGTGAAGATACAAAGAAAAAAGCGAAGAAGGCGGGCGATCCATTTATGGCAAACATTTTGGATAAACGCCAGTTGGCATATAAAGTGACTGCAAATTCGTTGTACGGTCAGTGCGGGGCACGCACATCGACCTTTTACGAGAAGGATGTGGCGGCATCGACGACAGCTACCGGGCGGATGTCGATCACGTATGCGCGCAGAATTATCGAGGAAATTTATGCGGACCGAGTTTGTGAGACCAAGAAACACGGAATGGTAATGACAAATGCGGAGTATGTGTATGGCGACTCAGTCACCGAATACACAATTGTGTATGTACGCATTGATGGTAAATACTTGGATATTATTAAAATCAAAGATTTGGCGGAAAAATACGGGGAAGTGTGCAAAGACGGTTTTACATCATGGCGAATGTGTGAAGAACCTGGAAAACAAACCAAAGAAGTGTGTGAAATGCAAGTCGGCGTGGAAACCTGGACGGAAAAGGGTTGGACCCGACTGAACCGCGTCATACGCCATCGATTGGCTCCCCATAAAAAAATCATCCGCATTCAAACCCCCAGTGGTTGGGTCGATGTGACGGACGACCATTCATTGTTATTGAAGGACGGCAAAGAAATCTCGCCCAAAGATGTTGGTCTTTGGACCGAATTGTTGCATCACAGTTTGGATTTATCTACATGCGAATTTTATAAAACGAGAGGGTATGTTTCTGCACAAGATTATTTGGACATGTATATCAACCAAGTCGATTCGTTGATTATCAACAATTCGATTGATGCGGCCTACACATATTTACTTTTACAAAGTCGCGGATTTTACGTCAAACAGAAAACAACGGGGACATCGCGCATGTCATACACATTGACATACAAAAAAACACCATTTGTAGAAGCGGAAACCGTCCGTGATGTAGAAACCATTGCAGGATACAATGGATACGTTTATGATTTAACAACGGAGAACCATCATTTTGCAGCAGGAATTGGAAACATGATTGTTCATAATACGGACTCGGTGTTCTTTATATTTAATTTGACCAACAAGGATACCGGAGAGAAGATCGTGGGAAAAGATGCATTGGAAATTACAATTGAACTTGCGCAAGAAGCCGCGCATTATTCGAGTATGTTTTTGAAACCGCCAATGAATCTGGCATATGAAAAAACGCTGATGCCGTTTGCCTTATTATCGAAGAAACGGTATGTGGGGATTTTGTACGAAGAAGATCCAGATAAGGGAAAGCTGAAGTACATGGGTTTATCGTTGAAACGACGAGACTCGTGCGATTATCTTAAAGATACCTATGGCCAAATCATCAACATCATTATGAGTGGTCAATCCGTCAATTCGGCAATCCAATATTTGGATAATTCGCTGACGGAATTAATTAAAGGAAATGTTTCAACCGACAAATTGGCGATTACCAAGTCATTGCGCAGTTACTACAAGAATCCACAACAGATTGCACACCGGGTCTTAGCGGACCGGATCGGGCAAAGAGACCCGGGGAATATGCCGAAACCGGGAGACCGAATCAAGTTCTTGCATGTAGTGAATCAGAATAAAAAAGCACTCCAGGGTGAAAAAATAGAAACGCCGGAATTCATTTTGGAAAACCGGTTAAAATTGGATTTTGGATTCTATGTCAGCAATCAATTGATGAAACCGCTTTGTCAATTCCTGGGGCTTGCATTGGAGGAAATGTGGAAAAACCAAAATAAAATGAGTGCAATCAAGAAATACAAATCAGATTTGTCAGATTTGCAGAAAGAGTTTCCGGATTTTGAAACATTCATCAAGAAAAAGGAAAAGTACTGTTCCGACAAGGTAAAAACCATGTTGTTTGACAAACATTTGATGCAAATCAACAATGATAAAAATGGACTGCGACCCATTACAAGCTTTTTTGGAAAAAACATATAAACCTGGAGTTTATTTTTAAAAATTTTAAAAATAATTTTTTTTATAGAATCATATTTTTTATAGAATCATATTTTTTATAGAATCATATTTTTTATAGAATCATATTTTTTATACAATTCTTTCAATCGCCCTTCTGCAAAGAGGACATCTTTGATGATTTTCGAACCAGCGCCGTAAAGCCGCCTCTTTAAACCGATGTCTGCAACGATTGATACGCATAATGGGTTCGCCCACTTGCACCTGCTCCAACGTAATTGGGCAAACAAATGGCGTCTCTTCGGCTTCATAATTCGCAACCGTGGTTCCATTGGATATGTCAAGCACCGATAATCCAGCAACCGAAGTGTTTCGGGATGGGTCAAAGAGAGAAAGCAGGGCATTTGCAGCATCGGACACGCCAAATTCAAATGTATAGATTTCATTTCTTCTGCGATCTTGCTGTTGCTGCATCATAGTTATGAAAGATGCCATATTTTGATGGTAATCTTCTTGGTTGTGGTTGTATTGCGAAATGATTCGCATCAGTGTAGTATCTGATTGGTTTTCCATTTATTATTTATGAATATAAAGATTTTGTTATATTCTTTTTATACAATTATTATTAAATGAATATTACTGAAAAAAATTATTTAGAAAATGGATACACAGGATTATCGAATTTAGGAAACACATGTTTTTTAAATTCGTGCGTCCAAATTTTAACACATACGATGGATTTGCATAAGATCTTCAACAATCCAGCGGTTTTGACCCAATTCGAAAAAAATAAATCACTGGATGAGGCAATTATTTTAAATGAATGGAAAACCTTGGTGGAACTACTGTGGTCGGGGAATGGCGTAGTAAAACCGCTCAAGTTTGTAACATCGGTTCAGCAAGTCGCCCGCAGAAAAAACATAGAGATATTCACAGGATTTGCACAAAATGATGTGACCGAGTTTTTGCGATTTATTGTGAATTGTTTTCACACAACGATTGCGCGACCGGTGAAGGTGAATATTAAAGGAAAAGTAAAGTCAAAGACGGACTCGACGGCGCTCAAGTGTTGCAATTTACTGAATGAAATATATTCGAAAGAGTATTCCGAAATATACAATTTATTTTATGGAATATCCGTCACTGAAATTAAAGGCATGAATGCAGAAATACATTCTGAGAAACCTGAACATTATTTCATCATTGATTTGCCAATACCTACGGACAAACCAAACATTACATTGTACGATTGTTTTGATTTATTTGTGAAAGACGAGGTGATGAATGGAGAGAATCAATGGTTTAACGAAAAAACGAAGCAAAAAGAAGATGTGGTTCGGCGCAATTATTTTTGGAATTTTCCCAAAATTTTGGTGATTACGTTGAAACGTTTTATGGTGGATTATAGAAACATTCATCGGTTAAACAACCATGTAGCGTGTCCATTGACAGAGCTGGATTTATCCAAATATGTAGAAGGTTATAATTTTACAAAATATGTATATGACTTGTATGGCGTATCGAATCACATGGGCGGACCGGCAGGGGGTCACTATACGTCTTACATAAAAACCGAAAAAGACTGGGTACATTTCAACGACGAAAGTTTAAGTAAAATGGATTCGGAATCGGTTATAACACCAATGACATATTGTCTTTTTTATAAAATGCGTGAAGTGTAAAATGCACAAATAATTATAATGATATTCTATAATATATTATAGTATGTCATCAAGTAATGAAAAGAAAACAGATACTGAAACAAAAACTGAAAAAAAGGAAGCGGATGAAATAAAAACCGAAACTGAAAAACCCGATAGCTCCATTTTCAATAAAGACAATTATCTTGATAAAAATACATTAATGCTAACCGCTAGTTTTTTAGCAATATATTTTATTGTTTTTGCAATTTTAGGTATATTTTATGACGGATCGGATCCAACGCATCATGCAAGTAAAGCGTCATTCACCGATGTTATCATAATCATTATTATCATTGTTATCGGCGTGGTGTATTACTATTCGTTGTCACCATCGGAACAAGAAAATTATTGGCCGGAATTATTAAAATCGATCAAACAATATTTCAACAACGCCTATTCCATTTTAGAAGTGGCGCTTTTTATTCTATTCCTTTACGTTGGAATCTATTTTTTTGGAATTCCAATGACTCCCGGAGAAAAACCATGGACCATCAGCTTTTTGGAATCAAAGGCATATATTCTCTTGTTTATTCTGTTGTTTGTGCAATTTTTCAAATACGTATTGAACATTGATATTATTGCCGTAATTTTTGGAGACATTACTGTGCCAAATTTGAACCTGGATGATCCAAAATCCCAAACAATTGCTGCTATCAAAGAAGAAGTTTTCAACATTTCGAATAATCTTTATAGCTATCAAGATGCAAAAGCGGTTTGTAAAGCAATGGGGTCCAGATTGGCCACATATGATGAAATCGAGGACGCTTACAACAACGGCGCGGAATGGGGTACATACGGATGGAGTGAAGACCAGCATGCTTATTTTCCCACGCAAAAAGAAACATGGTCAAAGTTGCAAAAAGTAAAGGGCCACGAACATGATTTAGGAAGACCCGGTGTCAATGGCGGCTATTTTTCGAATCCAAATGTGCGGTTTGGTGTAAATTGTTATGGCGTAAAACCGCCAATGACGGATGCAGAGAAGGCATTGATGGATGCAAAGAAAGACCACGTTTATCCCAAGTCAAAAGAGGACCAGGCACTTGACTCGAAGGTAGAGTTCTGGAAAGCAAACAAAGACAAAATGTTGGTTTTGAATGGATACAATACAAAATCGTGGTCGCGTTTCTAAAGAATGATTTGGTAAAAAATGATCATAAGATTCTAAAAGGAGAAGAAACAAAAAATAAAAAAATAAGATTGTAAAAAATAAAAATAAAATAAACAATTATTTTATTTTTGTTATACAGTAAAATGGGGAGCAACGCGTCGCGCCTCCAACTGTTCTCTCGTCAAATAAATGCGTTTTAAATCGGAATCCGAGTAACCAAGCGGTTTCTTTTCATCCATCGCCGAATTGTACAAATAGGGAGAACCCGTCGCCCCCTTTGAAATTTGATCAATAAAACGCTCATAGTATCCTACATCGTTGCTGGCATTTCGAAAATCATTTTCCATAATGGTTCGCGCATTTGTAATCATATACTGGCGATATTTGGCGTTATTGACCTCGCCACTCTCTTTTACAATGGAGTTGTGCAGCAAAGTTTCTGACCGGTTTCCAGCAATAATGGAGCGACCGTCATTCATAAGTGGCGGAAACCCAGGATATCGGTTGTTGGCATAATATCCTAAACTTGATTGAGGAATCGTTTCTTTAATGATGGGATAAGCGGATTCAATCGATTGACCACAAAACATTATTTAATATACACAAGGAAATTAATATAGTTGGAAAATTATAAAACAATTGGCGGGTCTTTGTCTTTATTCAAAGAATACATCGTTTTAATTTCATAGGAAAGAAGAGGATGACTAAAATAAACCATATTGCATATGCCTCCCGAAAGACCATCCGGTTGCCCCACAGAAATAATATCGCCAATTGATAAATTTTCATTCACGGCATCTCTCGACACAGACCCTTTTAATTCACCATTTATAAAAAGGTCCGCATTTGATTTGGTGTAATTAAACACTACATGGTTCCATTTTTGCAAAGGCATTTCAAATTCAGTAGAACTGGCCCGGTTAAAGAATGCCTTGAATTTCCCTTTTGCGCCATTGTAAATGAGACGCGGATGATAATTGCTAAATTCAAAGATTGTGGCATCCGTATTATAGGGCGAATGAGTGGGTTCAAGCGAAACCACATAGACCCATGCAGAGATGGCAAATTTATTATTTATAATCTGGGTGTTATCGGTTACTTGTTGCAAATCCACATAACTCGTCAGTTTCGTTTCATTGCTAATTAATAACGGTTCTTTCAAAACCACTTTTCCATCTTTGTTGGAGAGAGATTTTGAAACGGTATTCACAAATTTTGGAACATATATGTAGAGAAGAGCCAATAGGAGTTCAATGATTAATAGTATATATACGGCTTTGGGGGCTTGTTTCAAATCGTTTTTAATGTATTCAAGCAAGTCTAAAAGCATGCATGGAATGTAAAAAATCAAATTAATAATAAATCCCGGCCATCCTTCGATTTTATATAAAACGTTGTACCCAACTTTATAAATAATCGCAAGAGCCACAATCACCATTAGAAACGTAATCAGTTGAATCGCTCCCGTTGCTAAATAAACAATTTGCGATGACAACTGAATCGTGTTCAAGAAATAAATAAATAACAAAAATAAAATAATTGCGACACTGTATTTTACATAATCATATGTATTCGCGATTGAATTGCCGGATGATTTGGATAATATATATATTACGCTAATAAACAATGGAATGATTATGAATGATGCATACAAATACGTTTTTGTGAATATTTTGTCAGGGTCCTTTGTGGTGTAATAAACAATTATGATTAAATAAATTGCAATGGCGAGTGGAATTACACTTGTTTTGATAATATTAATAATGGGGGATGGTTGTATGGGTAATGTTGTTGTTGATGTTGCCATAATAATATAATGTAATATAAATATCATTTACAAATTTTCCATTGTGGTTTTACGTCCATGACATTCTCTGCATAACGCAACTAAATTATCAACATGATTGCTCCCGCCGTATTCCAGCCGGATTTTATGATCCACTTCGAACCATGCAGACAATTGTTCGCCACAATCTTCGCATTTCCAGTTTTGGCGACTTGCTACAAATTTCTTTTTAGTTTCACTGACAGACCGCTTCGTTTTAGTAACTCCGTCAGTTCTGCCGGAATTCATAATTCTTGCTTCTTGCTGTTCCTGACGTTCCTGTCCCATCGGTAAAATGGGCATCATGCCCCCTGCATTCTCGTTGTACATGTTTTGTTTCTGGGTGAAATCCAAAATGGGATTCAAAACGCCCATGGTCTCTTTATCCACGGGCAAATATTTCAAATATTCATTGGACCCGCGAATAATATCCCCCGCCTTTGATGGAAATTTTTTGAATAAAACATACAACATTAAACCACCTAAAGCAATTCCAGCCATTTTATAATATTTTTGGTTTGTTTGTAATAATTTCCAATATTTTCCATCCGTATAAACATTGGCAATTAAAAATGCAGTAATTCCAAAAATCACGAGCTCAATGCGCATTTATATATATATTTAGGGTCGTTTTATTTATTCAATGGTGTAAAAACTTTTTTAAGAGAAGCTTCGCTTCTCTGAATACCATAGCTTCACTTACCAGTAATATTTTTAATAGAAAGGAGGGTTCATAAGGGAACCATCGGTTCCCTTACCAATAATAATAAACAAGCGCTAAACAAATTAAAATAAATGCGACGTGCAAATAGTACCGACGCACCTTCAACATCTGGTGCAAATAAACCGGTTTTGGCATATAATTGTCAAAATAGTTTTGCATCGCTTCTTCCAAAGACACCAGTGGCTTTCCCAACAAATCATTGTATTTATTTTGGATAAAATTCACCCAGCGAATCAGTGAATCTTTGCTACTCAAATAAGGTGTGATTGGGTATTTGTCCAACATTGTGCTAAAACGTCCCGACATCTCTCCATCTGGAATAAAAACCGGCAAATTCATGTAAAAATCGTAATACTTGCGTTTGGTCACTTCGTTTGGAAAATCGGGATATGTCAATGCAACCGTCATCATAAAAAACCAGTAGTGCGGACCCCACGCCTTTGCATCCAGTTTAGTTGTCATAATTAAAAGTATATAGAAATAAGGATACTATATTCAAGTAGGAATGAACGTTTATTGTAATAATTGTGGAAAAAAAGGTCATATGTTTTATAATTGCTGCCTCCCCATTACAAGCAATGGAATCATTGCATTTCGCAAAAATTCGGAAACCAATTTGTATGAATATTTGATGATACGGCGAAAACATACGCTGGGGTTCATTGATTTTATAAGAGGCAAGTACTCAGTCTATAACCGCTATTACATATCGAATATGATTGTTCAAATGACAAATCAAGAGAAGGAAATGCTGAAAACAACCGATTTTGAAGATATTTGGCTAGCGGTCTGGGGAAAACCTGCAAATTTTTCGAATTATAAGAATGAAGAGATCGCGTCGAAAGAAAAATTTAACCAGCTGAAATATGGGATCAATGGTCAATACACACTAGCCGATTTGGTCGATGAAACCATTACAAAATGGGAAGAACCGGAATGGGGGTTTCCAAAGGGCCGACGAAATTACAATGAAACCGATTTAGATTGTTCGATTCGCGAATTTAATGAAGAAACTGGATTCCAAGTATCCAAGGCAAATATTATCAATAATATTTTACAGTTTGAAGAAAATTTTTGCGGATCCAATTACAAGATGTACAAGCACAAGTATTTTTTAATGTACATGGATTATGAAAATAGCAATCCAGTTATTTTGGAACAAGAATCAAACGAAATTAGTGATATTCAGTGGAAACCGTACAATGAATGCATTGCGTCCATACGTTCATACAATTTGGAAAAAAAACGATTGTTGTTGAACATTGATATTTTGTTGAAAAAAACAGTGTTGGTAAAAGGAACATAGTTCTCTTTACTTTTTTGTTTTTTGTTTTTCAGAATCGGATTCAATCATACATTTCAAGAATTGGTTTATCATACATTTCAGAATTGGTTTATCATACATTTCAGAATCGGTTTTTCGGACTTATTACAGAATCGGAACTTATGATACCGCATTTACATGACCAAAGAATTTTGTGATTTTTTATTTTTTTAAAAAAAAATGTCTCATTTTTCTTTTCGGTCGGTGTAATGGTATGATAAGTCCCCCATCTGTCGCACCCATATTCGATGATGCGTCCATCAGGGATTCGAACCTTGAACCATCACCACTGAGCTAGAAACCCCTACACAAAGACTGTAAGAAAAATTATTTATTTATAAAGAAAGATATGGGTATAAAAATATGTATTAATATTATAATACATATTTATAAATGGACACACAAAAAAAAAGAGCGAAATGTCCAAACGGAACTCGAAAAAATAAACTAACTGGCGAGTGTGAAAAAATCGTGGATGAAGTCAAACCAAAATCCAAAAAAACAAAGAAAAACAGGATTTCAAAAGAAGAAAAAGTTTTGGAAAAAGTTGAATCTGAAAGAAAGGAAGAAAAAGAAGAAAAGGAATCCGAAAATTTGGAAAAGAAATCTGAAGATTTGGAAAAGGAATCCGAAAATTTGGAAAAGAAATCCGAAAATTTGGAAAAGAAATCTGAAGATTTAGAAAATTTGGATGCAGAAGAAGAAGATGCAGAAGAAGAAGAATATGGAAAAGAAAACGACTCACTCAAAGAAAATGAAAAAAAAGAATACTACACGAATTTGAAAACACCCAGTTCAAAAACTGATTTTTTATATCCATCTTTAGGAAATCCATATTTGAATAAATACATCTCTCTGCAAAAAAACTTCGCACACTTGAAATACGATGGAGAAATCAAGGGCAAACACGATATAAAACAAATATCGGACATCATTTGCGAAAACCCCGAATTTGAACTGTTACCCCACCAGCTTTTTGTCAAAGGATTCATGTCCAGCCAAACCCCCTACAAAAGCATTTTGTTGTATCACGGTCTTGGTTCCGGTAAAACATGTTCCGCAATTGGTATTTCCGAAGAGATGCGCGGTTATACAAAACAGACGGGTATTAATTCGCGCATTTTTATTGTTGCATCGCCCAACGTCCAAGAGAATTTCAAACTCCAGCTCTTTGATGAACGCAAGCTGAAACAAACCAATGGAATATGGTCTCTCAACACATGTGTTGGAACACAAATACTGAATGAAATCAATCCAACCAATTCTCCAATGGAAAAAGACAAAATCATTTCACAAGTAAAAAAAATCATTGACCGCGAATACAAATTCATGGGATATTTGCA
>Ga0247722_10000795_pt1 | contig 18340 bp, 13 predicted proteins | sample MSEWelMarce3H_FC_FD_189094 | JGI IMG/M metagenome (GOLD analysis project Ga0247722, IMG submission 189094) | Subsurface sediment microbial communities from gas well in West Virginia, United States - MSEEL Well Study Marcellus 3H_FC | ecosystem: Environmental > Terrestrial > Deep subsurface >... | reverse complement strand
CCAAGTAAAGGTTTGTTTGTATTTTTGGACCGCCTGAAGAGTGTCATATTTGAAAATTTTTGGAGATTTTTTCAAAATAAAGCATTCTCAGGCACTTTTCAAAATTAAACTTTCGGATGGGAGTGATATAGATTAATCTAATAACGCACCAAAACTGCATACCTTCAAATTATCTTTGCATCAAATAATAAAAAATGAGTATTTTCAACCACTTTTCATCTATTACTTTAAGTTCAGGGCAATCGACTGCTTTGTCAAAGTTGGAACAATTTATCAACGGAACCAATCAAATTTTTGTATTGAAAGGCTATGCTGGTACAGGAAAAACAACGCTTTTGGCGGGTGTTACAAAATATTTAGAACATGAGAAGAAAATGTTTCAAGTTATGGCTCCAACAGGTAGAGCCGCAAAGATTTTAAAAGAAAAAACCGGACATGGCAAAACCATTCATAGTTCCATTTATAATCTTGAGAAAATAGATTTTAAAAACCAAAAGGAAGATATTGAAAAACAATCCTTTTTATATCGCTTTCCTATTCGGGAACTTGAGAAAGAAACTATTTTAATAGTTGATGAATGTTCCATGATTTCAAGTCGTGAAAACAAACAAGAATTGTTTTCGTTTGGTTCAAATATATTACTTCAAGATTTGCTAACATATTCAAAAATTTCAACAACAAAAAATAAAATAATTTTTGTAGGCGACCCTGCCCAATTACCTCCTGTTGGGGATAATAAATCTTGGGTGTTTTTTAAAGAACTTTTTCAAAAAAAGGAGTTGTCTTACGAAGATTATGAACTTACCGAAGTAAAAAGACAAAAAGACAATTTAATTCTAAAAAACGCAGGGGTTTTTCGTAATTGTATTAATTCCGAGAATCCAACCACGCTTGAATTATACTAGGATACTGAAAGTTTTATAAAAATAAAACCTGAAGAGGCTATTGATACTTATATTTCTCTTAGCCCAATTCCCGAAATTGATAGTAGCGTAATTATTTGTTTTTCTAACAAACAATGTTATGATAACAATATTGCTATCCGAAATAGAATTTTTCCAAACAATCCTAAAGTATGTCCAAGTGACATCATTCAAATCATACATAATAATTATAGCACCTATGGAATAGATATAATGAACGGTGATTTTGCTAAAATTTTAAAGGTGTCTGAAGAAATAGTAAAATTAACCGCTCCTGTATGGAATGGAAAAAATGGAACTGCAAAAGCAGAGAAAATACAAGTTACAAATACATTTAGAAAAGTTACAATAAGAATCAATAATACTGAAATTGAAGCAATGGTATTTGATGATTTGTTGCATTCTATTGATAGGGATTTGTCTGTTTTGCAAATGAAATCACTTTATATAAATTTTATCATGCGTTTTGATGAAATACAGAATGAAAGAGAGAAAAAAGGACTAGTCAAACATAAAAGATTTAGCCAAGAATTTTCAGAAATGCTTGTTAATGACAAATATTATAACGCAATAAGATGCAAATTTGGTTACGCAATAACCTGTCACAAAGCCCAAGGCGGAGAGTGGAAAAATTGTATTGTTGATTATACAGGGAGAGTAAGTTTAAAAAAAGACCCGCTTAGATGGTCTTATACGGCAACAACACGTGCTTCAGAAAAATGTTATGCAATAAATGCCCCTCAATTTAATCAATTTTCTAAATTTGAAATACTGGAAGTAGGCCAAATCGCTAATTTCCCAAAAAACGCTTTGAATTTTAGTAGCACAAGTTTTTCTCCATATCATTCAGAAAAAGCAGCACTATGTGCTCACAACAAATATTGGGAAATTATTGAAAAATTAGAAAACACATCATTTAAAATAAGCTCAATTACTTCATTTGATTGGCTTGAAAGATATTGTTTAACAAATGAAGATCAAATAATTACACTTGAGGGAAGTTATAATGGTGCTGGTTTTTTTAAAAATGGATTTCAAGTAACTTCCATTTGTGAAGAAACAATCAAATTAGAAATAGAAGCTATATTTAACAAAAGTTATTTATTTAATACCGATTTAAAATTTACATTCAATAATAATCAATTCACAGAGCTATATTCGATAATGCAGAATTTCTGTGATGAATTGAATATTGTTATTACAAATGTAGAACATAATACTGCAAATTTTTATATAAATTATTATCTACATACTGATGCAGTTTGCGCATATATTCAGTTTTATTACAATATAAATTACGAACTTACCAAAGCAATGCCAAAAAGCTTTGAAGGAAATGAAGATGAAAAGTTACTGCAATTACTTAATAAATTAGACAACTATGCCCGCTAAAGAAATAAAAGAGTTACGTCAATCTGGAAAATTAAAAGAAGCGTATATAATGGCTAAATCAGAGCTTGACCTACAACCCGATAATATTTATGCAAAAAGAAATATCAGTTGGGTATATTATGACTACTTGAAATTGAATGCTTTACCGGAAAAAATAGATAATTTTATTTCTTCTTTAAATGAAATAATTAATTTGAATTTACCAAAAGAGGAGTATATTTTATCAGATACTATTTCTTTTCAAATTGGAAAAATGATTTTCAAAATAGTGAACACTCAAAAATTTGAATATAATAAAGCATTCAAAATTTATGAACTTGCTAAATTTTTTTCATACACAAAACCTTCTGAGGGATATAGTTTTTTATTCAAAAGCCTTCATAAGTTTCATAAAGACGGTAATGATTATATATCTTTTGCTGATTGGTGGGATTTTGAAAACTTTGGGGAAAAAGATTTTCAAAAAGAAACAATTACTGATGGCAGAGAGGTAATGTCTATTGTGGAACAAGCATATATTGCTTATGCAAAACATTTGTTACCAAAACAAAGTAGTGATGGAACAACTAGTTTTGACAAAGAAAAAGCATTAGCATTTATTGAAAAGTTATCGGCATTAGAAAATTCACATCCAGAATATGAATATCCTTCGTTTTTCAAGGCAAAACTATTATTGCATTGTGGAAACAATAAAGACATGTTAACTGCTTTTATTCCATTTGCAAAAACAAAAAGAAATAATTTTTGGATTTGGGAACTTTTTGCAGATGTTTATTCTGCAGAAAAAGATACTGTTTTTGCTTGTTACTGTAAAGCATTAACTTGTAAAAGTCCTGGCGAAATGCTGATTGGTTTACGCCAAAAAATGGCTAAAGAACTAATTCTAAGAAATCAATTTGATGAGGCTAAAACAGAAATAGAAATACTGATGAAAATTAGAAATGAAAAGGGATATAACGTACCTAACGAAATTTCTTTTTGGCAATCACAAGATTGGTATAATAAAGCAGTAACTCAAAAATCAAATTTTAAACTTTACGAAAAACATGCTCATAAGGCTGAATCCGTTTTATTTTTTGATATCCAAGAGGAACTTATATTTGTTGAATCTGTCAACAAAGAAAAAAATATTCTAAATTTTATTGCTTCTGACACAAAATTTGGGTTTCTAAAATATGATAAATTTTTCAAAAATATTAATGCGGGAGAAATATTGAAAGTCCGTTTTCAAGAATCTTCAAAAGACAAATATTATAGTTTATATACAGCTGAAAAGTTTCAAAATGATGAATTTAAAGCACAATTCACAAAAACGGTAGAGGGTAATATAAATATTCCTGCTGGAAAAAATTTTGGCTTTGTAAATGATATTTTTATTCATCCAACTATCATAGAAAAAAACAAACTGCAAAACAACCAATTCCTCCAAATCACCGCCACCAAAAAATTCAATAAATCAAAAAACCAATGGGCTTGGAGTGGTGATTTAAAGGGATAAAGAATCATATTGTTAATGATATTACTATTTTCAATTAACCACGCACCAAAAATGCATACCTAAACCATAAATTTGTCAAAAAAATAAAGATGACTATAACAGCAAAATTGGTTCAAGTACTACCGCTTCAAACAGGAATCGGAAAAAATGGAGAATGGAAAAAACAAGACATCATTGTAGAAACCGACGGTCAATATCCAAAAAAGATCTGTATTTCTGTTTGGGGAGACAAAATAAACAACAACCAGTTACAAATTGGTAATGTGCTAAAACTTGATTTTGATATCGAAAGCAGAGAATTTAATGGCAAATGGTACACCGACCTCAAAGCATGGAAAGTGGAGGTAGCAAATAGCACAACACCTAACGATTCAAATACTTCTGATAATGATACAATAGATGAAAAACCCCATGAAATTGATGAAGATGATTTACCTTTTTAATGCGTGGCAAACAGAAGGCACTTGGCATTGTAAAATTGAAGTTGTGCTATAATAAAGTTGGTTCACTTTAGGCAAATCAACACTTTTAATAAGCATTAGAAATGATTTTATAACCCAGAAAAGTAATTTCATTATTCCACAAAAAGAAAAATGACGGTTTAAAATATTTCATAAATAATATTCACAACATCCAAAAAAAAGTAACTTTAGGGCATGAACTTAAATATTAAAAATAAAATAGAAAACATTATCCTCCATACTACGGAGGAATCAGAAATGCTTTATAAGCTAAAAAAAGTTATCTATGAAGCCGATGTTGAGCAAAACACAGCCAGAAATTCAAAAAGTATGGCAACGCTAATTTCGGAAAACATCAAACAAATTCAAGATGAAACTCAAAAAAGCAGCGCCATTAAAACGGGATTTACACAATTAGACACTAATTTTGGAGGGTTTGAGTTGGGCGAAATCGTGGTTATTGGTGGACGACCTGCCATGGGCAAAACGCAAGTACTTGTGCAACTTTCTCTGCAAATTTCAAAAACATTGCCCGTGCTTTACTTTAGTTTCGACCTTTCTGAATTTTCCCTAAGCAGCCGTTTTCTCTCGTGTGTTTCTGGTATAGCCGTTGAAAAAATCATGCAAAACAAACTTAGCAATGATGAAAAACAAAAAGTAGCCTCTTTTGAAAGTAATTTTAAATACCACCAACTCTTTTTTAACGATAGTTGCTACCACTCTATTTCGGCATTCAAAGCACTTTGTGAAAATCAAATTAAAGAAAACGGCATTAAAGTAATTGTTATCGATTATTTACAGTTGATGGGCACCAACAAATACCGACACAATCGCGAGTACGAAATAAGCTATATTAGCAGAGAATTAAAAAACATGGCTAAAGAATATAAGGTTTGCATTCTACTATCTAGTCAATTAAGCAGAGCGTTAGAAACAAGAAGTGGCTCAAAACGACCACAACTTTCTGACTTGCGGGATAGTGGTGCTATTGAACAAGATGCCGATAAAGTACTCTTTGTTTACAGACCCGAATATTATAAAATTGAGGAAGATGATGATGGAGAAAGCACCGAAAGAAGGATGGAATTAATCCTCGCAAAAAACAGAAATGGTGTTTTAGGCACGGTTCATCTTCTAAGAGACGAAAATTTTACCAGTTTTCAAGCTATTGACCCAAACAAAAATGAATTTACGTTTTCAAAAGAAAGATTACAAGAGTTATATGACCAAAACCCAAATTTAAAAAAATTGGTTAATGACTTTGATTTAGATGTAGATAATACTCCCTTTTAAAAATAAAGATTTTGAGCCGTTGTTTTAAAAATTATGATGTCAAACATTTACGACATTGCGGTTGTGTTCCTGCAACCCAAATCGAGCTGGAAGCACGAAATTATTGCAATTTATTGCGATGCTCACTGCGTTCCGCTTCTCATAAATAGCAAGAAAATCAAAGATAATTTACAACGGCTCTTTTTTAAAAAAATAGAATGACAGTACAAGAAATTCAGCAACTCGCTCAAAGACATAAAATAGAATTTAAAAAGTATTTTTCTGATGATTATTATCTTACTAATCCAGAATTGCAAAATTTTATGATGCATGAATTAAATGCACTTTGTCTTCTTTCCATCGAAGAGCCATTTGAATTAGCCAAATTTCTTAGAACACCAATCTTTCAATTAGAAGAATTACTTAATAATCCGCCCTACAAGCATTTCACTATCCAAAAGAAAAGAGGTGGCACAAGACAGATTTTTGCACCCGAAAATTCACTAAAAATGGTTCAAAAAAGGCTGAATTATTTTTTACAAGGCTATTATTTATGGTTAAAACCGCATCATGTGCATGGCTTTGTTATAAACCCACACTATCTAGGCACATCATGCAATATTGTGGAGAACGCAAAAGTTCATGTTTCTAAAAACTTTGTATTAAACATTGACCTGAAAGATTTTTTCCCTAGCATAACCGCAAAACAAGTAAAAGACATTTTTTCTTCGCCTTTCTTTAACTTCAGCGAACCCATAGCAATAGCATTAACTTTGCTCACTACCTACAAAGGGAAACTCCCAATCGGTGCACCCACATCGCCAGTACTATCCAATTTTATTTGCCATCAACTCGATCAAGATTTGATATCTTTTAGTGACGAAAATAAGTTAACTTTTACCCGCTATGCAGACGACTTAACCTTTTCGTCAAACTTCAAAATTTCACATGACATTACGCTTGACATCATAAACTTAATAAAAAAGAATTTCTTTGAAATAAATACAAAAAAAATTCATTTAAAAACCCAAAATAGAAAGCAAACCGTTACAGGATTAACCGTGAATCAAAAAGTAAATGTGGACAGAAAACTACTAAAAAAAATACGAGCCATGTTGCATGACATTTCTATAAACGGCATAGAAAAAGCAGCCCAACACCATTTTAAACTTAACAAAATTGACAAAAGATTCACATTAAAATTCATGAACCGATTAGAGGGCTACATTAATTTTGTTGGACAAGTAAAGGGTAAAGAAGATGCTTTAGTTTTAAAATTCAAAATGGAATTTAAATTTATTCAAAAAAATTGTTTATTTAGGGTCTGCTGAAAAACTATAAACCCAATAAAGAAAGGGAAGTCGCAAATTTTTTCAAACATTGTTGTGCAGGGTTTATGAATATTTTGATGAAAATTTCATGCACTTATTACGAAAATTGTTGATCAAAGTTAAAATTATTTTACCACGTACGTGTTTTAACGATTTTCTGAAATAAATTGGATAAAGTCTGTGGAATCCGTGACCCGAGCGTTAGGGAATAGACGAAGTAAATCCGTGGCTTTTTAAAATAATTAGTTCTGTTTATGAGTGTATTCCTTTTTCAGCAAACCCTAATTAGTACAAAAGTTTTCCTTTCTGTTTTCATGAGTTTCAAAACTATTTCAAGCTATTCTTTGAAAGAAAGAAATCCGTTTTCGCTTTAAAAAAGGAACTATATAGGAAGTCGTTAATTATGAAATTTCAAATTTTGGGTATTATAATAGCGTTTTTGGGCATTCAATCCGAATTTAAACTTACAGTTTTTTTGGGCTTTCTAAAACTGAAAGATATAAAACATTTATAAACCCTTGAAAACACACTTGCTGACAGGTTTTTTTAGCTTAAAAATATTCTAAATAACTAATTATCAGTTTTTTAAAAAATATTGTTTTTATTTTTACATATTCTAAATTGTGAATAACTTTTAAAATTTGTTAATAACTTTTTTGACAATAAATAAAACAAGCGTCGTACATTTGCATCGATTTAATAGGGCATTATTTTTTTTTATGTTATTTAAAATAATAGTGTACTTATTTACTAGAGTTTTCTGTTGTATAATTAACAAAAAAAAAAACACCATGAGTGTAAAATTTACTGTTCTTCCAAAGAAGAACCCGCAAGATGTTCTTGCACCAGAAAAATTCTATGCCAGAACCATTGGTACTGGTGAAACCGATATGGATCGGTTGGCGGAGTTGATATCGTATCAATGTACCGTAACGAAATCGGATTGTTATGCCGTGTTGTATGCACTGGAGCATAACGTGATTGAGGAGCTCAAAGAAGGCAAAATTGTGAAATTAGGTGCTTTGGGTTCTTATCAAGTGAGTTGTAGTTCGGAAGGTAAAAATTTAGCTTCGCAAGTAACAAGTAACTCCATCAAGAAAGCGAAAATTATTTTTCGCCCTGGAGTGAAGTTTCGTGAGTTTTTAAAAATAGTAAGCTTTGTAAAATCAAGCTAACGTAGGCTTTAAATTTTTTTTTAAGCCCTAAGCGTAATTGCTTAGGGCTTTTTTGTGTTTATTTCCCAAAAACGCACAAAATTTATTAAAAATTGGTGCGTACCAATATTTTGGTTGGTGCGTACCAACGGATTGGTTGGTGCGTACCAACGGATTGGTTGATGCGTACCAATTTTATTTTTGATAAATAACGCATTAATTTGTGTTTTTTTACCAATTTTAAAATTTAAACGAACATTTGAATTGGAATTAGTTTATTTTTATAGGTATTATTTGTTATATTTATGAAATACTATAATGTAAATTTATATATAATAGCGAATATTCTTTTTATTATTTTGTTGACTATCTTTATATAAAATAGTATTCTGTTAAAGATTTTCTTTTTATTGATGTTTTTTTTCTCTTTATAGAGCTTTAGATTGCAGTTTGGGCTAAAACATTATTGCTCTAAAGATGTATATTGAACTTCTTTTTTGAAAGATACTTTTTAGTACTATTTTTTAAAACAGGTTGTAGTATTGTGATAAATTTCTATATTTGCGAAGTATTTATGAAACTTTAAAAAATAACATTAACTTTTGTTACATTTGGTAGTTACTTATCTTTGATAAAAAGACAGACGAACCAACAATATGACAATGAAATTATTGCTACATAAAGATATAAAAGAATTAGACAGAGCACCACAGACAGACAACAAAATGAGTACAGATAAAAATCAAAATCCGGAACAAATTGCCCGAGACAAAATCGACTTGAAGTTGAAAGAAGCGGGTTGGATTGTTCAATCAAAAAAAGAAGTGGACTTAGTAGCAGGCAGAGGTGTTGCCGTTAGAGAATATCAAGCCGCCACAGGTTTTGCGGACTATGTACTATTTGTGGATAAAAAACCTGTTGGAATTATTGAAGCAAAAAAAGAAGACGAAGGACATAAACTAACTGTTGCCGAAGATCAAGCAAAAGAATATTCAGTTGCTAAACTTAAATATTTAAACAACGATCCATTGCCTTTTGTGTTTGAAAGCACAGGAACAATTACTCGTTTTAGAGATACGAGAGACCCAAAGCCAAGAGGAAGAACCATTTTTTGGTTTTATAAACCCGAAACTTTGGCGGAATGGTTGCAAAGTAACAAAAGTTTACGAAAAAGACTTTTAGAAATTCCTTCTCTAAATGAAACAGGACTTCGTCCTGCTCAAATAAAGGCAATCAAAAATTTGGAAACTTCTTTTAAAAAGAACAAACCAAAAGCCTTAATTCAAATGGCAACGGGTGCAGGGAAAACATTTACGGCTGCTACCTTTGTCTATCGCTTATTGAAACACGCCGAAGCAAAACGTATTCTTTTTTTAGTGGACACCAAAAATCTAGGAGAACAAGCCGAACAGGAATTTATGGCTTTTCAACCCAATGATAGCAACCGAAAATTTACCGAATTTTATAATGTGCAGCGATTGACATCAAGCTATATAGCTTCGGATAGTCAGGTTTGTATTTCTACCATCCAACGGATGTACGCCATATTGAAAGGCGAAGAACTGGACGAAGGCGCAGAAGATTCCAACCCCAACGAATCCCGATACCTATCGGGATGGATGGAGCAACATCGAAATAAAAAACAAGCTATCCCTGTTGATTATACCGCAAAAGTTCCTGTTGAGCAATTTGACTTCATCGTCATTGACGAGTGCCACCGTTCTATTTACAACCTTTGGAAACAAGTGTTAGATTATTTTGATGCTTTCCTGATTGGCTTAACTGCCACGCCTGACAAAAGAACTTTTGGTTTTTTTGAGGAAAATGTGGTGAGCGAATATACCTATGAAGAATCAGTAATTGATGGAGTAAATGTGCCTTATGATGTATATACAATCGAAACCGAAATTTCACAAAAAGGAGGTTTAATCGAAGCCGGTTGGTTTGTAGATAAGCGAGACAAACTCACCCGAAAAACACGCTGGACACAAGAAGATGAAGACACCGCATACCTTAAAAACGATTTAGACAAAAAGGTAGTAAACACAAGCCAAATTCGTACTATCATTCGCCAATATAAAAAAGCATTACAAACCGAAATCTTTCCAAATAGGAAAGACAAGAATGGAGATTATGAAGTGCCTAAAACGTTGGTATTTGCCAAAACCGACAGTCACGCAGATGATATTATCAAAATCATTCGTGAAGAGTTTGATGAAGGAGATGATTTTTGCAAAAAACTAACATACAAAATACAGGAAGATCCAAAATCGGTGCTCAACCGTTTCCGAAATTCATACTATCCTCGTATTGCAGTTACCGTAGATATGATTGCGACGGGTACAGATGTAAAACCTTTGGAAGTGCTACTATTTATGCGAGATGTAAAAAGTGTAAACTACTTTGAGCAAATGAAAGGCAGAGGCACACGAACCATAAGCAAAGATGCTTTGCAAATGGTTTCTAAAACAGCCAAAGCCAAAAGTCATTTTATAATTGTTGATGCAGTAGGCGTAACCAAATCAAAGAAAACTGACAGCCGACCTTTGGAACGAAAACCAACCGTTGGACTGAAAGACTTATTGGGAGCAGTAACAATGGGCGTTGCCGAAGAAGATTTGTTTCTTTCCTTGGCTAATCGCCTTATTCGTTTGGAAAAAGAAATTACCGATAAGGAAAAAGAAAAATTGTTGGAATTTTCAAAAGGCAAAAACCTAAAACAAATTGCTAAAGAATTACTAGCTGCTTTTGATGATGATGCCATTGAAGAAAAAGCAAAACCAATTATTGAAGCAATACTTGTGCAAAACAGAACACCTGCATTAATAGAGCAAGCCAAACAAGAAGCTCAAAAAGAATTGATAGAAACGGCAGCTTCTACCTTCAACGGTAAACTAAACGACTACATTGAAAAAGTACGAATAGAACATGAACAAATTATAGACAGCCATAATATTGACCAAGTAACCAAATCGGAATGGGACACCACTTCTGTAGATAAAGCAAAAGAAATTGTAAAAGATTTTAGCGAGTATCTTTTAGCCAATCAAGACGAAATAAAAGCCCTCACAATTTTTTACAAGCAACCCTATAACCGCAGAAACATTACTTTTAAAATGATAAAAGAAGTGTTAGATAAGCTGAAATTGGACAAACCAGCGCTTGCACCTGATTATGTTTGGGCAGCATACAGCCAATTGGAAAAAGTGAAAAGCAAACAACCAATTGATGAATTGACAGCTTTGGTTTCCTTAATACGCAGGGCTTGTGGCATTGATAGCGAATTGAAACCTTTTGATAAAACGATTGACGACAATTTTAAAAACTGGATTTTTAAACAAAATGCAGGAAGGCACAACCGCTTTACCACCGAACAAATGGACTGGCTGCGTGAACTGAAAAACCACGTAATCAACAGCTACCACATAGAAATTGAAGACCTTGACTATACACCATTTGACGGAAAAGGTGGAAGAGGGAAAATGTACCAACTTTTTGGTGCAGAAATGAACGACATTATTAACGAATTAAATGAAATATTGGCAGCTTAAATTCTTAGTTTTGCAAAATCTATTAAATTATTATATGTATTATAGAAGAAAAATCATCCTGTCACTTATCGAAATCTTTGGAGGAGAGTTAGAAAAATTTCAGTTTCAAAAGCTATTGATGCTTTTCGCAATACACCAAAAAAATCCAAGTTATCACTTTGTACCCTATAAATATGGCTGTTTTTCTTTTCAAGCTAATGCAGATTTAGCAACTATGCGTAAATATGAATGGGTAGAGGAAGGTGAAAAATATTGGAAAAAAACTGCAAACCAATCCTATTTATCTGAATTGACAGCAGAAGATAAAAAAGCATTGCTAGACTTGAAAAACAATTTTAGTGGTAAATCATCTGAATATTTAATCAAGCATACTTATAAAAACTATCCTTATTATGCAATAAACAGTAAAATTGCTCACCAATTACTAAATGCAGATGAACTCAATAAGGTCACAAAAAAAAGACCTGTTTCTGAAAAAAATGCACTTTTTACAATTGGTTACGAGGGCGTTAGTATTGAGCAATATCTCAATAAATTAATTAAAGCAGATGTAAAAGTACTGTGTGATGTTAGAAAAAATTCGTACAGTATGAAATATGGCTTTAGCAAATCACAATTAAAAATGGCTTGCGAAGGTGTTGGAATTCAATTTTTGCACATACCAGAGGTGGGTATTGTTTCTGATAAAAGAAAAGAACTTAATAACCAAAGTGATTATGACATATTGTTTGAGGATTATGTACAAACAGTACTACCCAAAACATTGAGCGAACAAGAAATGATTCATAAGCTAATTAAAGAACATCAGCGGGTTGCCATTACTTGTTTTGAAAAAGATATTTGTCAATGCCATCGCAAGCATCTAGCAGAAGCTATTTGTCAATTACCTGAATTTGATTACGAACTAATTCATTTATAAATATGCCACGTAAAAAAATATTAATCACAGTTACAACCTACCCACTTCCCTCAAGAAGTTATGACGAATTAGTTTGTACAGCAGGCTTTTTAGAAAATGGCGAATGGATAAGAATTTATCCTATGCCTTTAAGTTTTTTGAAGGGTTTAAAAAAAGAAGGTAAAATAGAGCAAACAAAATATACTTGGATTGAACTCGATTTAAAAGAAAGAACAGACGATTTTAGACCAGAAAGCTACTCTCCAAACGATTACACTTTTAAAGATTTGATGGTAGGTGAAACTATTGACACTAAAAGTAATTGGTTCCTAAGAAAGCAATTGTGTTTGAAAGAAGTTTATACTAATATGGAACTATTGATTGAAGATAGTAAAGCTCCTAAAAACAAGTCTTTAGCCACTTTTAAGCCTACCAAAATTCATAAATTGATTATAGAAAAAGACGAAGACGATTGGAAACCCGTTTGGAAAGCACTGCAAAACCAAATATCACTATTTCCTAATGAGGATAATGAAAAAGAACCGTTCCCTAAAGTACCCTATAAGTTTAAGTATGAATTTGAAGACGAAACAGGTAAAGTTCGTAAACTAATGATAGAAGATTGGGAAATAGGGCAGCTCTACTGGAATTGTTTAAAAAGCACCAACGGCGATATTGAACTTGCCCTTGAAAAAGTACGAGAACAATATGAAACCAACTTCATCAACAACAAAGACATTTATTTCTTTTTAGGAACAACCAAAGAATGGCACACCCGAAGATCTAAAAACCCTTTTGTAATTATAGGCGTTTTCTATCCAAAAAAAGAAACACAAACCCAATTATTTTAAAATGAACAACATAATGAGAGAAGATTGGGAAGAATGTACGTTTGGTGAAATTGCCATTATTTATAATGGCAACAGTATAAACGCACAAATAAAAAAGGATAAATACCAAAAAATAACAGATGGTCTAAATTATATCGGCACAAAAGATATTGATTATGATGGTACTATAAATTATATCAATGGTGTAAAAATACCAACCAATGAGAACAAGTTTAAAATTGCACCTGAAGGTTGTGTTTTAGTTTGTTCAGAAGGTGGCAGTGCTGGGAGAAAAACTGCATATGTTGATCAAGATATTTGTTTTGGCAATAAGTTATATGCCATAACAAATGAATATTCGGTTTTTGAAGGAAAGTATATTTATTATTATACTAGATTTCGAGGATTTTTCGAAGATTTTAAAAATCAAATGAATGGAATTATTGGCGGTGTAAGTGCAAATAAGTTTTCTGAAATTCCGTTTCCTCTCGCCCCACTACCCATTCAACGAGCCATAGTTTCAAAAATCGAAGCCCTGTTTTCCGATTTAGACAACGGCATTGCCAATTTTAAAAAAGCACAAGAGCAACTCAAAATATATAGGCAAGCGGTGTTGAAAAAAGCATTTGAGGGCGAACTCACCAAAGAATGGCGAGAAAAACAAACCAACCTACCCACAGCTGAAGAACTGCTAAAACAAATAAAAGAAGAACGCCAAAACCACTACAACGAACAAATAGAAGATTGGAAAAAAGCGGTGAAGGAGTGGGAGAAAAATGGGAAAGCTGGAAAAAGACCGAGCAGGATTTCAAAACCGAAAGAATTACCTAATTTAAAAGAAAGCGATGTTGAAACTTATGAAATTTTGCCAACTACTTGGCAATGGTCAAAATTCGGAAACGTAACATATAAGATTGGAGATATTGACCATAAAATGCCGAAAACGGTTAGTAATGGCTATCCATATCTTTCTACAGGTGATTTGAATAAAGATGGAACAATTGATTTTTTAGGTGCTAAAACAATTTCCAAAGAAGATTTTGATAGGTTAGCATTGAAAATAAAACCCGAGAAAGGAGATATTATATTTCCACGTTACGGAACTATTGGGCGTAATATTTTAATTGATTTTGATAAGGAATTTTTAGTTTCCTACGCTTGTGCAATCATTAAAAATATTAAAGGTTTGATGAGTTCAAAATTTGCTTTGTATTATTCATTATCACCTGTTATAAAAAAAGAGATAAAGAGATACACAGTTGAAACAACTCAAGCCAATATAGGAATTGCTTCTATTGAAAATTTTGTATTCCCTTTATGTTCAACAGAAGAACAACACCAAATCGTTCAAGAAATAGAAAGTCGTTTATCAGTTTGCGATAAAGTAGAGCAAAGCATAAACGAAAGCATAATAAAAGCCGAAGCACTTCGCCAAAGCATTTTGAAAAAAGCATTTGAAGGCAAGTTATTGAGCCAAGCAGAAATAGAGCAATGCAAAAAAGAACCCGATTACAAACCCGCCAGCGAATTGCTCAAGAAAATACAAGCCGAGAAATTGGCAAAAGAATTAGAGAAAAAAAAACCAACTGTAAAAAAGAAAAGTAAGAAATAATATGTTAGAAAAAAACACTTCGATTTTACCTGTAGAAACTCATTTTGATGCCGTGCATTCTCTGATAGAATTGCACAGAGCTCGTGCGTTAAAAGTTGTAAATAAAGAGAGTTTATTTATTGCCTGGAATGTTGGGCAATATGTATCCGAAAAATTGCAAGTAAGCCAATGGGGAAACAAAGTGGTAACGCAACTTTCTGAGTATTTACGTACCAAAGACCCCAGCTTAAAAGGGTATAGTAGGCGAAATATTTATAATATGGTTTCTTTTTTTGAAACCTATTCTTCGCCTCAATTTATTCAGCATCTTGAGAGGTTTAATTCACAAAATGAATTTGTGCAGTTTGAAACTGCACAATTAGAAAGTATTGATAATCAGTCGGTTGTAATTGTGCAGAATTTGTCTGCACAATTAGATCAATCAAAATTAATGGCGAATTTTTTACTCGGAATTAATTGGAGTATGCATGTTGAAATACTGAATAACTGTAAACAGATTGAACAAAATATTTTTTACATCATTTACGCTCAAAAAGAACGCCTGAATTATAGAGAATTACAACGAACCATCAAAACGAATACTTTTGTTAATATTCTAAAACAAGACAACAATCAATCAAAAGGTATGGAAGCAGCCTATCCTCAATCAAACTACTTGTTTAAAGACGTAGCTTACCTTGATTTTTTAGGGCTTCCACAAAAACATACTGAGAAGCGTTTGCAAAATAATATTCTTACCAATATGAAAGATTTTGTATTGGAATTGGGCAAAGATTTTCTTTTTATTGGACAAGAATATCCGATACAAGTTGGCGGAAAAACCTTTAAGATAGATTTACTGTTTTACCACAGAGCCTTACAGTGTTTGGTAGCCATAGAACTAAAAACAACCGAGTTTGAACCAGCATTTATGGGACAATTAGAATTTTACCTTGAAGCCTTGGATAATGATGTAAAACGAAGCAACGAAAACCCTTCCATCGGAATTTTGCTTTGCAAAGAAACTAACCGAGAAATAGTTCGCTATGCACTAAACAGAAGTTTAAGCCCTACCATGATTGCCAAATACGAACGTGAACTAATACCCAAAGAAGTATTACAACAATCATTAAACGAGTTTATGGGTTTTATAAAAGAGTTGTAAATAGAATAGTAGTGGTATTTTCCAAAATGGAAATAACCACTCAAAATTAATTATAAAAAAAATATGTCAGAAAGTGCAATCGTATCAAAAGTGTGGAATTTCGCCAACGTCCTTAGAGATGATGGCGTAGGTTATGGTGATTATTTGGAGCAAATCACTTATTTGCTTTTCCTAAAAATGGCAGATGAACTCAACAAACCGCCTTATAATAAAGGTTTACCATTCCCAAAACTCAAAAACGCTCAAGGCGAACAAGACCCAAATGGTGAAACCTGCGACTGGCAAACCCTTTCGCAAAAACGAGGTTTGGAATTGGAAACATTTTACAACCAAATGCTTCGTAGTTTGGGTAGTGAAAAGGGCACGTTGGGGCAAATATTCGTCAAGAGCCAGAACAAAATTCAAGACCCTTCCAGACTTTTAAAAATCATTGATATGATTGACAAAGAGGAATGGACTTTGATGGGTGCAGACATCAAAGGAAAAATCTACGAAGGCCTTTTAGAGAAGAACGCTATGGATAGTAGCGGCAGCTCAGGTGCGGGGCAATATTTTACGCCACGTTCCTTAATCAAAACAATGGTGGCTTGTCTTCGTCCAAAACCAATGAAAACCATTATTGACCCCGCTTGTGGTACAGGTGGTTTCTTTTTGGCGGCTTATGATTTTATTAAAGAACAAAATCTTGATAAAGAAGAAAAAGCGTTTTTAAAAAACGAAACTTTTTACGGAAACGAAATTGTTGCCAACACACGCAGAATGTGTTTGATGAATATGTTTTTGCACAACATTGGCGAAATAGATGGCGAAACTTTGATTTCTTCGGCTGATGCTTTGGTTTCAGACAATGGCAAGCGGTATGATTATGTGTTAGCCAATCCGCCTTTTGGTAAAAAAAGTAGTATGACTATTACCAACGAAGAAGGTAAACAAGAAAAGCAAGATTATATTATCAATCGTCAGGACTTTGTAGCAACCACAGCCAACAAACAACTGAACTTTATGCAACACATAAAAACTTTATTGAAAATAACAGGTCAGGCAGCTGTTGTATTGCCCGACAATGTTTTATTTGAAGGTGGTGCTGGTGAAACGGTAAGAAAAGAGTTGATGAAAACAACCGAATTGCACACGATTTTAAGACTTCCAACAGGCATATTTTATGCTCAAGGCGTAAAAGCAAACGTGTTGTTTTTCGACAACAAACAAGCTTCAAAAGATCCTTGGACAAAAGAGGTTTGGATTTATGACTATCGAAGTAACATCAGCCATACGCTAAAGAAAAACCCTTTGCATTTTGACCACTTACAAGACTTTATAAAACTGTACAATCCAGAAAACAGAAACAAAAGAACCGAAACTTGGAACGAGGAAAATCCGGAAGGCAGATGGAGAAAATTTACTTATTCCGAAATCATAGAACGAGATAAGACCAACTTAGACATCTTTTGGATTAAGGACAAAAGCCTTACCGACCTAGACAACTTGCCCGACCCTGATGTTTTGGCAAATGAAATAATTGAAAACATAGAAGCAGGACTAAACAGTTTTAAAGAAATAATGGAAACAATAAACGGAGTGGAATAGCCAACGCAATATTCAATCACATTTGCAAGTAGCCCAATCCCAAGCAATAACAAAAAGTTTGCAAAACCAATACATGAAAAAATGTTTTAAAAAAAACATTCGACAGGAAAAAATCGACACACAAAACAGATAAAAAAGTTCAGGTAGTACAACAAAGACAAATGGTTTTCAATAAATCAAAAGAGGCAGCAAAGCCTCTTTTTTTTATATACCCATCCTAATAAAACGGAAAACCTAATTCCGATTGAAACGGAACAGTTTTTTTATGATTATTTCTGGTTACAAACTTAGTTTGTTTTTTCTGATACTGAAACAAAACTCTAGATAAATATACCATTTTGCCATTTTTTTTACTTTCAAATTTGAACTAATAGTTGTTGTGCTTTATTGCCTTTTTCCAATAAACTTTCAACTGAAAAACGCACGCGTTAGGGATTGCAGTGGAAATCCTTTTTTTTAGACCTAACCGGTTTTTGAAACCTGTTAGGTCTAAAAAAAAGATTGGAACGAAAAGCCCGACCCGTAGGGGCAATGTCATAAAGTTAAGAAATTTACTAACTTATCTAATTGATATTAAGCAGTTTATTCTTTTTACTGATTTTTAAATCTATCCATTTTATAGTCATAAACGCTATCCATATTATATCTTAAGGTTGCTATTTAGTGATAAAAGTGAGAATTTAATTA